>ERZ1738541.1-NODE-3-length-31378-cov-7.227181_pt1 | contig 31378 bp, 2 predicted proteins | sample MGYA00581729_ERZ1738541 | MGnify/ENA primary metagenome ERZ1738541 (study PRJEB40740, sample SAMEA7388101) | Antillogorgia elisabethae | biome: Marine coral reef biome; feature: Environment associated with an aquatic invertebrate; material: Seawater | host...
ACACTTTTCAGTATTTTCCTGGTGCGGGCTTTCTCGGAACGCCCCCGGGATAAGTGCTGGAATGCTTGGTGTGTCTCATAGGTTGTTGAAGTGATATGTTCGCCTTATTTTTACTCTCGGCCTTGGGCCTCGCTTCCAAAGTACCTACCTGTTGGGATTCGAACATCACCGGCCTGGCCATTGATTGCACCTCCTTTGGAGATGAAGAGATCGAGGTGCGCACAAGAGCACTGAATGGCTTCATTGTTGGGCAGGACTCACTGGGCATCCGTTACAGTCAACCTGCTGGGGCACGTCAAATTGGTGAAGCTTCTAGCACAGACATTGGAGATGATCGCCAGGATTGGGCCATCTTTACTGGGAGTTGCCCATATGTGAGTTCACGTTTGCCCAGTGTTACCTACAGGAGGTGCAGTGACAATGTGATGAGTGATCCATATGATGGCTTCGATTCAATCCAGCTTCAGGCCTGCAATGCCACAGGCATCATCACTGACTTCCGGCTCTCCTTGGGCATTGCAAAAACGGAGGCAGACTTGGCAGCTGTGGTGAATCTTCAACGGATACAGCCGACAAAAGGTCCACCATCAGGAGGAACAACGGTAAATCTGACAGTCTCGGGATTGGATGTCTTCAATGATACCCAGGTGCTGGAGATCTATTGTGAGTTTGGCGCTTCCCATACAGCCATGTCCACAATTGCCTTATGGTCGCCATACAGTGATTTGGTGAGATGTTCAAGCCCTCCTTTATCCCGACGCTTGGTCGGGGCACCGGAGAAAGGAGACCAGGACAATGTGACCATTCCATTGCATTTGTACTACTATGTTTTCAATGATGGCTGGAAACGTTCGGACTCTGTCGACTTCACTTTCCAGCCAGATGTGACGATCCCAGTCAATGAGTCCCAGCCCCGCGTTGAAAGGGTGCTACCAGGACTGATCCGCTTCCCTAGGATGGCCACAAACTCGCCTCCCTTGCATTTGGTTGAAGTGGAATTGGTGGATCCTCCACCTGCATCGTATTTGCAGAGTGCTTTGCAACGGTCCAGTGGAACGAAGTTGTATAGTGCAGCTAGAAATGATACTTTGAGATGCCGATTCCAAGCAACTTCTGGGATCCAGGTACAGGTTGAGGCATCCCTAACGCGTGGTCCATTTGTGTGGCCTCCCCTGAGTGGCTCGGGTGCTGAAGGTTGGCCTCGAGTTTTATGTCATGCCAGTGATTCGTCGGTCAATACGATGATTGCCACCTATGGTTCGTCCTGGATCACGGATGCGCTTGTACAAATCTCTACGGATGCTGGTCAAACATGGTCGAGCCGAGCAGATTCTGCCATGGTAACCTTAGCTGGTCCTGAGACAGTGAAGGTGACCGGATTGTTTCCACAGGTGAGGCTTCTCAATGACATGTCAAATGTCTCAGTGCGGGGCACTGGATTTGAATGGTTTCGGGTGGCACTGAAGCAAGGGCACAGCACGGGTGCAAGCTTAGAGTGTGTGTGGCTTCCTAGTACTTCCAGTGCATATCTTCGCGACCTTTGCCATGTACCAGCCAGCATCATCAACGACACTGTCGTCACGTGTCTTGCAGCCTCTAGCAGCTGTATGCGACATCGTGGTGCTGCAGGTTTTCAGGTGAACACGATGCAGCTGCGCTATGGTCTCCCAGGTGCTTTGTCATCCTTGGCTTTACCATGCGAGGGTACAAGCTGTCTACATGTGGCCATACCTGAACCTTTGATTCTACAGGAGACGCAGTCTGTGTCTGATGCGGGTGGTCCAGTAGTATTTCAGGTAGCAGGTGTGGATTCAGCTGCAGATGGTCTTTTATCAATCCATTGCCGATTTCGACATGTGGAAGCCAACCTTCTTGGGCCAATGCCTACACGAGCCTATTTGGTCAAGGGGCAACTGGAGGATGATAGAGTCACTTGCTCTGCACCAAATTGGAACACATCTCTGGAGGGAGGCTTCGGTGGCAGCCTCACCTACCGAACGGATGAAGTTTGGCAATGGTTGGTGGACTTTTCCCTAGTCAGCACGGAAACTGACAGCTGGTTACCCACTATAGCTGCAGAGGTGAACGTTACTCGGTTGGTTCCTGTCAATCCAGCTCCCAGTGAAGAGAATCCTCTACCTCCAGCAAAGAATGTCACTGCAGAGGTGATACCAAACTCAACCTGTTGGTGGTATAATCATTCTTCCAAGGATGTGCAGGTTGCCACTGGCCCACTACACCAAGCAGTGGAATTGTTTGTTCCTGCTCTGCTTATTGGGGATGGAACGATGCTTTGCAATGCCAGCACTGGCGATGGTGGAGGTTTACAGCCGTGGTCAGGAATGGGCACCGTACCAGGTACTCCAGCATACAACACATCACAAAATATGATTGCTGGCCTCGACCTCATGGTGCCCACCAACAAGTCTGATGGGTCCATGCTGCGTCTTCAGGGCAAGTCCCTTTGGGGAAGCAAGGCACCAACCATTGCGTCGAAGCAAGGTACAGTGACACCAACCTTTGCTGTGGTTCCCAGCATTTTGGAATCTTCAGCTTTGCCAGAGGCTGTTATTTTGATCGGCTATGGCTTCGTTGGGAAAATCTGGCTATGCCGGTGGTCACCAGCCAATTCTGGAGTGGTACCAGTCACCTACATGGGCATGGTAGTCAATGACACCGCTTTAAGCTGCCCGGTGGCCTTAGAGATCCATGAGGAGATAGTGGTGGCTTCAGCGAGGTGGGAGTTACAAGCCACAGTGGAGTCTCCTCCGACAATGACTGTACCTTTGGTGATCGAAATCCTCCCGAAGCTGCCAGTGCTATACCATTCTACCGTGCCTCCTGAAGCCTCAGGCGATTGCCTTGAACAGATCAACAAGTATCAACTTCGTTTCGGTCCTTGCTTCGGGCTTCCAGTCACTTGTGCCATGAGCAAATGCCGCTTGCTTCCTTTGATTGATGATGACAATCACAGTATATCTGAAGGACGGAGCAAAGCCATCCGAGATGATTTGCAGAATGTTTCTTGGACACCTGCAGAGGTGATCAGTGATGCATTACAAGGTGATGTGCTTTGTGATGTTGACACAGCTCTTCGTCGAGCTCCACAGTTGATGTCCAAGAACACCACACGGCCTTACCTGGTGGTAGCGATTTGTGGTGATAGTCAAGGTCAACGACCTCCAGCACGAATTGCATCCAAGCTCTTGTGGATGGCTCGGACGCAGATGGAGACTTCACAGGACCTGCTGCCAACGAAGATTTCATCCGTGCCTCAAGAGGTTCCTATGGCCTTGCAAATTTCCGAGGTGCAGCAGATCCCAGAGGTGTGGCTGGAAGATCCAACGTTGGTGACTGGTGGCAATCACTACGGGAGCCTCACTTTCCGAATGACGGTTCGCGTGCAGAATGCCACAAGCGCTGATTCCAGCAAGGATGGTGCTGACTTGACATCATTGTTGCGTCAACCCGCAGTTTGTCGTCTTTCCAGTGATCTTACTACCGTTGAAGACCCGGCTGAAGAAATGGTGGATCTAGAATTGACCTATGTGGATCGCGGTTTGGTGCCTGTTGTGTCCTCCATCTCTGGTGTCTTAGAGTATGACGGCTTGGTGCAGTGTGAATTTCGAATTCCACGTCTGTCTGCCTGGGCGTTGCTCTACTCCAACCGCAGCGCTACAATTCGTGAAAGTCCTTCTCCATATATTGATCCAGAACTTGAGGTGTCTCCTGCATCTTACCAGCTTCAAGTCAGTGTGGCTGTGGGTAAGCACCGTACTGCCTGGACCTCCATCCCTGCTTTCAAATGGACCTTTGGCCAACCTGAATATGTCGGGAATGGCCCTCCACAAGCCTTTGCAGAGGTTTCCAGCCCACCGAGTCCACCAATACAGGCACCACAAGCTCCAGCACTTCATGAAAACTGGACGAAGAAGGCAACACTGGGTCTACGACTTTCACCCTCCTGGGGTTTTACAGAGGATAACGAGACGTTTCAAGTGGAAACGACTTTGCGGATTGTAACCATTGTGGGTGTCTATTGGCCAAGGCCGGTTCCAGCAACTTGTGTCTGGGCTCGTGAAGAGTTTCGAATCCCGGATCATGTGTTGTCCAGGGTACCAGCAACTGGTGAAGTTGGAGATAGTGAAGTGCTGGCGGACATACGTTGCCCACTTCCTCCTGAGATTTTGGGTGCTCCGCTTTTGAGCAGTCTACATCTTGGTCTTGAGGATACTCGTGGCACAGCATTACCTTCAATGTCGATGCCCCTTTGGACACGGCCACACTTTTGGGATGTGAGTCCCAAACTCTTGGCACGTACACGAGGGCAAAGTGTTACCCTGCAAGCTTCCAATCTTCCAGCTGCTGTTCAAGCCTGGTGTTTGCTCAACATGGAGTCTGAGGACGTACCAGTGGTCGTAGAGGCCAGAGTGAGAAGTTCCTCTGTCCAATGCTTGCTGAAGGACATCAATGCAACCTTGCAGAATCTACGTGGAGCTGCTTCGCAGAAGGTGCATTTGTCGGTTTCATTCCACGAGAACTTAGAGTGGGTCTTGCCGACAGAGCTCTATGTGGAGGTAGTGGATCCGCCTGAGGCGGTCATGTGGACACCACATGTTGCAGCAGGGGCCATGCTGTCGAGCACAAAGCCACTGGAGGTTCTGATTCAAGTGCCTGGTGAAACAACAGTTATGAGCACGTACAATCACTGGTATTGCGCATGGCGTTCTACAGAGGAAGCGAACTACTCATTCTTTGCTTCGTCGAGACTCATGTATCTCAATACGTCTTTCGTGGTTTGTCCTTTGAATTTTGCCAACTACAAGAATTTCCAAGAGGCCTCGAGTGCAACAGCGTTTCAGCTTTACTACGCCCTCAGTCATGTTCCACTCGGGGTCAATGAAACTGGAGTGGTGGAAACTTCAAGCCTTGTGTCCAGCCCTATCAGGGTGTACTTAGCAACCAATGTTTGGATCTTTGGAGCAGTGCCACAGGTGCAATCCACAGGAGCTTTTCCAATGATCCACGTGACAGGCTCGGGCTTGAGCAAGACCATCTATGCACTGATCTCCAAACCCTGGTTGGACTCCACGAATTTGCTGGCCAAAGAGTGTAGGCTCTGTCAGCCTCAATCAAACTCGCTGTTGTGCCCTTATACTGCAACTGGCCTACCTGGGGAAGCAGTCGTCAATGTGTCATTCTACTTAGTGGATCCTTCAACAGTGGAAGAGGTGCTGCAGTTGCAAGAGGTCACGCCATGTCAGGATGGTGCACTTTTGGCCACTGAAAGTCTTACGGTATTCCAACCTGCAGTCGGCCCCTTCACGGTACATCCCACCACGGTGCCAGCACATGCGACTGTTCGCTTTGCTGTCTCGGGGCTCTTCAGCGCCTATGAGGCACAATACTGCAGTTTTCGGATGACATGGCCAGCTGAGACCCGATATCCCATGCAGCTATCAAAGAGGGTCCAAGCAGTTCGCATCAACTCAACCTTATTGCTTTGTTCATTGGAGACGCCCGAAATGCCCCATGGAACGTCCTCAACGACACTGGCCAAGGGTGAGCTGCTTCTTTGTACTCCAGGATCTTGTCTTGATGAAAGTACATCTGCAGGATTTGGTGTGCAGCTTCTCTCTACCATGGAGGTTTTCGTGAGACCATCTTTGGAACCGGAGTCTTCGGCATTATCGTATGTCAGAGCAGCCTCAGGAGATCAGACATTATTGATCTCCTTTGGCAGCACGGGGCAGCTTCCAGTGTCGATTTTGCCTTGCATGGTTCAAATGGGATGGTCTTCTCCCATTCTGTGTGAAGCGGTCCGAGAAGAGGCCTTCTATGCAGCAGATTTGCGCTGCCGCATTCCGACGAATTCTTCATGGATATTGCAGTCACCACAGCTACAATGTGCCGGTAGCTCTGCAGGCTACAGTCCGATTGCAGAGCCGCCATTTTTGCCGGTGTCCGACCTGGCGCTGCCAGTGGTGACAAGTCAATCTGTCTTTGATTTACATGTTGATGCCGCCGACTTGCTACGTTATGGAAGTGGTGCCGAAAGCGAGTCGGGTCGGTCTCCCTCTGAAGCTGCAGGGGCAGACGTGGTCCTCTTGCGACTGGGCATTTCCCTTTCAGGATGGGAGGGAGAAACTGCTGATCTCGTCCGCAACTTCGTGGAAGGCTGCCGTCTTTGGAGGAGCGCTCCGGTGGCGCGACGGGCACGTGAAGGATCAAGTTCGGCTGATGGTGTCGCTGATTACATCACCATGACCAACGGCAGCTACATGTTCTATTGCAGATTTGAAGTCTCGTCTGGCATTCAAGACATGGTGCCATGGAATGATCAGGAAGCGCCATCGCTGAATCTCTCACTTCGATTCAGGAGTGGCCTTTGGTTTGATACACAACGAAGTGTCAAGATACATCCACGCATCGCTGGAGCAAGGGCCTTGCCATCAGCCTGTGCGGATTCACATCATTGCGCTCTGCTGGTCATGGGTTCTGGCTTCACGCTTGGTGCAGCGTACAGCTGCGTTTTCTCCTCTCCTGGTGCTTTGAATGCATCCAGTTGGTTGGTTTCGCCTGCCCAGGTGTTGAATTCCACATTGGCCATGTGCATTTCTCCTGCCACCATGACAGCGACAAACTCACGGTGGCCAGCGACCCACGTCTCCATCGTGCAGGGGGAGGTGCCATTAGCTTCCTATGGTCGTCAGGATTTCCTTTTAACCTTCACTGACCCAAGTGGACCGGCATCACCCATCTTGGAAGCTCCAACGCAGATTGATCTACTACCCCAAGTTTCTCTTCAGGCAGTCGCCCCCAGCTGCTTGGTGCTCTCCGAATCATTACAACGTGATGATGACGAGGCTGCCATCGAGGTAAGCTTTTTGTTCCAGAGCTCACAGGAGGAAACCATGTGGAACAGCCCAAAGATTGAGAAACTGGTTGCATGCAGGTTGTCCTTGATGTCACTGTATCAGTCAGGTGCTGCAAGCTGGCAGCAGGTGGTGACAACAGTGGTGAAATGGATCAAGCCTGGTCACTTACAGTGTATCGATGCGCACCAGCGCTGGATCAAAGAATATGGACACCTCTCCGACATGATGGTAGGTGGTGGTCACCTTTTTGATCGACGTTCAGAGATACAAATTGACCTCGTCACGTTGTCTTCAATTCCACAGGTACTTTCTGACAAGGTGTATTTGCCTTTGGTCAGAAAACCAAGCATTGCCGAGGTTAGCCCAAAGACAATACAAATCGCTCGGAGTTCCACCGCTCTACCACATCTGCGACTGACAGGAACAGGTATTCACACAGGGCTGGATGGTTGCTGTACCATCTCCACTGATCAAGCGGAGGGCTCTCCGAAAGAAGATCGCTTGAAGGTGCTCACTCGACCTACATGGTTGTATCGATGGCCTGGAGCTCCACCAAAGAGTTGGCGACGTAATGCCAAAGCTGAAGGTCCCTTCTCAGCCAGATGTGAGATGCCTCCGGATGTGGTGGAAATGGTTGGTCGCAAGTTGTTTGTGACCTATTCTCCAAACTGCCAGCAGTTTCCAGTACAAGGTCATTGGGTGGACCTCGTGGTAGCCCCGACGATTCATACGATTTGGCCATCCGAGGTGATTTTCGATGCCACTCAGCCAACCAGGGTCACTGCAAACGGTATAGGCTTCATCGGCGAAGATTTGCGCCTGCGAATTGCTGGCCGTTTGGCCATGGGACTTCAGGTACACAATGAATCGGCCATTTCCTTTGTACCGCCTGCACCGCCTTTGCGATCTCCAGAGGATGCAAGTGAGGCCTTCCTCATTGAGGTCTCCTTGGATGGAGGCCTTTTTTGGATCAGCTCTGGTGTTCAATTGACCTACAAGCACCTACCAGCGATCTTCGCACTTGCTCCTACTTTGATCGTACAAGGGGACGCAATACAACTCAACATCTCTGGCAGCCTCACCTTTGCTGGGGAGGTCATCTCCTTGCAAGCACCACCACTGCATCCTTTGCCCAGCAAAGTGCGATCGGTGTTTTCAGCCTCAGAGGTCAATGGCAGTGATGATAGTGATGGACTTTCAAGGCTGAATTTCCAGCCAATCGACACATCTGCTGACCCCGCTGTTTGGATGATGACAGAAGGTTCCAACTTCACACTCTCACGACCATATTGGAATTGTGGTTCACAGGTGGTAGAAGCTGGAATGGCTCAAAAATGGTTTTACTGCAGTGGATCTGATGGAACCATTCGTGTGGTGGATCAGAACACCGGTCGCCTCGTATATGCAGTTGCTTCAGTTTCCGGTAACTCCACCAGCGTGTTGGGAATGCCAAGTCAAGAAGAACTGCTTGTACTTGATGGACAGGAGGTTTTGCTTTGGCAGCTGGGTGAGAAGGCTAGCAAGGAGACACCACCACCACTTCCACAGTTGGAATGCCGCCTGCTCTCTGATACCTTTGTCTCAGAGGTGGTGCCTGGCAGGCGTTTGTCAAAGGATGAAGCAAGCTGCGATTTGCCAGTCGATCTCAACTTCTTCAGGCGGGACAAATTTCTTCCTGCAGCCACCTATCCGTTCCTGACACCTCTGGGGCTACAGCAGCTTCAAGTACGTCCTGCATCCCGTGCAGCTGATTGGTTAACTATTGGCAGCAGGATCCAATTTCTTCCGCAACTTCGTGTGGTGAGCGTCAATCCAGCCGCAGCTGCAGTGAATTTGGTGACCGAGACGGTGGATGGTGTGGCTCGTTATGCTCGAAGAATCTCTGAGATTGATGGCACTGTGGTGGCTGTTTTGGATGGTGACTTCCAGGTGAATTTGACGATGGAGCCATTGGATGCAGCTATTGCAATGCAATCATCGCCTTCAGTTTGTAGGGTGACTTCAACAGGGCCATCTGGGAGGGGCTACACCTTCAATCTAACATGGGTTTCTTTGACAACAGCCAGGTGTGGACCTTTGACTACGAACCATCCCTTTCCTAGCTTGCATCGGCTGAAGTTGGAGGTGTCTCCCAATGGCGTGCAGTGGTTTCTTGCACCGCGGCCAGTTGCTCTATTCGAGCAGACACAGTTCCACAGCATGTCGCCTCAGTTGGCAGCCTTAAACTCCCCACGTTGGATTACCATACGTGGTATTGGTTTCCCGCGAGGAATCGGATTGAAGATTCTGGTTGAAATCTCACCAGGTTTTCTCCGCCAGGCGTTGAGAGTAAACAGCACAGCACTTCGTTTCCGTTCGCCAACCTCAACGATGATCATGAATGCTTCCGTGTGGGTCACCTTTGGTGGTGCTCCAGCGAAAGACACAGGCTTTATCCTGAGGTTGGTGGATTCTCCCAGTGTCACCAGCGTGTCTCCACCTGCGATTAGTGTTGGAGAGCCGCAAGGCACGGAGACGCGACGTCCCATCAACGTCTATGGTCAGAATTTCCGGTCCACCGACGAGTGCATCTTCCAGTCTGCCTCCATGGTTCAGCCTCAACGAGTTCCACTCTACAGCTACATCTCCTCTACCCATGTGCAATGCAGAGCTCCAGGAGTGGCGCTATCTGATGCAATAGTCCCAGCCTATACGCCAGAAGAGATTGATGCTTGTGAGGTGTATACGTCATTACAAACAAGGATCAACACTTTGCGGAACCAGGTCAATGCTATGAAGATTGAAGCACTCACACGTCGTGACAGTGATCGACCTGGTTGTTTTGGTGATTGCGAGGTAGAGAACTTGACTTTCATCAATGGGACCTTGCTGCCGTGGTACATGAGTGAACCAGGATGGGAGAATGAAACCAATTCCACGTTTGATTTGGACAACCTCTCCTATGAGGTATCTCGATTTGTACCTACTGCAGAACAGGTTGCTTTGGAGCAGGAGACGGACCGTTTGATCTTTGAGGCAAATGTGGAATATCTGAAGTGTGTTGCCCAGCAAGCAGCTCCAGCAGTGGTTCAGGCACGTGCTCGCGGTGGTTTTCTGCTGGCTCAAATTTGGTCACCAGACCTTTTAGACCAGCAGCTGACGGTCCTTAGTGATGCTGAAGCCTTTCCTGTTCGTTTGTTGCCACGCCTCGGAATTTCCTTTGTAACACCAGATTCTGGTCCAGTCACTGGAGGCACCCTCATCGCAGTGGTGGGAAATGGCTTCACACAACAAGGGCGGCTGTCTTGTGCATTTGATGACAATCTCTATATGCCAGCACGGTACTTCAATGAGAGTTTGATCTATTGCACAACTCCCGCATATCATCCAGCAGGAGTGGCAAAGCTGAAAGTCGCGAGCTGGCTTCATGAGTTGTCTTTGACATCCGTGGACTTCATCTTTTATCCACGGTGGGTCTTCTCCTTGCAGGAGGAGGCGGCTTGCTTTGCAGGAGGTCAAGGCGATAGTGTGGTACTTTATGCATCAGAGGCAGAATTCATGGAGTGGCGCTACTCTGTGTATAACGCCCTTTGTTTGTTCACCACCGTTGGACCACCTTCTCGTGTTTGATGCAGAGGCAACCATCTATGCCTGGAATAGTACTATGCGGGTGGTATGTCCTTGCCCTGCTTTGTCATATTCTGACTCTGCCAGTGATTCCATCAACGTTTCCATCTCTTTAGATGGCAAAGCCACCATTAGTGATGTTCTTGGTCAACCGGTTAGGATTTTGAAAGCGCCAGAGGTTCATCATATGGCTCCCAGCATTTGGACGGTGGGTAGCAACCTGGACTTGGTGATTCAAGGAGCCAACTTCCCAGCAAATGTTGAACTCGCATGTGCTCTCTACGATCTCAATTCTCAAGGATATATTTTCGAGTCCTTCGGAATTCGTCAAGCGAGTATGTGGCAAGGGCTCATTGAGGACAGTTGCCCTGACGTTCCAGAAGTGGAATACACCCACCAATGGCAAGATGTGAGGGAGTCTCACTGTTCACTTGCAGGTGCCAATGTTTCTGGAAACGATGGAGCTTTGGCTTTCATCATGGCGGAGTATGGAGACACTAGTGAAGAATTGCGATGTCGGATTCCACCACAAGCGATGACACTTAGGGGTCACATGATGACAAATCGCTCAATCTTGGCTTACTTGGTGGCCAAGAAAAACACGGGCTATTTGACTCAGGTGGCAGAGTTGCCGAAGATCTACGTGCTTCCAGTGGTACAAATTCGACAGATCGATCCGGAGGTATCTGTTGTGGTCGAAAGAAACGACACCAGCAGCGTTGAGCCTTTGCTCATCCGTGTTCTGGGGGAGCAGTTTTTCTTCAAGCATATGGCTCGAAGCGATCAAAGAAGGTGCAAACTGGAATGGGACTTCCCTTTGCTCCAGGAGCGGTACTTCACGGCTTTAGTGCTGAATGAGACTGAGGTGGTTTGCAGAGTGCAGCATCATGAGCTCTATGCCAATGAGAAGGCTTACCTTTCAGTCACGATTGATGGTTTGGTTTGGTCCAATGCCTTGCCAATCTTCTTTGTTCGACAGGCTTCAATGCATTCGCACGGGCCAAATCTGGTTCCTCCATTCCAAAGCATCTCTTTGAATCTGACCACGACGGCGGAGTCTTTATTGCAGTACCAGGTGTTGAAGCGAGCTACAACGGCTTGGTGTGATTTTGGGATGCCTTCTGTGGCTGCTCCAACACCAGCGGTGATGCTTGACCCCAATGTGCTTCCAGGAAAAATTGCAGAAGATGATCTACGAATGCAAGCACATCCGTTCAACACCACCGAACAGAAGGTTCTTCGACGTATGCCAAACATCTCCTGGACATGTCACTCTCCTGACGGAGGGTTTCCACCCGATGTGAATCTCAGTGTGTCATTGGTCTTCAGTCCAGATAGACCCTTTGATCCAGCCTTATCACTGGAGCCGATGGTCATTCAGGTCTTGCCCACTCTGGATGCAGCACAAACGTCAACACCACTTGTCATGGTTGGTTTGAGTGAGTTGGCTGCAGACATCAAGATGACAGGCCCTGTGCCATCGCACGTGCAACCTCTTTGCCGCATGGAGAATTGCTATGATGTGGACTTTGTCAATGGTTCTGTGGCTACCGAGTTCGGATATGTTCGCAACCAGGAGGATGGTTTGCTGTCTTGCCCATTGCCACAGGTGCGACGTCTTTGGTCTGGCCTCAGCGGGCGAAGTACTTGTCAACTTAGAGTTTCGTTGAACGGTGGAGTCCACTGGTCAGAACCACCCATTGCCATGGACGTGATTGCAGCCCCAAGTCTCTTTGATGCCAGTCCTGTCCGGGTCAGTGCTGACTCGGGGACTGACATGTTCTGTGAGAAGTGCACCATATTGGACATTGTTGGCAGTCACTTCACTCATGCGATTGGGAATGGTACTATATCTCCAAGATGTTGGCTGGGTGAGCATGAGGGGTCTGTGGTCTCCGTGGCGCACAACATCACGAAATGCTCCTTTCATTCGGGGCCTCTTGGTATTCGGCAGGACAGAATGACATCGGATTCGGTGGCTTTGGGCAATGGATTGTTTGGAGTCTCTCTGACAGGGCCTGTGTTGAAAGATCCGATGACTCCAAAACCATCTGTCATGGTATTTGTGGCAGATCCGCCGGTGATCAACCAAATCAGACCCACGGTGGTTTTCCAAGAGCCGGGTCGTAGGCTGTACGTCTATGGGGCTCACTTTCCACCGGACACCGGTGGCGATTGTGCATTCTTCCTCAACGGGACATCAGGTCACAGTAGAGTCATGGTGCCATCGGTGAATCTCAATAGCAGTCTGGTCATTTGTCCTTTACCACAAACGCTCAGAGCTGGGATTTATGAGATCATGATCCGCTTCAAGGGTGGTATGGTGGCCCAACCACATGTGGATCAAAAGCCTGTCTTTGAGGTCTTAGATCCACTGCACGTCTCACAGTTTCGTCCCAATTTGGTTGGCCCACGTCGTCCAGTTCCGGTGATCTTAGATGGTGTCTCAGCACCTTTGCAGGAGTTGGAGGAAGCTGGATCTTTTGAAAGCAAGGCCATCTACTGCATGTGGTTTGTCTATGAAAGCCAACATCAAACTGGCCAAGGAACTGAGAGCACCACGTTGCCAGATTTCATTTCCACAGCTGCACCAGCCCGTGTGATGCGTTGCACCGACCCGGAGGTGACTCGTTTCTGTGCTTGTGGTCAAACTCTCAAGGGCTGCCAAGAAGCTGAGCATTTGGTGAGCTGTTTGTCGCCAGTCTTGCCAGAGAAGATGGCAGAGGCTCGGAGAGTGAATTATACCGCCAAGTTGCAACTTTCCACTGATGCGGGCAGGCTTCACTATCCCATCAATTTGGACCTCAGGCTTGCATGGGATCCTCTTGTACTTCCATTGCCCAAAGGGAATTTCTCGAAGGTCTTTGCTGGAACATCTATTGAAGTTCGTGCACTGAATGTACAAGAAGGGGCCCGTTGTCAGTTTCGCGCCTATGGCAGCAATGGCCGCTTGCTCTTGGACGCACAGCTCATTGGCTCACGTTGTGGCCGCGCAAGTGCTTCTGCAGGAAACATCTCCAACGACACCGAGGTCGATGACCCCATGGATATGAATGGCACTGTGCCTGAACATACAGCTACACCTTGTCCTAGGGTTGTTGATGACTACCGCACTGATCCAGAGCATGCTACATCGATTTTGCTGGAGGAAACCAGCTCGACAGATTCTACTGCTGGCTTTCAAAGTACATCTCGAGTCCGTTGTCGCATTCCAGAGACGTCAGCCTTGGGAATATGGCAGGTTGGTGTACTGAACTATGATTCTCTCTTCGCGGTGGCTCAGAACTTCGTTCCCTTTGAGGTCTTGCAAAAGTCGATTGTTGGCAGAGTGTCGCCAAATGCCACAGCTCTTGGAAGCAACACACCGCTTGTACTGTATGGTGGACCTTTGGGAAGTTTGTTGCGAGAGACACAAGATTCCAGATGCATCTTCCAACCTGATGGATTTGATGGAGAAGCTGAATCAACTCCATGGGTCTTGGACAGTCAGCGCGTAGCCTGCTTTCCACCATCTATTCCTGGTCTTCAAGAAGGACGTAAGGTGAAGATCACCTTGAAGATCCATGGTACTTCCTTACCCTCGGAGGCATCCTTCATGCTGTACCCTCAACGACAAGTCTTTACCGTCCCTTTGGGAGGAGAGACCACTTCGTCAAACGTGAGGGTGCAGGTTGGTCTTGTTGGTCAGGAGGTAAACATGTCGACTCTTCCTGTGAAACTTCTAGCACAAAACACCCAGTTCCAAGGGCACGCACAAGTAAAGCTGTGGGTGGCACCGACCAACTATAGTGCGCCAACAACTGGAAGTCTCAGCTTGGTGGAGATTCCATTGGTAGAGTTGAGCCTATTGTTAAGTGCGCCCGTGGTGGATTACTCCGTAACTTTTCCACCTGGCATGATGTTCAGTACCTATTTTGTGGATCCAGATGAGGCAGCCCCGTCGAATTTGGGCCTTTTGGTTCGTGGTGTGGCCACTGTGGAGGTGTCTCCATCGATGCTGCTGTATACTCCAAAGGTTACAGCTGTGTATCCAAGGATGTTACCTTGGCTCGATCGAAGCCGTCGAGTTCCTGACTTTGAAGAGGACCCCAGTTTGTTGGTGATCGGACTTGGCTTTGTCAATACCAATCGTCTTCGTTGCCGGGTACTTGATACTGTTGGCCATACGATTGTATCGCCCTATGCCATGTTCATCAGCGCTACCCAGGTCCGCTGTAAACTTCCCCTCTACGAACTACCAGGAACTTCCAATGTGACGATTCAAGTTTCCAACGACGGAGCAGAATGGTCTCAGGAGATATACGAGGTTTACATCATTTCAGCCGCAGAACTTTGGACATCATCTTTGGCTCCGGCGTTTGGTGCAACAACTGGCAACAACACCGTGCAGGTGACAACTGCCAGTGCTTTGCCCCGAGTCGCCACCTTGGGATGTTTGTTCGGTCTTGGAGCGGAAGCCCGATCAGAGGCAGTATTCCTGGGTAGCAATGATATCCTGTGCATTGCTGATCAGCCTGTCAAGAGCCTGTCTTTGCGAAGGGCTGGACATAGTGATCCTGGAGGCACCAGCAGAGAGGTTGGTTTCCGCCTCACTTATGCTCCGGCCTTTGGACGTACGGGAGATCCACAATTGACGACCTCAAAACCTACCAAGTTTGTGTACACAAGGACACCAAACTTTTTCCGCTTGCAGCCCGACTTTGGCCCTGTGAATGTGTCTGTCCTTGTCAAAGGTAAGAACTATCCCTTTGACATTGCAGATCCGTCACAAGTCCAATGCTTTTGGTCGCTAACGCGCCTTGTCACGAATGGAACTTTGCTCTCAGGCACTGAGCTGCGATGTCCTTCCCCAAGTGAACTGCCAATCATCCAGCTGACGTCACAGTTGGGCTCAGTTGATCATTTATCAGAAGTCTCCTTTGATGGTGGCAGGAACTTTCATCCTGTGGCAGCAGAAGGCCTTGTGTTTACCATCCTTCATGGTGGTGTTGGACCATTGGCTGCTGCACTGGCACCAACAAGTGTACTTATGGGACGAGGTGAGATCATCTCCTTCTTTGGTGGAGATTTCTTTCCGATACGCCAGTTAGCACCTGCATTCGGCTACTGCACGTTTGCTTGGAATGTGACCTACCCCAACAACCTGACCAACGATACAGGTGTTCGGTCAGCAACAGCAGTCTATGTGTCTCAACGTGAAGTTCAATGTCAGGTACCTTTAGATCTACCACCAGTGACACACGCAGTGCGACTTTTCTTCACACAGGGAGGTTCAACTTTCGAGGCTCGTTATGGTATTCCAGAACAATCTTGGCTGAATCTGACAGTGTTTCCATCTTTTGCCATTCATGATCCAATGCCAGCTTGGGCCCCCAGAGCTGGTCGCTGGCAAGTTTCCTTGCCTGGAAGTCGCATCTTGCCGTTGCTAGAGGATGACTATCATTGCACTTTCGGATCTGCTCCAGCAACCGCTGCCTTACGTGTTTCGTTGAATCAGGTCTTGTGTCAATCTGCTCTACATGAAGCAGGCCATGTTGGTTTGCAACTTTCTTGGCCGTCCAGTGCAAGGCGTAACAAGCAATGGAGCGAGAAACCATTTGAGTTTATCAAAAGTCCTATGGTGCGTTGGGCTAGACCGGTCATCTTATACGCCTACGAGACAGGTCAAACACTTCACATTGCTGGAGATGGCTTTAACAACTTTGCTCAGAAGGAGCTGCTCTGCCGCTTTGGTGGGCAAAGTCTGGAAGGCACCGGTGCTCAACTGGTGGTTGCAAGGATGGTGAAGTGGAATGCCTCCGAGATGTTGGAGTGCAATGTGCCAGAGATGGATCCTGGATTCGTTACGGTTCACTTGGTCATGGATAGACGACACGAAATCCTCATCACTCGTTCCTTGCAACTGGTGGTCAAACCATCTACCATCAGCATTTCTCCACGGGTCTTTGTGGAGGGTTCCAGAATGCCCGCAGCTGTTCTAGGCTATCATTTAGCGCCTCTTCGAACTCATCGATTGCAATGCCGGTTCTGGGCAAGTGCGTCCAAGGAGCCTTTTGATTGGTTGCAGATGCACGTGGAGAAGTGGTTGCAACTGATCAGGCAGTCAAAAGAGATGGCTTGCTTCGCAGACGCAGTAAACCGATCGGAACGAAGCAGTGATGATTCAACAAGGCGATTGTCCAGTCTGAGCAACATGTCTGAAGACAGTGATGGCGTAGAGAACGTGTCAGAGAACGATACCGGAGTAAAATGGTGGAATATGTCACTGGCTCCAGAAGAACCACCATATCAGTGGTTCAGCATTGATCTGGAAAAAGAATGTCAAAGAGGCCCACCTTTGAGAACTAGCGCAGAGGCACTGAAGTGTCCCAGTGCAATCCTGATGCTCATGGAGAGGTTTCTCAGCGACACCTTAAGTGAAGGAATCAATGTGGCGTATCGAGGTTGGTGTCCGGAGAACATGACTGGAATGGCGGGGGACAACGTCACCAATGATGGCCTTTTGGGTGAAGAGCAACGAGTGTTGGACCAGTTGAACAAGCTGAGGAGACGTGAAGTTGATCCTGGAAGCATGGTGTACTTTGACACCAAAGCCTTCCTTGATCCTGTCAATGACAACCTTGCCAGCTGTCATGTTCCTAAGATCAACGATTTCTTTGCAGCCTTTGAGACGAGCTCGTTGAACTACAGTTACATAGTGAAACAAGAGGTCCAACAGGTCTTCTCAGAAGTTTCAGCCTTTGCATGGAGTCTTTGCAGCCAAAGCTCTTGTGATAGGGTACTGTTCTTGCGGCTTCTTGCTGTATCAGAAGCGGCCTGGGAGAGATGGTTTCCACGTGTTGGCCATGGCCGGTCTGTTGCACCACCAGGACAAGACCAGCTATTGTCCAATGTCTATGTGGAGTTGGGTTTGGCAGATCGAATGCCCGAGCGACCACGATTTCTTCATTGGCACAGCCGCATTGCCATCTTCCCTGCACCGACCATTTCGATGGCATGGCCTGCAGGCACTGCTGGACGACGTAGTTTACACGCACAGGGTCGACATTTACATCCCTCGTTGGAGCCTCAATGCATCATGGAATTGGAGAAGGAGACATTGGTACTTTTCCCTGCTATCCAGACATCTCAAAACATGCTTCGTTGCAGCCTCACGGAACGCGAGTACAATGCCTTGCCACAGAATCTCACGTTCCTCTTCACTTCTGAAGTGGATGTAACTGATGTGCCTATCATTCCCAGAGAGAACCGCACGCCCTGCATAAATCGTAGCATCATGGAGGAGACAAACCAAAGTGATGCAACTTTGAGCCAAGGTCTTGCCAATCAAAGTGAAGAAGCAGAAGATCCACCGTTGTGCTTCAACCAGGTGGAGCCGTGCGGTGAGCAACAACTTGTTGATGAAATGGTCACTGGACTTCGCATTCAATACAACACCAATGCCAATATGTTGGCAGGAATCAATCCTAACTTAGTCCATGTGGATGGTGGTGCTGAAGTCTCCATCTATGGCGACTTTCCAGGTGATGAGATTTGGTGTGGCTTTGAAGGCGTCCTGGAGAGGGATCGAGCACGTCGTGTTTCCAAAATGGAGCTCCGGTGTTTTGCACCAAGTCGTACTGTTGGCTTTGGACGAGTTTTCCTGATGCACACGGATGCATTTGGAGAACTGACCGTTCGACATCAAGGTATGTTGGAATTGGAATATATAAAGCCTTTGGATCTCTTTGAAGTTCATCCCAGTGAGGTGGTGGATGGCCAGAGCACTTGGCTGAGGGTTTGGGGTTCCCACTTCCGGCCTGTTGCTGAGCTGCGTTGTGGCTTTGCCAGTCGCCAGAAGCGGAAGAACTTCCTTACGCATCAAATTCCTACGTGGACATGGGATGGCAGAGTTCGTTGCAGTACTTCCCTTGCAGCTGAAGCACTTCGGAGTTTCATCATGTTTTCCGCCAAGCCAATGGAGCCATTGCAACGACGAGATCCCTTTGTTTGTGTGTCATATATGAAGGATGGCACATGGGTCTACCATGTGATTGAGGATACCATTCGGGCCGTGCCATTCCTTCCGCGCTTTGACGATGCGTTAGTGGCTGAGTTTGTTGAAACAGAGGCCTTGACCTTGGCTGGGCAGATCAAGATCTTTGCTGGACTTCACTTGGGCTATGACAGGGGCGATTTGCTCTTCCTGAAAGATGTGGGCAATGTGACTGAGTGGCTTGAAGAACGAGCCCGTAAAATCTATGCTCCCCGACCCGTCGTGCAGGTCACAACAACCATCCCTGTTTCCACAACAGCACCACCTATGTCATCAACGAAGACTAAAACCCTCACATCCACTGTTACAACCACAAGCAGTACTTTGACAACTACACAAAGTTCAACGACAACCAGGCGTCAAGAAGAGATGGTGGATGGTCCCAATGAATCAATGGTGAATGACACGGAAGATTTGGACATGAACTTGTCCTTTGAGAATCGTACACCACAAAATGAATCGCTGCCAGAGTGGCAGGTCACAACGGTCACCCGGAGTACCACGACTACAAGCGAGCTATCAGAGACATCTGATGCAAATGACACGTCAGATGTTTCAGATGAAAATGGAAGCAATACAAGTAGCACCACGAGTACTACATTTACCACAACAAGTTCCACAAGTACATCGACAAGTAGCACAAGCTCTAGTACAACAAGCACAAGTTCCAGCACATCAAGTAGTACTAGTAGCACAAGTACCACAAGCACTTCTACAAGCTCCTCTACAAGCAGTTCAACATCTTCAAGTTCCAGTAGCTCAAGCTCTTCAACGAGTACATCAAGCAGCTCGACCTTCACCACAACATCTACAAGCTCTAGCAGTTCTACCACGTCAACATCCCAAACATCTACCACAAGTTCCACGAGTACTTCGTTCTCAAGTACAACAAGCACATTGGAGTCCAACTTGACATGGAATTTCACGGAATATAATGAGTCCTTACCAGAAGTCATTGATATTTGGATTGATGGTGGAGATTTCTTCGTTAGTCGTGATATGGGTTGGGATACCAGTTTCGTGTCGACACTGGCAGAGTTCCATACTACACACAGCCTCAGTTGTCCAACTCCCGATGGGTTTTCCTGGAAACGTTTGGGAGCTGGAGATGTGAAGCTTCATGTGTCTTTGAATGGACAGGAGTGGTCTCATTCCACTTTAGACCTCCAGTTTGTTGGTAGCAGCGAAACTGCACCATCTTCGGATGAAGCAATGACGATGGACATGGAGTCGGGACCCAATGCGAATGTACCGGAGGAACCTCCCGAGTTGCGCTTCCGCTTGGCACAAGTGACACCAGTCATGGGGCCGACCTCAGGAGGAACCAATTTGTCCCTGACGATTACCACCTGGCCTCGCGTGTTGGCGGACTTCAATTTCGACTGCGTTATTGGACCTTCCAGGGTGCCTGCCAAACTCATGCAGGTACTTCCAGACTATCGCAGCTACACATTGGGTTGCACTGTGCCAGCTGCACAGGAGATTCCCAGGCTGACAGAAGCAGGATGCACATGCAAGAAGGTCTGGTTTACACCATCTGGCCAGACATGTGATCACTACTGCTGTAATCCAGAGCAAGATTCGGAAAGGTCATGGTGTGAGGTGGAACAACCTTTATGTCAAGGAGCAGATTGGGGTGTTTGTGACAGTGAAGAGGATCCAATATTGGCTGGCAGTTTTCCAATTTGTATCCGCGTTGTCCCTTCAAATGCAACCAGGATCTTTGAATACGAGCCTTGTCAACATCGCTTCACTTACGTCAGGCAACCTCATGTGGACAGCCTATCACCTCGCTCTGGGCCTTCTTCGGGTGGAACCAATGTCTCGTTGCATGGTCGCTACTTTCCACAAGCGCGACTGGGAGGTTTGTTATGTCGCTTTGGTGAAGGCAAATCAAGTTCCGTGGCTCCTGCAAGATGGCTAAGCAGGCAAGAGATTACATGCGTTTCTCCAGAGGTCATTGGGCATTTCAATGCTACAAGGACTGTGCCGGTCACGATCTCCATCAACGGAGGATCAGATTGGACGCCCACCACTGCATACTTCAGCTTTGTTAAGGAATTGCGAGGTACGGTATATCCAAGCTTTGGTCCGAGGGGAGGTGGCACACTCTTGGATGTGCATGTCCCAAGAGACAGCCACACAACGTTCAATGAGTTCTCGCAGGTGGTGAGCTGTTGCTTTGGCGAGCCACCAGCAACCATGATGCCAGCTACCAGGATCTCAGATATGTTGTACCAATGCAAGACACCACCATGGCCACAGAGTCCTGCCCAAGTAAGCATTGGAGTTGCACAGGCAGATGGTCGATGCCAAAGTCCTCCATATTCCAAATTTGACTATGTAGAGCCCTGGAAGATCCACAGGATCTACCCTTCAGAATTTGATGAGAAGCAACAAGCTGAAGGCTTCCGGTTGTTCATCAGCGGCGAGAACTTTTTACCTGCCAAAACGGCGATTTGTCGTTTGGGTGGCAAGATTTTGGCACCAGCGGAGGTCATTGGTACCAACTACACCCTCTTGTGTATGGTGCCTCCAACTGGCTTTCAACTGGCTGGGTCACCAGGTGGCATTACATATGAGGTGGAGGTCGCTATCAACGGCCAGGATTTTATTCGTGGCACTCCGCCCGTGCTGGTACGTTTCGTGAGCGCTACCGCAGTGGTTACAGTCGAGCCTGAAAACGTTTCGGCTCTGGGGCACTTGCCATTGACCGTTGCAGGTTCTGGATTGAGTGCTGATGTCCGCTACTGCATTTTTGGCGAAGATGAACGTGCCATTGAGGTACCTGTGGCATCACTGGCGAGTGAGCGTGAAGTAGTTTGCACTACTCCCCATTGGGAGATACGTCCTTATGGCGCTGTCTCCGAACGTGTCATGGTTCGCCTATCTTCTGATGGGGTGGGTAGAGCTCGAAGTCCATCTGCCTATGTCAACTTTGTCGCCTATCCCTATGTGCATACAGTGGATCCCAATGAAGGGCCCGTTGAAGGCGGTACAATCGTCCGAGCGTATGGCCATCATTTCCAGCCCAATGGTGAGGAGATCCTCCTCCAATGTGTTTTTGGCTCTCGAAAGAGCAAGGCCCTGGTCATTTCTGATACCGAGCTTCAGTGTACTTCCCCTCCAGTGGATGGAGCATTTTCACCTACTGGTCATTTAGCTTCATTTGACTTGGAGACGATTCCTGCTACACCCATGGTGAAGGGTACGACTCATGCTTCAAATCAGCAACCCATGAAGCAACTCACCTTCTACTACCGTCGCTTTGTTCCGAGCATCTCCTTGGTGGAACCTTTGAGTGGACCTGAGTTTGGAAATACCTTGGTTTCTTTGCGTTCAGATGTACCCATCTTGAACTCGCGGAATATCAAGTGTCTCTTCGGAAACATCGCCGTTCCGCTCTTCATGGTCACTCAAAACGAGGCCACTTGCACCTCACCTGCCTTCAATGAGCCGAGTCTTGTGGAGTTAACACTATCTGCGGATGGGCAGAATCGTGTTCAAATCGGACCCAATGGCGAAGCTGTGCGTTTCAAGTACTACATCACCCCTACGGTGGCAAAGGTTACGCCAGCATTTGGATCATCAAGAGGCGGTACTATTGTTCAGTTGGAAGGGGCACACTTCATCAACGATGGTCGGCTCACATGCAAGTTTGGGGATCTGACTGTGCCCGCCTTTCGTTTCATCTCCAGTGCGTTGGTGCTTTGTAGGACTCCTATCGCCCCGCCTGGAGAAGTACAGGTGTCTTTGTCCAACAATGGCCAGAACTTTACAGGTGGTAGCGATGCCAAATTCCAGTTCTTGGGTTTCACCTACTTCCACTTGCATCCATACTTGGGCCCTATCAGTGGCAACACGACCGTCCTTGTTGAATCCGCCACAGTACCGGTTGGCGCATCTTCATCGATCCGATGTCGATTTGGAACACTGACAGTGCAAGGAGTCTATGTCAATGATACATTCTTGCAATGTGTATCTCCTGCCGTTGTAACTCAGGGCGAGGTGAAGTTTGAAGTGGCTTTGAACCAGCAGGACTTCGTGGAGGCATCACAGAAGTTCCTCTACTATGAGATTCCAAGGATTACTGCCGTGGATCCTCCATTGGGCCCAAATCATAAAGGGCTCAGCATTCGGCTCTTGGGTCAAGGCTTCATCAGCACCAACTACTTGAAGATCCGATTTGGTGGTGTTTCTATCGAGCCTGAAGGCCTCCATTTGGTGCAGACCGCGCTTGCTCCAACGGACACGGAGGTTGTTGTGGAGCTTCCAAAAATCACTTTGAACGAAGATATGTCTCGAGTGCCTTTGTACATCTCGAACAACGGACAGAACTATGCGCCTGAAGGTGTGTTGGCCTGGGATCAAGATGAGGATGCCTACGATGTACCAAAAACCATGGCATATTTCACTTTTCACGAGCAGATCTTGCTTAGAAATGTTGATCCAGAGGTGGGAATGACCTATGGCGGAGGATTCGTCTCAGTCTTCGGCTATGGCTTTTTGAACAGCACTGGCTTGAACTGCTCCTTCGAATGGATTGGTTCTCCTTCGGTGGTATTTATTTCATCTACGCAGATCATGTGCGAGGTACCAAATATGCTTGCAGCCCGTTCCAGCAAGGCCTTGGGTCACGCGACCTTGCGGGTGACGCTGAACAATAGGGACTGGTCACGGACGACCCTGCAGTTCCGCTTCTTAGGCGAGTGTCCAATTGGCCACTATTGCCAGCATAAGAACTTCGATGATTTTACCTTCCGCATCCTACCGTGTCCTACGGGGCACTTCTGTGAGAGCGCTGGAATGAGTACTCCAACTCCATGTCCTCCTGGAACTTATATGGCTTTCACACGACAGGTTCAATGTCAGTTGTGCCCAAAAGGCTTTTGGTGTCCTCGGGCAAGAATGATTGAGCCCATTGCCTGTCGTCGTGGTTGGGTATGTGACGAACCAGGCTTGGTCGTGCCTTATAAACGATGTCCACGTGGCTACTACTGTGAAGAGGGCGTGGCGGCACGGGAGCCTCGCTTGACGTTATACCTCAACAAGCGAAAGCCCAAGCCATGTCCGCCAGGATTGCATTGCTTCGAAGGAGCACAAGCGCAAAATGTCAAGCCAACCAACTTTTCAACGCCACAGCCTTGCTATCAAGGGTTTTTCTGCCCAGCTGGAAGCAGCAGTCCTTATGGTGCCGGCGCATGTCCACTGGGGCGTTATTGCCCAACTCCAAGACATTCTGGCATCGTTTGCCCAGAAAGGTACATGTGCGGGCCTTATCCTGGCAACACAGAGCCAGTGGCTTGCCCTGCAGGTTCCTTCAATCCTTGGCAGGGTCAGTGGAATTGCACTGTTTGCTTGGAGGGAGGGGTTTGCCCTCACAGCCGTATGCGATTGCCACTCCCTTGTCCATGCGGCTATGAGTGCAGAGATCGTGGTACGACACGTGCGCAGAACCTTTGCCCAGCTGGTCTCATGTGCGACGAGGGTGTGGCCACTAACATTGAGCCGCAACTTTGCGAGCCAAAAACTTTCGACATTCGAGTGGACACCAGTCTCAGCAGAGAACGAGAGAAGATTTGTGTCTACGGTATCGGGCAACAATATGTAGACTATCAGAGGTTGCTAACCGTTCCCCGAGTAGCAGAAAGGTTTGGTTTTGGGCAAGACCAGTTCGTGAATGGAACCTTGGTTGGACGAGCTGCTTGCTGTTGGTCGCCAGAACGGTTGGCTACAGCCTTTGATAGCATTGCTGCAGAGTTCAAAGCTGCAAATGACACCTTGTCAGCTCGCAGCTTTGCACGTTTATCAGCCTCGATTCAGAGTCGTACTGCTGCAGACCGAGCGTTGGACCTTTTTGCACCAGGCTTTGATGGTTTGACGCTCTTGAACATTACAGATGACGAGTTCCGAGAAGACTTGACTATTCTGTACCCGAAGGCGAGACAATGGCTTCACCATTACATTGAGAAGTTGTGGAACTTCAAACGACCTTTGCCATGTCCTTCGGGGGCCTATTGCAATGAAGGTACCTGTCCTCGCTACTTGCTGACTGGTATTGTTGATGTCGACTTTGATCGTGCTAGTAATGCCATCAACGAAGCACGACGTTTGGCAGAAGTTCATTACTCTGACATGATTTACCAAACCTATGTGAACCGTTCTCGCAACATCTCCAACGACACGAAGGAATACTATGTGCCTCCAGGAGGTGAGATGCTTTTTGCCAATATCTCCGGCGACAACTGGACCTTCAATGGTTCTTTGAATCTTTCAAGGTGGGATGTTCCAGATTGCTTGGATTGTGGCGTGAACCCCAACCAATCAGAGCACACCTTTGTGAAGCCTGGCGGAGAGGCGGGCAAGATGAGGGAACGTTTGCATGTTCACAGCGAGTTCCATCAAGCGAGTGAGTCTTTGGGGGCTCCACCACCACCGATGCGGTCGGACATTCCAATGCACCAATTGTATGCTCCTGGTGATGCTGCATCACTGGCGCCAGAACTTGCAGTGAAACAACTCATGTCACAAAGGAATTCTGGACCGTGGCGAGAATGGGTGCACGGACAGATGAACCTGAGCCATCTAAATACATCTACAAACAAGAGTGAGGCTTGGAATGCTTCCTTGGCATATGTTCGTCAGCTTCAAGAAGATCAAGTGCTGGCTACTACGGAGTTTGCGCTTCCTGCCATCAATCCATTGGCAATGCGAGCCCCACAGCAATGCATGGCAGGCACATATTGTGATGCACGAGCAGATTCTTCTGCTGGAACCGGCTTGTGTCCACCAGGGAAGTACTGTCCACCGGGCTCGCCTATTCCTGAAGAGGCGCCTGAAGGCGTTTTCGTCGATGGCTCTGGAAGCGTACGAGGTGTACAGTGCTTTCCTGGTCAATTTGCACCATTCAAGAACACACCCCGTTGTTATCCATGCCCGGCTGGAGCATCGTGTCCAGACTTTGGTACCACCACACCGTTTATTTGCCCTCCGGGCACCTTTCGGGAGCCGTCCTTAGGCAACGGCTCTCAGAGCACCATTTCCTGCGAGCCCTGTGCTGCCGGCACGTGGTCTCCTTGGCGTGGCACACCGGACTTCTCCTCTTGCGAGCCGTGTCCGGAGGGACGAGTGTGTCCAGTTGGAACTGGCAACGTGTCGCAGGGGACTATTTGTCCTGAAGGACACATTTGTAGTGAGGGCACAACGCCTGAACAGCAAACTGCTGTACGTTGCTATGATGGCTTCTTCTGTCGCTCATCTACCACGCCTACGAGTGTTTATTCAGACCTATGTCCACCTGGATTCTACTGTGCAGAGGCAACCACCTATGTGAATCGCTATAAGTTCCGATGTCCTGTGGGTTTCTACTGTCCAGAGGGAACTGGAGCTCGGGATGACTTGAAGCGTGCGCTCTTGCAGGGTGTGGTGTGCATCGATAAGAGAAATTTCTACCTGTCACAGAAGGTGACGCAATTCTGCTTACGCCAAATCATGCGAAATCGTTTCGAGTTCGTTGCCTTGGAGCAGCAACGCCTCGCACGAGCCAATTTGCCTTTGATCGACAAGAAAGAGATGACAGAGATTTGGAGCAGCTGGATTGAGGATTTTGATTTGCAATATTGCCAAGAAGATGCAATTATGGCAGTGTGGGAGAAGTATGAAAGCGCGAGTAGAAAGGGCACCGATGTGCGCGCAGGGATTCTTGCCCAGATCGAAGCCATTCAGAGCGTGGACTTCTTGAAATCTCAGCTTTTGCGAACGCTTTTGATTGCACCAGAGACATACCGCAACAAGTGCAGCGAGCACAGCCTCGTACTTGATGGTACAGAGTTTCCGCCGAGAACTTGTTTCGGTGACGGACCCTGCAACAACGTCTCGCAGCTAGAGTGCTTGTGCAAAGCATCTTCGACCGCGAAGATGCTTGATTGCTTTGGTGGGGACTACCCAAGTCCAGAGTGTGTCAATGCTGCTGGTGAAGAGGACGCTGCTTGTTTGGATCCATCCACGGACATCAAGACTGCTGGTGGATCTATCGATGACTTTGACCTTATGGCTGGTCATTACCTTTCCTATGTGCAATTCTCATTGAGAGAGGAAATGCAAGCACAGAAGACGTCGAACCAGAATACCATAACACGATGCCCTTTCGGCACTATGACGGTGGGAGATGGCTCCATGCAATTGGACAGTTGTGTGAAGCGAAAATCCGTCAGAGATGTGCAAGAACAACTGGATATGGTTGTCCAACGTGTGAATCCTGTCAACACGTTCCTTTCTCCAAAGAAGTGGGCCAAGTCTGCCGGTGATCGTGATGTGAATGAAGGGGAATTCCGGCCTGTCTATGCAGCGGCGGCTGGGAGCATCTCCTTAATCACCTTTGATATTCGCCACTTTCCCGACGAGACTCGGTATGGGAGCCACTGGCGCATCAAGTTCTTCATTGGTCCAGAGTTAGACCCGTTGTATGATGATCCAATCGAATGCGACTCCTTAGTGGCCAAGAGGACTGCGGAGAAACGAGATTTAGATATGCTTCTGGCATCAAGTCGAGGTTGCGCAGAAATCTCCTTGCCGCCCGCCTTCGTGCAGGAGGGCTTACAGCAGGCGAACAATGGTGGACCCTTAGCGAGTGGTGTTTTTACCTTTATGTTGCATCCATTGGTCGACATTGAATGGAGAGTTGAAGTGCAGATTGTGGATGGCGTCTACCAGCCAGATGCCTTGATGTTGTTGAGTTCTGCTTTGGTGGAATACGCAGAGCCAGAGCGTGCTACAGTGGGAACAGCGAAGGCATTTGCCATTAAACTCTCCTCGGACCTCACGGTGGAGTTGCCAGCAAATATGCCCATGAAGTCCTTCACAGATGGACCTCAACAGAAGGTCATCACACAGGCTTTCCTGAATTGGCTTCCAGTGTCAGTCCCACTGGCAAACTACCACCGACCTCTTGCTACAGCAGTGGGCGGTGGCGAGAAGGAGTATGTTTTCCAGAAGAAGAGGATGTACTGGGAAGACAACACTGACATTTTCCTTTCATATTTGCCTTACTTCAGCAATTGTCGCGGATTTGGGCGCACCATTCCGCTCTGGACCATCACCGAACAAACACAAGGTTGTAAATGGGCACCTGAGGGTGGTGAGATTGGCTTGCTTTCCCTGGGAAGTGAGGCCAAAGGAGACAGTTGCTCCTTGACTGAGGTGGAATGCATCTTGGATGAGGTGCCATCCGTGAAATTGTCCAACGACCGTTGGTTCGAAACCACCACGGGGGAGAAACTCTTCGAGGTCACCAAGGAGTCCTTCCTCGCCTCGCAGTTGAACAACTTTGATATGATGCCTGTAACAGAACCTGTCTACTTACAACAGGGCATTCCAAAGTCTGGAGCGCTACCTGGACGTGTCACCATTGCCTTCCAATACTGGCAAAGAGGTCCCGGTGAGAAGATGCTTGCGGCTGGAAGGGCCTGGTTTTCGGACTTTGTGGAGACGCCGGATGTTGCAGTACAGGCAGGAAGAGAGAAGTTCTCTTACAAGCTCTCTGTGTTGTACTACCCCATGACGCACTTCGAAGTGATGGTCTACTTTGCATTCCCAGACATATTCTACATCCTCTTCTACCTCAGCATGGGTGCAATCAGTGTTGGCATGGTCTCTATACTTTGGGGTTATCATCGCTTTATGTGCCACCTTGCATTCCCGCCAAAGCTAGTGGATTTGCGCCACTGGGCGCTTTTCATCATGCCACAGTTGAGAGCCTTCATCATGGTGGGTGCCATTTGCTTCACTCCCATTTTTGTAGGAGTTGGCTTGGTTCAGGGTGAGATCACTCCTGGGAACACTATGCCTTGGGCCATTTGTGAACCGGAGCAGCTGAAGGAAGACTGCTACTTGGGTATCCTTGATCGAGTGATGAGTTCGTACAACGGAGAAACTGAAGTCAGCCGTACGACTTATGGAGATCGACGCACTGGGCGCATAGGTACGTTGATGGTGTGCTTGGCTGGCTATGCAATTTCGGCATCTTTGAAGCTTTTGGTTCCACCAAGCTCCAGTAGCTACTACAAACGTGAGGACAAATCTGGAGCAAGCCGCTTGCGGGAACTCATCAACGAGGAGCAAGCTGAAGAAGCTGAAAAGGGCGAACGCAGTGATGCTACAGACACTGAGGCACAGGAAGTTATACCCGAGGAGGATCCGGAAATGCCACCCATTTTCACAACACACCTTTGGAAGAGGTCTGCTTTGGCTCTGTTGGTATACATCAATGCAGCCTTGCAGATTTGTCTGCTTCGCTGCGCCTTCTCGGACATGTACAAAGACAATATCCAGCTGTTCCTCTTCACCTTGTTTGTGATTCGAATTTCCATCAAAGTGGCCTTCACCAGCTTCATGTGTGAGCTGATGCTTACTGTACCCATTGCGATCACAAATCAGACCTTGGCGATTTTCACGTTGCTGGCTGCTCCCACACTTTTCGATTTCCTCGTGATGTATGTGGCTCTCATTGGCCTTCAGTTCATCGAGCGTATCTATATTGGTCCTAATGAGGATGTCGTCATGGGAAAGCTCGCTGCATGGAAGCGTGTTTTGGACCGGTATATGGCATCTTTGAACGCAGCGAGGCCAAAACGTGCTGATGATGAATCAGATGATGAAGGGAAAAAGTTTGAGGATGCAGATGAGATGGAGCTCGAAGGAGAAACAGAGGAAATGATTTCCTTCCTGGCCACTATCTCTGCTGACTCCACTGCAAATTTGGTTGTTCCCACCTTCTATACATTCTGCATGTGGATGTTCAACGAGTCGAAGATTCTCAGCAACTTCAGGATTCCGGAGCACAATGCATCTTTCTACTTGTTGTTCTACCTTCTGATGTATCCCTTCCAAGTGATTGCGGACCGGATTTGCGTCAACATCGTTGAGTGCTATCATGGCTGGAAAGTCACAGATTATTTGGAGTACTGTTCTTACCGTTTCATCATCAGAACCACCGATTGGAAGGGAAAAGACAACATCTTGGATCAGACTCTATCACCGCATGTGCGGTCAATTGATCAAATGTGCTTCTCTGACCAGTTCTACTTCATGAATTTGCTGCAGACTGTGGGTGTAATGGCACTGGTCTTTGGAATGCAAATTACCTTCGAAGCTGAGTGGAATATGTTTGATGATCCAGCGACACCTGCGGTTCTGGCATATGCCATTTGCCTTTGCAAAGGCACTAGTGCAATGACCGGTGTCTCCGCTGGCTACCTCAAGATTTGGGTTGTGCGATACAAGACATGGGCCGAGTCTGGATACCAACAAGCATTGGCAAAGAAAATGCAGGCAATGTCAGGAAGCACTGCAGATGAGAAACCACCACCGCCTCCAGCAGGTTCCGCACACGACGGTTGGCCTGAGCCGGCACACTACGACAAGACCGGCATGGAGAGGTACAGGGTGGCCTTCTTGTCGGAGAACCAGCTATGGTTGCAAGTGGCGGTATCTGAAATGATGGACAAGAAGACGCTTGAAAAGCACAGGCAAGACCTACTTGATGGTTTGGCAAGCGTCGTGAAAGAGGTGGCGCCAAAGGATTATGCGCCCGAAGGCACAGATGCCGTGGAGAAGGAGATGTTCACCTTTGGTGGCGCTCCACAAATGGACCTGGCGCGCGCGGCGTCAGAGGTGCAAAGGGAGATCTATGAGAATTCAGCCCTAAGGCAACTAATGAGGATGTGGCGAGAGCGTGCACAATTCATGCTCTTCCTTCAACAGGTCTCAGCCATGGTGAAACTGGATAACTATCAACGTCGTGAAGCTTGTGAGATTTGCGGTAAGAGCAAAGAGATGTCACCAGTGGTGGTGCTCCCCATCTATACCTTGTTGCATTTAGCTTCACTGTACCGTGAGCAACGAGATATGTCACCTTTGTGGAACACACCTTTGTGGAAGCACTTCTATCAGACCTTTACGCCCACATGCACACTTTGCGAGGCGTGTGCCCGCTACTACCACAAGCGCAACACCAACATCCCAGTGAATGAAAAGAGATATCAGCGTTTGCAGGCGAAGAAGAAGAGTGCGTATGAAATGGTGAGGAGTAGCGATTACCCTGTGATTACAATGGAGCCTGAGATGAAACAGGTTCTCAACTTGTGGTTGGAATGGACCAGATGCCTCGTTCGAGAAGAACGGCCACAAGATTTCTTACCTCGCTTTGGCGTTGAAGGTCGCACTATGCAGGAGATTCGCAAGGAACTGCTCGACAAGGGTGGAGACAATGAGTCGTTGCCTTCCATGTCGGACAAAGATGACGAGGCTGCTCGAGATGATGATGAGATCAAGGATCCTTTGCTCATCGATTTAGATGCAGATGACATTGATGAGAAGATTCCACTGAAGGTACCAAAGTCCTTGACTTGGTCAGAAGCCTCCATCATGCGCTCCTGGTTGCATAGGGCCAGAGATAGCCTTCAGGCACCACAGTCTACACACTGGATGTATCCTGCAGAGACTGGGCCCTCCGGTTCTTCATGGCAGGACGTTGAGGAATCCAGGCCCGAGCCCGCGAAAGACAGAGTAAGATTCGCAAAGCCAGATGAGGACGAGGACTAGCGACAGCAGCTCGCACACAAACGCTCGCCCGTTTGGTCACTGAATAAGCATCTTGCCTAAGACGCAAGAGTGGGACAGGCAAGACACGTCTTTTTCTTTTTTCCGGCGACCCGTCAAATATTGTGTCATTTGTCCCTTGAGACGTGACCAATGCCTTCTGCACACGGATCAACGTGTTCGGTTGAGCAACAAACTGCACCTTTTGGCAAACCGAAGGTTTCCAAGCACAGTAAACCTCCAGGTGAAGACAGATTTTCAG
>ERZ1738541.7-NODE-14-length-22016-cov-4.363736_pt1 | contig 22016 bp, 1 predicted proteins | sample MGYA00581729_ERZ1738541 | MGnify/ENA primary metagenome ERZ1738541 (study PRJEB40740, sample SAMEA7388101) | Antillogorgia elisabethae | biome: Marine coral reef biome; feature: Environment associated with an aquatic invertebrate; material: Seawater | host...
CTCCACCAGCAGCAGTACGACCAGCACCTCAACCACCAGCAGCAGCGCAAGTACCACTTCCGTCTCTAGCACAACAGCAACATCGACGTCCAGCACTTCAACCAGTACCACGAGCACATCAACAACGACTTCTTCCACGTCATCCACCAGTTCAACCACGGTCACCTTTACCACTTCCACCTCTTCCACGGCGACGACCACATCCACCAGTAGCACATCCACGAGTAGCAGCTCAACGAGTACCTCAAGTACAAGCACCAGTAGCAGTAGCACAAGTTCAACAACGGTGACGCGTACCACTAGTACTTCCTCAACCATCACCACAACATCTACCTCCCGCACCATCACTACATCTACCTCCTCCACCGTTACCAGGACCACGTCAACATCATCCACCATTACCTTGACAACAACCTCAAGGACACATACCAGTACCACCACCAGCAGTGTGACATCGACTTCCACCACTTCGACGAGTGTGACGAGCACCTCCACAACGTCCACGAGTAGCACTAGCACCAGTACCAGCAGTTCCACCACCAGTACCTCAACGACAAGCTCATCATCAACGAGTTTTACCAGTACTACGACAAGCAGTAGTTCAACGACCAGTTCTTCCACTTCTTCGACTTCAACATCCTCCACTTCTACGAGTAGCAGCAGCACCAGTAGCAGCAGCACTAGTAGCAGTTCGACCTCGACAAGCTCAACCAGTACCACCAGTATCACCTCATCGACGACAACGACCAGTACCAGTTCCACCACCACCACGACCTTCCTTGGAAGACTGATTCGCACCCAGGTGCTATACAAAGGCATTTGGGTTTGGCGTACCTTCCACGAAGAGTTCGAGGTGGACAACGAGACCTTTGACAATTCCTCCTTGGTGCCCTCTGATTTTGCGCTTCAAGATTATACTCACATCATGATGTACCTTCAATCTAGCTTCAGTGAGCAAAGCACACCACAGGTGATTCCCATTCGTGATGCGCAGGCAAGTGTGTCGAATGTGGCGTTTGTGGACAAGGACTTGGATGGTTCAGAACTTGGAGGTCAAATCACCTGGACTGCACCTACCGACTTTGGCCCTGCTGCTGTCAATCGAGCGTTGCGTTATCGTTTGTACGTGGCAGACACATCAATGGGTGTGAACCGAGTCCTGTTGAACTATCAGGTCAAGGCCTTTCAATATCTGCGCTTCACGGTGAAGAAACTCCGCAACGACACCACTGCAGAAGGTGTACAGTTGTCGGAACTCAGTTTCAGAGTCAATGGAAATACCTTGGATCTTACTGGTGCTGTGGCCTCCAATGATGGTGGCACTAATCCCAGCAATGAAGGTGCTGATAAAGCCATCGATGGTGACAGCTCAACGAAGTGGTTCGATTCTGCTCGAGCTCCGTTGGTGGTGCAATTTCCAAGCTCGGCTGAAGTGGAGGCTTTTAGCTTCACGACTGGCAATGATCAAGAGGACCGTGATCCGATCCAATGGATCCTGGAAGGATCGCTTCATGGTTCATATTGGTTTAGCCTTCATTCTCAACTTACAGATTTCGAAACGCCTTCGACACGTGCTAGCAACACTGGATGGTTCTCTTGGGAGGAGGCCTCCTCAGATGCTGTGGAAACGGGTACCAACGAAGCGGATTTGGCACCGGAATATGCGAACTTTGGTCGGTTGCAAATGTTGGTGTACACGGAATCCTCCTTTGTGGAACAGACGACTCCAAATGCATTTCTTCTTACAGACCAGAATGCCACCGTCGAAGATGTAACGTTCGAAGATTTGGACCTGGACTATGCAGAGATTGGAGGCACGTTGCTATGGTCTGCTCCTGACATGACTAGTGAGCTGACGCACTACAACATCTACTTGGCCGAGGATGCTGCTGGACGTGTCCGAAGCATCTATACCAATCGCACCTGGGAATATCTGAACATCTCAGTGCCAGCTGAAACGAATCGTACTGACAATACTTATTGGTTAGTTTATACGGCGTCCACCTTGGTGGAACAAAGCACCCCAGCGGCCTTACTCATCTTCGACCGCAACGGGACGGTGTCCGAGCCCACCTTCACTGGCAATGACTTGAACCTGGATAATCTCGAGGGCACCTTATCCTGGACCCCGCAGGCCTCCTCCGACGAGCTTCGTGGAATTCAGGACTACATGGTATACTTGGCCAGCAGTGACATGGGAGACCTCCGATCACAGGTGGAGTCGGCGGTGACGGTGGGCACCAATCAGTTGGCACTACCATCGAGTTTGACACGCGGCTCTCAGACACACTTCTTGGTCTACGCCAGGTCCTCGCTGGCCGAACAAACCACTCCAGCTTTCATCTCCTTTGCCCAGGCCGCAGCACTCTTTCAGGCATCCAATCTCTTCTTCTCGGATGGTGATTTGGATGCAACTGAAATTGGAGGGAACTTCTCTTGGACTTTGCCCGCAGTTTTGGGCGACATCACCTTCTTCCGGATCTACTTCTCAACAACGGGAACCACGCAAAGTGATGACACCAAACTCTTGCTGGAAGAAGTTTCAGTGCCTCTGACAGACAAGGTCATTGCCCCTGACACGGCGCCAGGGTCCTACATCTACTTAGCCATTACTTCCAATTCACCTTCCACGGAGCAGCGCACGCCTGTGACATGGTCGATCTATGATGAGGTATCAAGTGCGTCCAACGTCACCTTCACGGACTACGACTTGGACGAAACGGAACTGGCGGGTGTGGTGGAGTGGCTGCCCCCGCCACGGACGGACGCACTGACGGCTTACTTGATGTATCTGGCACGAGACAGCTCGGGCAGTTGGAAATCTCAGATCGGAACAGATGTTGCACATGTGGCGGGTGCCAGCACCGTGCAGTTGGATATTCCAGCGGACACCGCGAAAGGATCCAACACCGATGTGGTGGTCTTTACCCGCTCTTCTTTGGTGGAGCAGACGACTCCGGCGAGTTTCACTTTCTCCGATACCTTTGCCTCCGTTTCGACACTGGTGTTTCCTGATTTGGATTTGGATGCTTCAGAAGTTGGTGGCACCTTGGAATGGACGCCTCCCAGCGAAGTGACCTACGTCTCCGCCTTCCGCGTCTTCTTAGCCACGGACGCGGTGGGCTCGTCGCGGTGGCAGATAGGGAGTGATGTGGACGTGTCCGGCAGCAACTACAATGCCAGCGAAAGCAACACGTTCCTGATCCCTGCCAATACCAACTTCACTGGTTTCAGCCATTGTGTGGTATACACGCGTTCCATCTTGCTGGAGCAGAGTACACCTACCAGTTTGGAGGTCTCGGACTTGGATGGCTCGGTCTCAGACTTGCGATTCAGTGATCAGGACTTGGATAAGAGCGAACTTGGTGGCGATGTGTTTTGGCAACCTCCTGGTCTTTTAGATGGCCGAGTACAATCTTACAGTTTGTACCTTTCCTTCGATGAAGATGGTGGAGCACTTCAATCACAGATCAGCAATGTGGCCGTGGGAACCAACGCAGTGGCCATTGCTGCAGAGACGCCTTTGGATATTTATCAATATCTCACCGTCTTCTCCATCTCTTCCTTGGAGGCGCAAACAACTCCCGTAGCTCTGCTCATTGATGATGCTGATGCAACCGTGGTGAATCTGACCTTCCCAGAATGCGACCTTGACGCTGAGGAGCTTGGAGGTGTCCTCACTTGGGAAGCACCTAGTGATGTGACAGAGGTGACCAACTACCTGGTCTACTTGGCTGAACCCCCAAGCTGTCATGGCTCTGATGCCACGGCGGCCGTGGCGGGGCCATATACCTTGAACGTGGAAGATACCAAGGGTGGATGGTGTCGCCAGAGATATGCCATCAACGAGTTGGGACATCAGAATGCTACGTTGCCGGCAGATACAATCTTGGTGAACTTATCACATTGGTTGGTCTATTCAAGCTCCAGCTTGGCGGAACAGACAACTCCTGCGGTGGTGGAGATTATTGATCACAATGCCACGGTGGGAACGATCGATTTCGTTGGAACGGATCTCAACATGGATGTGGTGAATGGCAGTTTGGTATGGCAAGAACCAGCAGATCTTCATTGCTTGGAATCTTATGTGGTCTACATTGCTGCCGATGCCACTGGAGCCGGAAGATCCAAGTTAGGTGAAAGTCCAGTTGGAACCAATGCCCTACAGATTGTGGACAGTGATGCTTATGGCGGCTACACCCATTTCGTGGTCTATACGCGTTCCAGCTTTGTGGAACAAACGACACCGAATTCCTTGTCCTTTGCTGCTGCCACCGCCAAGTATCAGGTATCCTCGCCCAGCTTTACGGATTATGATTTGGATGTCGGAGAATTGGGAGGGACGATTGGCTGGGAGTCACCTGAAGTAACGGTGACCATCACTGGCTACCGGGTCTACTTGGCAGAGGACATCAACGGCACCAACAAGACCCTGCTGGGAGAACAAGTGAAAGGCTCCAACTACTTGACGGTTCCGGTGAATACTGAGTTGTTGACCTTCAGCTACGTCTTGATTCATTCCTTGTCGGCCACCACGGAGCAACGGACACCGGTCACCTTGGCCTTGGTGGATGCGGTGGCGAGTGTCAGCAATCTGCAGTTTACTGATCAGGACCTGGATGATTTACAGTTCGGTGGCCGTATTGAATGGACGCCTCCTTCGCATCCTCAACTGATTGGGCTGAGAGTTTACATCAGCGCGATGACTACCAACACAGGTGAACAGCAACAACAAATCGGACTTGATTTGGCACCCACTGCCACGCAAGAAGACATGCCTGCAGATACGCAGAAGGTCAACGAGACTGGTGGCTTCAATTACACCTATCTCCAGGTGGTGACCTATTCCCAGTTGACAGAGCAATCACAGCCGAGCTTTTTACAAATCTCCGATACCATTGCTTCGGTCTCTGGTTTGACCTTTGTTGACTTAGATTTGGACGAAACGCAGTTGGGTGGAAGTATCGTTTGGACGGAACCTGAAGATACAACTCAGGTGCGTCGCTATAACGTCTACATTGGAGGCTATGACGATCGGAATGGCACTGTGGAAGATTGGAGCTTTTCGAATCGACTACTGATGCGAAGTAATACTCCTCCATCCACATCGGCGCCTGTCACCCTGAACTTTGACGTGCAGTTCTACTGGAAAGTCATGGTCTTCACTGTGTCTGCTATTCAAGAACAAACGACACCCACCATCATCCCTTTGGTCGATTCTGTGGCGAGCGTTTCCAACGTGCTTTGTGATGACTTGGATCTGGATGTTGACGAGATGGGTGGCGTCGTTACCTGGACGGAGCCTTCCGATACCAGTTTGGTGGAAGTGTATCGTCTCTATGGCGATGATGGCACTAAAGTTCAGTTCGGTAGCGATGTGTCCGCCGGAATCAACACCACCATGTTGTACAACTTTCCTACGAGCCGATATAGCTTCTTGGAGATTGTCTCGGTCTCTTCTTTGGCGGAGCAATCGGTTCCAGTTAAGCTGCCGGTGAACGATGCGTTTGCCTCGGTGGATAACATATCTTTCACGGATTATGACTTGGACTTTGGTGATTTGGGTGGCCTCGTCCGCTGGGATAAGCCCTTGGATGAAAGCAAGGTCTTGGAGTACGTCCTCTATTTGTCCGACAGCACCAGTGGTGGCAGCGTCCTCGACTTGGGCAACTTTTCCATCCTTGGTGGCCGTGCTGAGCTGGCGGTGACGCCATCAGGACAGTACAATGCCATGGTGGCGGCCGAGACGCAGGTGGGATGTTCAAGTTCATCATGTACTGGAAAGCACTTGCTGATCTACACCAGGTCCTCCTTCACCGAGCAAACTACACCAGTGGCCTTCAGTTTTTATGATACCAACGGTATTGTGGGAAACTTGACCTACATTGGCAGAGATTTAGATTTGGGCGAACTTGGAGGTATTGCCCTTTGGGATCCACCCGTTGATACCTCGTTGATTGTGAGCTATGACGTCTTCTTTGCTCAGGATTCTATAGGTCTGGGACGATCACAGCTGGGCAGTGTCGCCTTTGGTACCAATCAACTGGATATCCCTCCTGAGACACCCCAAGTGCCACATGAATATTTGTTGGTTTACAGCAGGTCCTCCTTGGCTGAGATGACAACACCGGCTGCTGTGAAGTTGGAGGATGCTGATGGTTTAGTCTCCAACGTGACCTTTGTGGATCAGGATTTGGATGAAGGTGAACTTGGTGGCCGTGTACGTTGGCGTGTGGCTGGTGATGTGGTGGAAGTCATACGATATGCCATCTTCCTAGCGGAGGATACAATGGGGAGCAACAGGTCCTTGTTGGGTTACGCAGTGGGTGCGTTAACATCCACCTTCGACATTCCACCGGAGACGCCCATCCAAACGTTCACCCACATCAACGTCTTTGCAGAGTCTTCGCTGGTCTTAGCCACCACGCCTTATGCGGTAGCTTTCCATGACAACATCGCCAGCGTTTCGGCCTTATCCTTCACTGACCAAGATGCTGATGCCGAAGAAATCGGAGGACCGATCACCTGGACCTTACCACAAGCTGTGACACAGCTGGTTGGCTTCAACGTCTATTTGGCGAAGGATTCCATTGGAACTGGGCGCTGGCAAATCGGTGATCAGTTGGAGTGGAATGCGACCTTGGTGGATCTGCCAGACAACACGGTGCCGGGTGACTTTACCCATGTCCTGGTCTACACGGTATCAGACTTGGTGGAGCAAACCACCCCTGTGGCCACCACTATAGAAGATGCAGGTCTCACCGTCTCCGAGGCGAGTTTCCTCGATCTGGATCTGGATCTCACCGATGTTGGAGGGCCGATCACCTGGAACCTGACGGGGAACACCTCGGATGTTACGGCCATCTCGCACTATGCTATCTACTTTGGTTGGGTGGAAGAAATTATCGAGATTGTGACAACGTCCACCACCACGGCGAACACGAGCAATGCGAGTGAAGAGGTCACCTCCACTTCAACCTTTACCTCCACTGCTACGTCTACGGCGACCACGTCAACGTCCACGGAGACCTCGACGTCGACGGATTTGCTCAATGCCTCGGATGATGCCGACAACGTCTCGGCCAATGTCTCGGTAGATGAGTCGGATGGTCTCACCGTCACGGTGACAGCGACGACAAGTACCACCTTCACCCTGACGATGGAGGATGAGGATCTGGAGAATGTGAGCAATACAACCAGTACCACTCGTACTACCACAGCCGAGGTGGTTCAAACCATCACCACCTACCGCTATGTGAGAGGTCGCTTCCTGGCGGAGATTGCTGCAGCAGAGGGATCTCCCGCCAGCCTGTTGACCAGCTACGTCCTGCCGGCGGACACAGATCTGGAGAATTTCACCCACATCTTCGTGTACGCGCGCACCTTCTTTGCTGATCAATCGAAACCTGCCACCGCACGCATCGCCGATACTACTTCAAGTGCCACGTCTCTGCAGTTTGTGGATTTAGATTTGGATAGCTTGGAAATTGGTGGCGAAGTAACGTTTCAAGAACCTGATGATCTCAGCAATGTTGAATCGTATCAGCTGAAGTTGACCTACAACGATCCAGCCCGCGTCTCCTCTCAGTTGGGTGCTTCGTTTATGGCCAGTAGCACAACAGTGGAGGCGGATACTTGGATCGGTGACTTCACACATCTTTCGGTCTACACGAGGTCGACGTTGGCGGAGCAGACCACACCAGGAATGTTGCTCTTCAACGACACGTCCTCTCCCGTGCGTTTCTTGCGCTTTCCGGACCTGGACTTGGATGCTTTGGAAGTTGGAGGTGACTTGCAATGGCAGGAACCCAGTGATGACAGTTTGGTGGAGAGGTATGACATTTACATTGCCAAAGTCGTCTCTGAGAATCGCAGCTGCATCGACACTTTTGCCTCACAGGCGGGTCATGCGGTGCCATATGCCTACAGCAATGAGAGTGATCTACCCGACTTCACTGTGGCGGACATCAACGAAACGAAGTTCTGGTGTCGTGTTTTTGTGGGCACTGTACCAGTAAAGCCCAGCAACTGGAGTATCCCACCAGAGACATGGCTCAATACCTGGAGTCATTTCTTGGTCTATTCCAGGTCTTCATTACAAGAAGCGAGCACGCCAACGGTCCATAGGATTGTGGATCAAGATGCCAGTGTCTCTGCCATGAACTTTATTGGGCCTGATCTCAACTTAGACGATTTAGGTGGAAATCTGAGTTGGAATCCACCAGAGGTCGAGGAAAGTCTAGAAGGTTATGTGGTGTACTTGGCCAATAGTGCAACTGGCAATGCACGTGTCTGGATTCGCTACATGACGCAAAAGTTGCTCCCTTCCAGCACCACGACGATGGAGATGTCCAACGACACCAGTGATGACTCGGATTCTAGCAACACTTCGACAACAACGCTGGCTGCAATGGATGACTCCAATGAAAGTGACAGCAGTGATGGGGTTGTTACTACCACTTCTGCCGATGATGCGGACGTCTTTGATTTGACGTATTTTGAAGTTACACCAAAAGGTACCAACTACATCAGTATTCCAGAAGGTACGATGGGAAGCTACTCGCACTTCCTGGTCTACACGAAATCCTCTTTGGTGGAACAAACAACACCAGTCTTCTTGACCTTGGACGAGGCACGTCTTCGCTTTGTGGTGCCAAGTTTGAGTTTCACAGACTATGACTTGGATCAGGAGCAGTTGGGTGGTACTTTGACCTGGCTTCCACCACCTGTCATTGGAGAGATAATGACATATGAGATCTACTTGGGCACCATCGATGAGCAGAATCGCAGCCTGAATCGAAGCTTGTTGGTCTCGTTGCCAAATGACCAGTTCGTTTTTGAGGTTCAACCTGACACTGATACCAATGAGTCCACGCACTTGTTGATCCACACGGCATCGCAGACCATCGAGCATCGCACGGTTGCGGTCTTTGAATTCTTCGATGCTGTGGCCAGTGTGACAGGCCTCCACTTCATTGACTTGGATTTAGATGAAGATGAACTGGGAGGACGATTTTCATGGACAGCTCCTCCGGTGCCTGACCGCGTCGAGGTGTATCAGATTTTCTTCAGTGAAAGTCAGGAAGGCTCCGGGCTGTTTCAGTTGGGACATGATTTGCCACGAGGCATCAATGAAGTGGCCTTGTCCAATACACAACACAGGAGTGGTAGTACACACCTGGTGGTTTATACCAAGTCTATCTTGGTACGACAAACCACTCCAGCCAGTCTCCTCATCAGTGACACGGTGGCCAGTGTAGCCAACATCTCCTTCCCGGACGAGGACTTGGATGCTGCGGAACTGGGTGGTCTTTTATCTTGGACGCTTCCCACGGAGGTGACGTATGTGACGGAGTACAGGATTTATTTTGTGACTCGAATTCCAGATGTTGACTTTGAGTATCGAAGGATACCATTTCTGACGCGACAGCTCATGAGCGAAGATGTGAATGAGAGCTGGAACTTGGCCAACATGAGTCAGGTACAAGATGAAAGTGATGCCATCAATGCCAGCAACAATGTCACTTTCGTTGAGGAAGAGGAGGTTCGAAGTGCTGTGGTCTCCACATCGATGATGTTTTACTTGAGCAATGTAACGGCCATACAAATCCGGATCGCTGTGGAGGGCACCGTGCAACGCACACTCTTTGTAACGCCCAGCGCTATCTTGGTGGAGGTTACAGAGGTGGCTCGGCGTTTGTCGACGACAACCCGACGCTTGGCCGCACAACTGTGGCATGCCTCTATCGAATTACAAGTCTCAGAGTTGGAGGCCACTGCTGCCTTACAAGCTTTGAATGCGACCAGTAGTAACTTGACCACCTTCCAGGAGATCTTGACCGAAGAGTTGGTGACACAAGGTGTTGATCAAGCAGCAGCAGATTCAATGAACATCATCTCTTTCGCTGCACCAACGGTGAGCTTGGGTGAGATCACTACCATCACCTCCTCCACGGTGACCAGTAGTACTTCTACGGTCACCAGTGCCACCAGTACTTCATCCACATGGACAGAAACCACTACGACTTCATCAACTAGCACAATGACAGTAACCAGCTCAACGACTACGAGCTCCACGACCACCACGGTGGAATACTGGTTGCGCTGGCTGTTTGCAAATGTCAGCAATGAGATTGCCAATGTGTCCATTCCACCTGACTTTGCACTGGAGAATTTCACGCACATCTTGATCTATACTACCTCGGAGCTTGAGGAACAAACGACACCCACAGTGTTGACTATCTCGGATACCAATGCATCCATCAGTGGATTGAGCTTCATTGACCTGGATTTGGATCAAGGAGAATTGAGTGGCAATGTGAGTTGGTTGGCGCCGGAGGATAAGGACTTGGTGCATCATTACCAAGTGTATCTTGCGACTTCTGCGGAGGGCATGGAGCGTCAAGCAGTAGCCTATGCACAAGAGGCGAAAGATACACCGCTGCCAGCAGATGTGCCACTGTTGAGCTTCACATATCTTCTGGTCTACACCGCCTCGAGTCTGGCAGAGCAGACGACGCCTGTGGCCTTGTGGTTGTCTGATGTGGCGAAGGTCGCTGGAAATTTGTCCTTCTATGACTTAGATCTCGATCTTGGTGATCTGGGAGGTGAAATTACGTGGTCTGTACCACAGGATGATGAGAACTTGATCACAGAGCTGAATTTGTACTTGAGCGAGTTGCCAACAGAAGGGGGTCAGTGCAACCTCACGGGAGAGCTGAATGATGAAAACACCTCCAACTTCGGTTGTGGAGAAAGCTTTGTTTGTTGTGTACGTATCCCATTGGCTACTTTCACTCCGGAGGAGACCAACTACTCTTTGGTGGCAGATACGGTGAAGGGCAGTCTTTCACATGTACTGCTGTACCTAAGGTCTGCCTTTGCAGAACAGACCACCCCTGCAGTCCACCTCATCGACGACGAAGCGGCCAGCGTGACGCAAATTTTCTTCCAGGATTTGGACCTAGATCTCTTGGAACTGGGTGGTGCAGTCCAATGGCAAGAGCCCAACACGGCACGAGTGCAGGACTACGTGTTGTATCTCTATACATCAAAGGTGGAACAATCTCAGGTGGGCTCCGTGGCTCCTTACGGTACGAATGCCATTGTGATCCCTGACAATACACTGTTTGGTGACTTCCAACGTCTCAGCGTCTATACACGTTCCACCTTGGCGGAGCAATCGACGCCGGTGCTGGCGGAGTTTTCGGACATCTTTGCCACGGTGGAAAACGTGACCTTTCCAGATTTTGATTTGGATGCCACAGATCTTGGAGGGACTTTGGCTTGGGAGGAGCCATCAGATGCATCCGTTGTCACACACTATGAGGTTTACATTGCTCGAACCTTGGAGAATGACAGCCCAGCAGCTGTGGCATTGCTATGTAGTACAGAACTACAGGATTTACAAGCAGTTGTCAGTGGCAGCTGGTCTATGAATTTGGATGGTGTCACAGCAGTTCAAGTGGAAGCAGCCGCCAGGACCACCTTGATGGCTACCTTAAGCTTGGCAGAAGAGGAGCTAGTGACGGCGGTCACACAATCACGTCGTTTGGATGAGCGGCGCTTGGCCACCACATGGACAGTGGTGTACACCGCCATCGTTGCGGTGGATGTGGCGGATGCGGTTTTGGCACAAGTACAATCCTTCAGTGCCGAGCCATCAACGTTCCAAGCAAGCCTTTCGACGACCTTGACGTCCATGGGCGTTGACGTGACATCACTCAACGTGCAAAGCTTTGAGAGGCCAAGTATGCAGGTGGTGCGAAAAACCGATGAATCACAGGCGTCTAATTCCAGCGAGAGTGACCAGAGTGACGCGGTACCATTGTATTCGCGGCGCTTGTCATCTTTGAACGTCTCGGAGGAAGAGTCGGATGGCACCATGACAAACACCACGACTACGACCATGACGACGACCTGGACGACTGTTCTGATGCCGAACGTGACCTATGGTGTGGGAAATATGACTCGTTGTGGCAATGGCTTCTACATGACCTACATTGGCACGTCACTGGCGGGTGCACCTACCTTCAAGGTGTTGCCTGATTTTGAGTTGGCAAACTGGACCCATTTCCTGGTCTTCAGCGCTTCGAGCTTTTCAGAAGCTTCCATACCAGCGTCACATTTGATCTACGACATGTTTGCGAGTGTTTCGGATGTCCGCTACGATGGTCTGGATTTGGATGCAGAAGAGTTGGGAGGTAACATCTCCTGGCTTCCTCCAAATTTGACAGAACGCGTGCACGTCTATCGTGTCTACTTGGCCGAAAGCATCGATGGCTTGTCACGATGGTGGATTCCACCAGAGGTGGAAGTGGGTAGTAATCGTTTGCTTCTTCCTGCAGATACATCACGTGGGAATTTCTCCCATATCTTGGTCTATACCAAGTCTGAGTTGGCGGAACAAACGACTCCTGCATCCTTGGCCTTTGTGGACACGGCTGAGAAGGCGGCGAATGTAACCTTTGTGGATGAAGATTTAGATCATGGACACATTGGAGGAAAATTGCAATGGGATCCACCAGAAGATCTGGGTCCAATCACAGATTATTGGATCTATCTCTCTGCGGATATGATGGGCAATAATCGCAGCTATTTGGGAAGCACCACAGTTGGTGTGAATGAATTGCTGGTCCCAGCGGACACTCCGCTGCTGACGGGTATGGACTCCTACTTGTTGGTGTTTGCGCGTTCTCTTTTGCAAGAGCAGACCACACCCGTTGGGACGTTAGTCTTTGACCGCGTTGCTAGTGTCTCGCAGGTGGCTTTTGAGGATCATGATTTGGACCTTGAAGAGATTGGTGGCAATGTCACCTGGTCGGAGCCGGTGGATTTGGAGCAACTGGAGGCCTATCGTCTCTACTTGTCTGGTTTTGGAAGTAGCTCTTTGGTAACAGAGGTTTCGAAAGGAACCACAGAAGCATTGCTGGAGACAGAGACAGCTTTGGGGGATTATACGGAGTTGCAGATCTATACCAAATCCCAGTTGGCCGAACAGACCACGCCTGTCTCCTTCAGCCTTTCTGATACCTCCTTCTATGTGATACAGGAGACCTTCACTGACTTGGACCTGGATACCACAGACTTGGGTGGACCTTTCAGCTGGGTTGAAGCTAAAGATGATGCACAGGTGACGTTCTACAACATCTACTTGGGTTTCGACTGCACCGAAAACATCACGTTGGTGAATGTTGGAAACAACGAACTGCTGGCGGTCATCAGCGGTCGTATGGAATTCACCTTTGGTGGAACGGTGGAAGAACTAACAACAGCGTTGAAGATTACCTTGGCACAACAACTGCAGGTGGACATCAGTGCCGTATATCTTCAGGTTGTCTCTGCTTCTTCCTCACGTAGGCTTTCGACTGCATGGATCGTGCAATACATGGTGGTTCTGCCTAGCGAACAGGCCAACACAGTGATGAGCACCTTGACAGATGTTCAAAGCGATAGCACCAGCTTCAGGAGTGTTTTAGCCTCGGAGTTGTTGCTAGCTGGTGCTTCTGCAGATGTGGTTCAAGCTATGGTGATTGCAGCTATCACCGTTCCATCCTTGCAATACGTCGCCTCCGAGCAGTTGCCTGCGCTGCTGCCGGATGGAACCGCCAGCAACGTCACGGTGGTGCAAAAAGCAGCAAAAACGCAAAGCAACAGCACGGAGGACTCTGATGCCGTGCCCAGCGACGACGCGGACGTGCCCAGCGATGATTCGGAGGCTAATGGTACGGCAATGGCAAGCATGTTGAACCGACGTCTTTCCAACACCGACGGAAAAAACCTCAGCGAGGAGCTCTATATCATTCAACTCGTGAATGGCAGCCGTTATCGTTTCGTCAGCTGTGAGAGTCGGCGTTTCTTGGGCCAAGTGCCGAAGAGACACACTCGCTATGATGTCCCAGTGGAGACACAGTTTGATGGAAATGCGACACATCTCCTCATCTATGCCACTTCGGCGTATGCGGAAGCCAGCATTGCCTCTGGCTTTGTTCGCGTGGACGATGCTGAGGCCAATGTACTGAATCTGAGCTTCGTTGATGAGGATTTGGATGTGAACGAGCTTGGAGGAAGTGTGACCTGGGGGCTTTTGGATGGCACGCTTGGCGGTACCAGGGTCGATAATATTTCGGTGTACCTAAGCACAGATGATTTTCAAGGAAGATCCTTATTAGGAAGTGGCATTGTCAACAACTCATTGGACCTTCCAGCTGATACGCCCAAGCAGACCTATCCACGCCTTGCAGTCTACACCGTTTCATCCTTGGTTGAACAAAGCACACCAACCAGCTTGGTCGTAGCAGATGCAGATGCATCAGTGTCGCAGGTTGCATTGGATGATTATGATTTGGATGCATTGGAACTTGGTGGACTACTAACTTGGGAAGAACCTGAAGATCTCACGCAGGTCATCAATTATGCTATTTATTGGGCAATGGGACTTAGCAATGAATCCAACACGTGGCAATGCAAAACGATGAATAGCTCAGCACAGATCGGTGATGACAGCGACGGTGGATCCATATTACGACCTTGTCGTGGTGCTCTTTATGCAGAGGTGCCTGTGGGTGAAAGCAACTTGACGGTTCCGGTGGAAACACATCGTGGAAACTATAGCCATTTTATGATCTACACACGTTCGAGTTTCGTGGAGCAATCGTGGCCAACAGTGCTGGCCATCTACGATCTTAATGCCAGCGTGTCCAATATCCATTTCGATGGTAAAGATTTAGATCTTTATGACTTGGGTGGAGTCCTCTCTTGGGATCCACCAGATGAAGTGCTCCGTGTTGACGTCTATGTGGCATACTTGGCCACTAGCGATGTGGGTCAGAATCGCTCGTTGCTGGGCAATGTGCCCGTTGGAACAAATGAGTTGCTGATTCCTGTGGAGACACCCCGGGGCATTTTCTCCAACTTTGTGATTTATACGAAGTCCATCCTAGTGGAACAGACCACGCCCAGCAGTTTGCTCATACAGGATGCAGCGGCCAGTACTTCCAATTTGACTTTTGGTGATAAGGATTTGGACCGATTCCAGGTGGCAGGAAACATTACCTGGACAGAAGCTGCAGATGTCTCAGATGTGGTGGAATACATGATCTACATGGCACACGATAGATTCGGTTCAAACCGCTCTCTTTTGGGTACAGCCCCTGCCGGCAGCGGCAACTTCTTCGTAGAGGACAACACGCCCTTGCTTTCCTTCACTCACTTCGTGATCTATTCCAGGTCGTCCCTCGTGGAGCAAACTACCCCATCTGCTGTAGTGATCATTGATGTCAGCGCGGCGGTGGAAGATTTATCTTTCTTAGACTTGGATTTAGATGCCGCTGAGTTGGCTGGTTCTGTCACATGGTCTCCTCCCACATCTGGCTTGGAACAAGTGAACGGCTACGGTGTGTATCTCTCTGATGCCGCATATCGGACAAGGAGTCAGGTTGGCATTGTACCGAAAGGAACACATGTACAAGTGGTTCCAGACAGTACAGCTCAACAAAGCTTCACTCACGTCTTGGTCTACTCCCGTTCTGATGCTTTTCAGCAAAGCACTCCTGCTGCCACCGCCATCTCCGATGTCTCGGCACAGGCGGTGGCTTTGGAGTTTTCAGATCTTGATCTCGATGAATATCAAGTGGGTGGCACGCTGCAATGGCAAGAACCTGCTGATTCCAGATATGTGGCATACTACACTGCCTACAAAGCCTACTTTTGCAACAACTCCAACAGTAGTAGTGATCCCATCTATGTTGCTGGTACCTTCAGTTTTATGATGGAAGCTTCACCAGATCAGGTGCAGAGCGCAGCGCAGAGCGCCCTGGCACTTGCCTTAGGAGTTCCCAGTGAAGCCTTACGTGTGACAGTGAACGTAGCCCGTCGTTTGGGTACAACCATGTTGAGTTCTATGGATTTCATCGTGCACTACGAAGTGTCCTTGGACGTGGAAGGACAAGTAGCTCCATTGTTGGAAGCTAGTGCGATGGCAGATGCTGATGGAAGAGTTTCCTATGGCTTCACACGACATCTCTCCAAGGAACTCTGTCGTTTGGGTCTTCCAGCGGAAGAACTCGCCCTACGAACCGTCGAAGGTCTACATTTGCAAGTCTCCGACGAGCAAGAAAACGTCATGCAGGATGTGAGTCCTTCGGAGCTTATGCGTTCCTGGCTTCTGACGGAGGAGTTTGCACGCCGCCTCGCAGGTGTGGACACAGATACCAGTGATGCTGATGGCAATGGGACGGACACCTCTGGAGAGCTATGGGATTTGTCCAATTTTACAGGTGATGTTGTCGCTCAGATCACCGGTGTCTTTCGTTTCAACGTGCAAGGTGCTACTGTTACACAGGTGTCCCTGGCCGCACGTCATGCCTTGGCTGCTACTTACAACATCCCTTTGAGTGACATCAGTGTTTCGGTGACGGAGGGCCGACGTTTGGGCACGAACCGCCGCGCCGCTTCCAGTAGTTGGACGGTGACTTACCAGATGATTGTGCCTCTGGCATCAGCACAGGCTGTTTTGGCTACGGCCTCTTCTATTGCTGCCGACTCCGCTACCTTTGGAACCACTTTGGCCAACACCTTGACGACGGCCGGGCTGTCAGTCTTGGACGTGGCGCAGAGCTTTCGTTTGGAGACCTTTAGCGATGCGGCCTTCCAGTTGGTGAATGCTCCTGCCATTTCTTGGAGCATTTCCAATGGAACGTCCTTCCAAGCTACGAACCTTCCGCTGTGTGGGCGAGAGCTTTTAGGTCTTGTGGCCAGTGGCACCAGCTTAGAGATTCCAGCTGATACGGTTTTCTTGCCCTTCACGCACTTCTTGGTGTACACAGCCTCCAACTTCTCAGAACAAAGTTTCCCAAGCGTCTTACTGGTTGTGGACACGAGCGCCAGTGCGTCAGCGGTGCAATTCTTAGATCTTGATTTAGATCTCAACGAGTTGGGTGGCGACATTTCATGGTCGGGACCAGCAAGTCATACCTTGCTACAGGACTATGTCGTCTACCTTGGCACGTCGGATCTTTCTCAACGTTCACACCTGGGCGTTGCGACCACCACCCGTTTGACGATGCCCGCAGAAACCAAGCAGGGCGCTTTTGATGCATTGCTTGTCTATACCAGGTCATCCTTGGCGGAGCAAACATGACCTGCTTCGTTGAAAGTAGAGGACAATGAGATTCTGTTGAACATTTCCTTCTACGATTTGGATTTGGATCAGGCTGATTTGGGTGGTGTGGTCAATTGGACCGGTGGAGACGATCAGTTGGTCTTGGATTATGCGGTCTATTTAGCTGAGCCATGCAGTGGAGAGGACAATGATACCAGCGACGTGTTGAATGTCAGCGATGCAACGTCAGATTTCTGTGATTTACGATACATCGACACCGTGACCAGCAACGAGTCACGTGTTGAGATTCCTGCAGAGACGGCGAAGTTCAACTCCAGTCATATCATCATCTTTGCCCGTTCTGCCTTGGTTTCTCAACGGACTCCTTCTGCACATCTCATCTTCGATGCTTCCGCCAGCGTCTCGCAGTTGACTTTCCACGACTTGGACTTGGACGTTGGCCAATTGGGTGGCCAAATCACTTGGAAACCACCTGCCGAGAGTGCAAGTCGTGTGAATAGTTACCATATCTACCTTGCGCCTACACCAGATGCCTTACAACGAAGCGTCATGGGAGCGCAACCAGTTGGTCAAGAAGCCCTCGTCGTTGCACCTGAGACGGATTTGTTTGATTTCAGTTACGTGGTGACTTTTAGCCGTTCTTCCTTGGCCGAGCAAACGACTCCAGTAGCATTGTTGGTCTCAGATACACAGGCCACGGTGGAAAACGTGACTTTTATTGATTTGGATCTGGACTTCACCGATTTGGGTGGTGACTTGCGTTGGAGTGAGCCCTTTGATTCGGTTCAGGTGCAACGTTACAATGTCTACCTGGCAGAGCTCGGCTTAGATTTGCAGAATTCCAGCCGCAGTTTGTTGGGTAATGTAACTGTTGGAGAGGCCTTCTTGACCATTTTCCCCGAGACGTCACGCTTGGAGAACTCGGTGGTATACGACCATTTCTTCATCTATACCGAGTCATCTCTCGTAGAACAGACGACACCACGAAGTCATCTCATTGAAGATGCAGAGGCGACCGTGTCTGATGTGAATCTATTGGATCTTGATTTGGATCTGGAAGAGCTTGGAGGTGATGTTTCTTGGACACCTCCAGTGGATGCGTCAAGGGTGCAGTTGTATCGCGCCTTCTTAGCACTGGATTCGGTAGGTCTTCAACGATCACAGATTGGAGAGGACATTGCTGCACCTCAAAGTGAAACGAATTTATCGGCGGAGCAGCCACTGGCAAACTTCACACACTTGGTGGTCTATACTGCTTCACAGTTGGTGGAACAGACCACACCAAATGCTTCGGCCATTTCAGATACTGTCCGAGTAGTCTCCAAGATCCACTTTGATGATTATGATTTGGATTTGCTGGAGGTGGGTGGTGATGTACAATGGTCGATTCCCGTTCCCTCGAGCCACGTGGACAGCTATCGCGTTGCCTTTGGAACTATAGGTAACAGCAGTGTGAACGCCGATTCTGTGACCTTTGCTCTTTTGGAGAACGAGATCCGCAGTAGTTACATTTGGTCGGTGGGGGCAACCTTAGCCGTCACGGCAGAGAACTTCACGGCGATTCCAGCAGAGACACCCTTGGAAGGTGCAACTCATTTGTTAGTTTTTGCTTCCTCGCGTTTGGCGGAACAACAAACACCACGAGCTTTTCTGATTGACGATACTTTGTCAAGAGCATCAGGCGTTTTCTTCCGTGATTTCGATTTGGATGTGACGCAACTGGGTGGCGATGTGACATGGTTGGAGCCCACTGATGTCCGCTATGTCATGCAGTATGTCGTCTACCTGGCCGCCTCGAATACGGATCGTCTTCAGATTGCACCGGTGCCGTTGGGAACGAACACATTGAACATTCCAGCTGAGACGTCCTCGGGCGGTCGCAATCAGATCCACGTTTACACGCAATCCACGTTGGCCGAACAAACGACGCCAGCAGTTTTTGCGGTGAGTGATCTCGTGGCCATGGCGTCCAACTTGTCCTTTGACGATTATGACTTGGATGCCACAGATTTGGGAGGAACTCTTACTTGGACCTTAGCCGAGAACGAGGCCTTGGTGACTCACTACATGATTTACTTTGCACAGAGGTGCGACAGCAACGTGACAGAGACCTTGGCGGCCTTGCTTAGCGGCTCAATGGTCTTCACCGTGGATGGTGCTACCATGTCACAGGTGGAAGCTGCTGTAATCGCCGCCTTGGCGGTAGAGTTTTCCGCTTCTCCAGGCGATGTGCAGGTCAGCATCACCACGGCCAACCAGCGACGCTTGCGCCATGGGGAGGCAAGACGATTAGCAGCCAAGACATGGTTGGTCACCTATCAGGTGTTGCTAACCTCCATGGTTTCTGCAGCTCAAGCGCAACAGACGGTGAGTGCTACATCCTTTATGCAAAAGTTGGGTCCAGAATTGGTGGCGCAGGGATTGACTAGTGCCGCGGTGGCATCTTTGGTTTTGATTGACTTCTCATCTGTGACGCTGACGGGAGTTTTGGTGAATTCCTTACCCACTTTGTTGCCCTGGAATGGCATCTTCAATGGAAGCAATGTATCCATGAGGTATTTGGATGGTGAAGATAGCGATGGGAGTCGAAGACTCAGTACCCAATCCTGGGAGTCTGATTCACAGATTGTGACCTATCTCTGCAATTTGGAATACTTTGGCAACGTCACCAAAGGTGTGAACAACATCGTGATACCAGCAGAAACGCCTTTGGAGAACTTCACACACTTTGCTATCTTTACACGGAGTTCAGTGGCTGAAGCATCCGTGGCCGCATCTTTGTTGATCGAAGATGCCAATGCGAGTGTATCCTCGGTCCAGTTGCCTGATGAAGATTTGGATGACTTGGAGCTTGGAGGGAGCATTTCTTGGGTGGAACCTGAAAATTTCGCAAGTCGAGTGGAGCAGTATCGCCTTTACTTCTCGGACCCCATCAGCGCCCTAACCTCTGTCCAAAGGGGTCAAAGCTCTGTAGCCTTAGCGGCCAACACGCCCAAAGAGAACTTTGAGGCTTTGCTGGTCTACACGGTCTCAAGGCTTGTCGAGCAATCCACCCCTGCTTATGCAAAGTTGTCTGATACCTATGCGGTGGCCACGAATTTGTCCTTTCCAGATTTGGATCTTGACTTTGATGATTTGGGTGGTAACCTCACTTGGGTGGAACCGACGGACGACCAATTTGTAGAGTTCTATGCGATTTATCAAGCCTTGCCCTTGGAGGAGGCTCTTCCTCTTGGTCTTTGTGCAGCTGTGGATGCCAGCACTGCGTCAATTTCAGGCACCATACGTTTGAGCCTGGATGGCGTGACAGCACAACAGCTGGCTGTGGCGATACGTGCGGCATTGGCACAGGCCTTGGGCATTCCCTTGACGCAGCTGGTGGTCACCGTCACCCCAACGACCACGACCTTGTCACGCCGCTTGAGCACCTTGTGGGAAGTGAAATATCAGGCATCGGTAAGCACTACTGTAGCTCAAGTAGCTGCTGACAAGAGCAAGATCTTCAATGTACAACCGCAAAACTTTGCAGTACAACTGTCAGTGCAGTTGCAGGTCATTGGTGTTGATGCCAGTTCCCTCATCATACAGGACTTTTCAGAAGCAGTTGTGGTCATCTTTTCCACGACCAACGGGACGTCGACGTCCGGCAATGCTTCAGATAACGCACGACTCCTGAGGAGTGATGACTCGGATGAGGCTCCAGAACAAGTGTTGTCACCTGCTCGACGATTGTCATCAGAGGTGAATTTGACAGCATGGTGTCGCGGTCCATTGATGGGCACGGTTGACCATGGAGGCAATAGCACCTTCCAAATTCCGCCAGACTTACAGGCATCCCCATACAGTCATTTGGTGGTCTATGCAACGTCAGCTTTAGAGGAACAAAGCACGCCGGCCTTTTTGAAGGTGGCAGACACCAGTAGCAGCGTTTCAGCCTTGCAGTTTCAGGGTAAGGACTTAGATGCCGATCATTTAGGAGGCAATTTGACATGGCAACTGCCAGAAGACTTGGAATATGTCTCCTCGTACGTGGTGTACTTGGCTGAAAGTGCCGCTGGAGCTCATAGGTCCCAATTGGGTCTTGAATTGCCACCGGAACGACGTTTTCAACAGGTGCCACCAGATACTCTTCGTTTGGCCTTTAATCACTTCAACGTCTATGCCAAGTCGAATTTGGCTGAACAAACAACACCCGCCTCGTTGGCCTTCTTCGATGAGTTCACTATGGCATCCAATATGTCCTTCACTGACTTGGACTTGGATGCTTTGGAAATTGGCGGAAATTTGACTTGGTATCCACCAGACGATGCCAGTGAAGTTACGGACTATTTGATTTACCTGGCTGAAGATGCTCAGGGAAGCAATCGGTCTTTGGTGAACATTGTGCCCGTGGGAGTGCATGATGTCAGCATCCCACCCGAAACGCCCTTAGCATCCTTTACACATCTGACAGTCTATGCCAGATCATCCTTGGTGGAGCAAACTACACCCATGAGCCTTCCCATTGTTGACAATGTCGCCAGCGTCTCGGAGGTGAACTTCACGGATTTGGATCTGGATGAAGGTGATTTGGGAGGAACCTTGGTTTGGACTTTGCCTGAGTTGGAGTTTGTGGACATTTACATGGTCTACTTTTCTATTAGCATTACCGGTCAAGACCGATCGCAGTTGGCTGGCCCATTGGACCCACGTCAGGGTCGCCTGGCTTTGCCGGCCGACACGGCGAAGTTGGACTTCAGTCATTTGTTGGTGTATACGAAGTCTTCGTTAGTGGAACAGACGACCCCTGTGGGGGTGGCCATTTCCGACCTTGGCGTTTCTGCCAGCAATTTGAGTTTTCCAGACTTCGATTTGGATGGTAACGATTTGGGAGGAACATTGACATGGAGCCAGG
>ERZ1738541.18-NODE-41-length-15805-cov-7.080508_pt1 | contig 15805 bp, 1 predicted proteins | sample MGYA00581729_ERZ1738541 | MGnify/ENA primary metagenome ERZ1738541 (study PRJEB40740, sample SAMEA7388101) | Antillogorgia elisabethae | biome: Marine coral reef biome; feature: Environment associated with an aquatic invertebrate; material: Seawater | host...
TGACACATAGGAAACACAAGCATAGATGACAGATTCCATATCAATTTTTACGCCAGATTTTCATACATAAAAAAAACGAACCGTCTCCCATGGGTTGTTCATGGCCATGCCATGACAAAAGCCGCATTTGGGGCACAGTGCAATTCGAAAAATAAATGTCATGTCTTCTGTGTTTCGCGCTTGGGCTTCTCTGGTCGCGGCTTGCAACAGCACAAACTCAGCTAAATGCAACCACGGTGTGTACATATCCCAGGGCTTGTGATACCTTTTTATCCGATGATCTTCCATGTTTGACTTTGGAATTCGCGCGGGTCTTTGACTATGCCCAGCGACAGGACGTTTGCGCTTTGGTTACCCCGGCCCATGGCAATGATGCAACGTACATCTTGTCCTCCGGTGTGGCCAACTCGCGTTGTATTGCCGACTGGAGAGGAGATGGTCGCTGCGACTTATCCAACAATCACAACATGGACAACTGCCAATATGATGGAGGAGATTGTTGTTTGTCGACGTGTCAAACCAATTGTGCGAATGAACCGGACTCCTATGAGCGGAACAGCCAGAACTGCGAGTATTTCTGTGGTGAAGAGGCCCTTTTTTGGTGCTTAGATGATGAAGCAGTGCTGTCCCCTGTGCGCCAGTGGTGTGCCTTTGGACAGATCCAGGCCATGTCTCGGTGCCATTTATCCAAGTTAGAGGTGGCTGGTGCTTTGCAACAGTGTATTTTGGATGATCGAGTACATGGCAACCAAATCAATGCAGGCCCTCAGTGCGGAAATCAAACTTTGACTTGCACCCTGCAGGATGTTGAAGCACAAAATGGATGTCATCTGACCAAGGATGATTGCTTTACGCGCATGTGTTGCACGGAAGCTATTGACAATGGCTTCATTGATCCCAATGCGGAGGTTCTACCATCCTTGACAGCTCTTTACGATACGTGTGGCGCTAGTACGACAGACAACAACGAGCCCTGCTTTCCCTTTATGGTGAAATGCTTGCAGGAGACGCGTGCCGCCAAAGGCGGCTGTTGCTCCTGTGATCCAGGCTGGGGTGGATGGCGCTGTCGAGATCCCTTATGTTGGCCCAAGTGTGTACATGGCACCTGCTTAGGCCCTGATTTATGTCACTGCGAAGCAGGTTGGAAGGGAGCTGCTTGTGAACATGCGATTTGTGATCCAGAGTGCATTCCAGGGCAAGGTACCTGTGTCTTACCCAACACCTGTGAATGCTTCTACGGCTGGGGAGGCACTTCTTGCGAATTGCCCCTCTCAGAACCTGCCTGTGTCAATGGAGATGCGGTGGCGCCGGACGTGTGCCGATGCGCCAGTGGCTGGGGGGGTCGTTTATGTGACTATCCTCTCTGCCAAAGTTGGCCTATTCCATCCCCTGAGTGTGTTCATGGCACCTGTGTGGAGCCTTTTGAATGTGAATGTGAACCTGGTTGGCTACCATATCGACCCATCAATCAGACGGGCTTCGACATTTTACCGTTTTGGTCGCAAGGCCAAGATATCTCACAAGAGACGGCGGGAAGTTACGTCAAGGCTGATTCGAGAATCTCCTTCTTGTCCTTCTGGGATCGTTCCTACAACTCCTCCAATGCCGCGCAATGCACAGTGCCTGACTGTGCCATCATTGTGGATCCACGCTGTACGGAATGCGAAGTTACACCAACACAGAGGTGCTTGAAGTGCGAACCGGGTTTCTTCGTGGATACCACCATTGATCGTTGTGAACGTTGTTCCAATCGTTTTCCTCATTGCCAACTCTGTGGTCCTGAACCTACAGGACCTGCTGGTCTTGTGGTGCTGCGGTGCACCTATTGTGATCCACTCTATGTCTTGGAGCCCATGCCTTTCGGCGAGGATCCCTCTGGTCGTTGTGTCTCGGATGGTCCTATCGAGTTCAGTTCACCGGTCTATCACGTCTACAAGGACCAACAAAATGTGACCCTGGTCGTTCAACGAAGCATCTATGCTTTACGAGCTGAGTTTGCGAGGCCAATTACAGTGTTGGTGAGGACAAAGGATGGGACTGCCCATAGTAGCAGTCTCATCTATGGAGGAGAGCTGGCTTCTTTCGAAGCCACTGTGGCCAATCTCACTTTTGGTGTGGATGAGTCGCAGATGATTCCAGTGGATGGTTCGCAGGCCTGGAACTACAGCCAACAACTGACGGCGCGCTTTCAGGAGCGCATTGAGTTGCCGATCAAGATCTTTGATGACGTGTCCTTTCATCCAGAATATCGTTACTTCGATGTGGAGCTGGTCTTACCTCCTGAGCAACTCATGGGACATCAAGGTCCTTTACATCCTTTTGTTTCTCTACGACAGCAAGAAACCCATCAGGCCTGGATGATGCCACAGAACGTCTATCGTGCACCCATCTTGGACAGAGAGGACGTCTTGAGCAAAGCAAGGGTCTACATTTGGGATTATCCAGAAGCAACTGCAGCGCAAACCTTTTGTACTGGAGATTGTCAATCATGGATGTCGAGGACCCTGGTTGGCTTTGTTCGTAGCGTGATCATCAACGCTCGGACTTTTGACAATCAGCCCATCACTGTCTCCACGCAAATCAGGAAGGATCCTCACTTCATCATCAAGTACCTCCCACGGGGTGAGGGCAATGAGGAGTCCGTCGGTACGATTACGACAGCTACACCTACCAATATTCCAGGAACCTATGCGGGACGTTTTACACCAACATTACCTGGCATCTACAAATTGCAGTTGGAACAAGCAGTGCCTGGCATTTTTGCGGAGTATTGGTGGCATCGCAATATCCACCGCAATGCACCACAACAACCGGACATCACTCGTATCGACCACGTCTTGGACTTCTGGTTTCCAGACGTAACCACGGCACCTGCCTTTGTTCGATGGAAGTTTATTCTTCATTTTGAATGCATCCGTACCGCGCGCTGGCCCTACAATTTTGGGCATGCCTTGGGCGTCATTGCATCTCCTGGCACAACAGTGCGTGCCTTCTTCTGGAATGATGGCTCCAAGACAAAGCACGTGCCCGAAGATGTCATCCCACAGAAACGTGAGCAGATGATTCGTGAAGATTGTATGACAGAGGTACCTTATTTCATATGTATCGACTTGCTGTTCCATGATCCTGTGGTGGACCCTTTTGGGTTCTACGCCTTTGAGATTGAATGGAGTACTCCCATGGCAGAAGATTTGGAGACGAAGTTATCCTCTTCCATCGAGATTATGCTGTACCACCAGAACGATACCGATTACTGGGGCTGGTGGCCCATTCAACAAGGATGTTTACTGAGTAGTGGCATGAACATACAAGGCAGTCCGTTCGAAGATTTCCAGGCCATCAGCGGTTCGGCGCGGGCGGAATTCTCGACGGTCTTGGCGATGCCTGACTCGACGACATCCATGACGGTCATTGTGGATACCTTGGGCGAGGTTCGAATTGATTTGCGTGATATTCTTGGACAGCCCGTGGTGGGAGGTTCCATGATCGGAAGTATCACAGCTCGACTTTTTACCTTGAGAGGTGTCAAAGAGATGGACCTACCGGTACGATGGGATCCGACAAGGGGATTTTACGCTGCTTCTTGGACGCCTTTACCACCAGATCCGATCTACGAAGATGACACCAGCAATGGAAGGTACTACAGGCAGATGGTTGTACGATTGGATGGAAATCAAGTTCAAAATTCACCGATGCCAATAACGATCTTGTTGGCCATCTCTGATCCGGCGCAATCCTTTGTCATGGCAGGTGACTTCACCATGGCCAAAGCCGGGGAACCTGTTTGGTACCAAGTGCGTTCCGCAACCTTAGCTGGTCGCTTGCGTGTCACGGGGGGTGATGTCTACCAAGTCCTCTTTGAGGGACCTGCACATGATCCTTTAACGGGCGACGATCGTTTTGATGGTACGGTGACGGATAACTTGAATGGTAGCTACACCGTGAACTTCGAAATTCAAAGGCCTGGATATTACAACATGCGCATCTTCTTGAATGGTGTGGAGATTGGACCATCACCATTCACTTCCGTCTTGATTTGGGATGACTTATCTGCACCCTTGACGGCAGCCTTTGGTCCAGGCATTAGTCCTGCAGATCAAGTTCATGGAAGTCCTGCCAGAATCATTGCAGGTGTCAACACATCCTTCGACATCAGTGCGAAAGATTCCTATGACGTGCAATACTTCCGTGGAGGAGGTATGTTCCGACTGAATGTGCCTGTAATGAACTTGGGTCCTGGAGTGAACGTGACCTTCGACAGTGGCTACACATCTCCGGAGGACTATGCCATTGTGACGGACAACAATGATGGAAGTTACAGTGTGGAGTATCGTTTGTGTCAGGCGGGCTTGACTTCCATGATGATCGAGCTCTATACTACGGAGGCATGGCGGCCCCTTGGTGCTAGCCCCTTTCTCTTACAGGTTATGCGTGGCGAGTTGACGGCCGAGACTTCACAGGTGCATCCACCCAAATCACAAGTCTACAGCGGAGTGCCTACCATGATGATGATTGATCTACGTGATGCCTGTGGAAATAATGCAGATGACGATGCGATGCAAAGCTTGTACGTCTCCTTGGAACGCATTGAAGATGGCACTCCGGAGGCCTTGCCCTTCCGCTCAGTGCGGTCGTCACCTGGGGAGGTTACGATTTATTTCACTCCCATGCGTCGCGGTGAACATCGCCTGGTAGTCTTAGGTGATGGTATCGCCTTTCAAAAAGCGCCGATGCATTTCACTGTGATGCCTTCGATGAATGTGCCCAACTCGCGGGAGTGGCTGTTACCTGCTATAGGTGCCTCCAGCAATTCCACCTTCGAAATTTCCAACTCACCATGTCACGCGGGTGACTATGCCACCGTCAAGGTGACGGCTCGCGATATGTGGGGCGATGCATTGAAGCAAGGGCATTACGCCTTTCTGGTTTATTTCTGGCGTGAAGTTGAAGGCTTCCGTCCGGCATCCTTGCTGTGCGAACCCATTTGTGAGGGACCTGCCGGGCAAGCACGGAGGCTTGCTGTTCCGGATTCCAATGTCACTATGGTATCAGTGAAAGAAGAGGTCTACGAATTTTCCCTCATGTCGAACGTTTCGGGTGCCTATCATACAGCGGTGAGTGTTTTGAGACCTGGCGCCTTTTATGGCATTTGGTACAACAATCCCAACCACTCCAAGCGCGTGTTCACCGAGATGTTGAGAGGACCTCTTGATCTCAATTGGGGTATCTATGGCCCTGGCGGTACTTTGCCTAGCAACAAGTATTCGCTTCAGATCATTGGTTGGCTACGAGTTCCATTTAGTGGCAGGTACCAATTTGAATTGAACTCCGACACTGGTGGTCGAGTCTTTTTGAATGGCACAGAGATTTCACCCAGCTACGATAGCAGTTACGTTCGCAGTGGCAGTGTTTTGAGTATGGAGGCGGATTTGGAACAAGGCTATGTACCTCTGGAGATCTTGTATGACCATTGGATGGGCGAAACCACACGAAATATTTCAGCCTTTCTGAGTTTGGGTTTTGGGAGCAGCACTGTACCTTTTCATATCCTGCAAGCAGATGACATGTTCTATGAAGAAATGCTACAGCAACCATACAATCCTTTCGTCCATGTGGTGAATCCTGCTATCGCCGTGCATAGCCTGGAGGTCGTAGGCGGTTTACGCAACAACTCCTTAAGAGGAGTCGTTGGACAGGATGTGTTCCTTCGCTTGCAATCTGCCGATCGCTTTGGTAACCTTCAACTACGTCGTGATCCCGCATCCTATCTTCACTTACGTAGCGATCCACCCAATGTGGCGGGACGACGATCCAATGATATGCTAAGCAGTCAATACTGGAGAATCGAACCCTTACAGAGCGGCGCATGGGATGTGATTATGATTCCAGAAGGTCCTGCCCCAGCGATACACAACTTGACCTTTGAACTTTACAGCGAAGCCTCTGCCGACTTTGGTGGTTTACGTCCGGTGGCGACCACCAGCCTCCTGTTGCATCTCTCGGTGAACATTCCAGTGGCAGAAACATCCAGCATTCTTTGTGTTCCACCAACACCGTGGCCTGTTGGAGTAGAAGTGACTTGTTCTGTGGTGCCACGCGATGTGCAGGGTAATGAGATCACAGGCCTTCGTCGCGTCTCCATGTATGCCTTACCTCCCAATGCATCCACGGAGGAGAATACCACGGCCATGCAGGTGGAAGATCCCTTGGATGTGGCGCGACAATTTCGATGGTTTCCTACAAAGATGGGTTTATGGCATCTCCGTGCTGAAGTCATTTTGTTAGAAGATATCACCGTGAACCTGACCACATGGCCGTTCGAGGTGCTTCCTGGCCTGAGCACAGCACATCGTGTGGTAGCAGTGCAACCAACCAGCATCATTACGCATATCCCTTTCCACGTGCCTATCACATCTTATGATGAATATGACAATCCCGTGGAGACCGGCACGGATATCTTCCACATGAAGATGACAGGCGGGTATCACGGCTCGCTGGAAAAGACACCGATGGTGGAGTATCTGCAGAATAACAGTTACATCGTTTCGAATCTCTCAGTGGCCAGTCGCGACTTGTTCCAGCTGCATTTAGAGCTTCTTTCCTTGCGGCACAACAATAGCTTGTCGCAGTGTCCAGAGTTATCACCGGTTCCAGGTGGAGAGATCTACCAATTGACCGAGCAACGTGCCATTGGTAGCCGAGCCACCCTGCGGTGCTATGCAGGTTTTGCCGCTGCTGGCGGTCAAGAGGAGTTGCGATGTGAATGGCCACCGGCAAGCGCCATCAGCCAGGTGGCAGGTTATGCGGAATGGTTTAACCTTTCCTCTCTTCCTGCAAGTGGTCTCATGTGTCGTGAAAGGCCCTTATGGTGTCCAGTACCTCCTTCCGTTCCTTTTGGTCGATTAGTCGAACGTGATTGGCGACGTCAGGTGGGAAGTACCGAGAAGATGGAGTGTTTGAAAGGCCACGTCCTTCTCTTCGGTGATTTGGATATCGTTTGTGGATCACGCTCTGGCAATGGCACATGGTTAGCTATGGATGGTACGGAACAAATTCCTGCAGCCTGCATGCCCCTACAGCATTTCTGTCCACCGTTGCAACTCAACACGTCCTTCGTGTATGCGGCCAGCCATGGACGTGACCCGGGCAGCGTGGTACAGCTACGCTGCAATGTAGGTCTGATTCGCAGCAGTGGAGATTCGACGCTCGTGTGCGGCACTGATGGCGCATGGCGCAAGCCTTTGCATACGGTGCCGCAACCACCTAGCGAGGTGCTTCAATGCACTACTCAACCGAACTATTGTCCTGATCCTTCACCTTTGCTGGAACTGGGCGCACGGTTTGGAACTACCGAGCTGGAGTTGTACTTGAACGCCACTGTCTCTGTGAATTGTAGCATCGGCTATGAAGCCAGTGGCATGGGCGAAGATACTGGTCTTTGCGGTATCGATCCTGATGATGATACACGAGGTCGCTGGGTGAGTCCTACAGCCATTAGCAAGGCGCAGGTTCCATGGCAGCCTTTGCGATGTCGCTTGAAGCAGAGCTATTGTCCCTTGATACAGATGAATCATGGTCAACTCCTTTCCTTGTCCAAGGAGCGCTTTCTTCAGAGTACAGCAACCTTAGGTTGCGCTGAGGGCTATGAAGCCTCTGGAGGTTTTGCCAGTTTTACTTGTCGACCTTCTACCATGCAAACAGGAGCTTGGTTGGCCAGTGATGGAGTATCAGATTTGACACAGAAACTGCAATGCAGTAAGATTGCGCAGTACTGTCCTTCGCCAATACCACCAGAGGGTACTTACTTCGTCATGAGTTCGGGTTTGGAAATGGATAGCGTGCTCACGTTTACCTGCGCCTTAGCCTATGAAGCCAACGTGGCTCTGGAATATCCACCGGAGCTGTATTGTCTTCCAGGTGGTACGCCCGGTGTAGGACGGTGGGCCTTCAAGGATGGCAAGGGAGTGGAGCCAGCGGAATTTTTGAAGTGTCGCAAAATGTACAACTGGTGTCCACGTTTGGGTTTGCTAGATGGTCGTGTAAGCAATCTGCTCCAAAATCGACAGCTTGGGAGCACGGCTGAACTCACATGCGATCCTGGCCTCGAGATGAAGTTTGGTGCTACATCCTTGGGTCAAATCACCTTGCAGGTCAATTGCACCATTGGAAGCACCAGTGGTGGTTTATGGATGTCTCCTGATGGTCAAGATATTGCAGGACAATTGCAGTGCAGTCCCTTGAACTATTGGTGTCCACCCGTTACAGCCTTCACCATTGTGAATTCGGAATATTTGGAGATGGATCCGGGTCTACGGACGGTCACCTATAGCTCACCATATCGTGCCTATCGTAGTACTGCCTCCGTGCGCTGTCGCGAGGATCGCTTGATGCTTCACAGCTATGGTGATACCGATTTGGTTTGTGGTCTTGATGCCAAAGGGACTGGTGGCGCCTGGCGTAGTCCACGTGGGATGTTGGCCATCACCAAGCATTGTTTTTTCACGGGTTCGCCCATTTTCGACACCACCTTCATCGAGAATGGATGCTTTATGGGTGACTTTGCAGGGATTACAGACAACTTTACGATTCCTGTCTTCTTCGAACGCACTGCTGGAATCCTCTTTTGGCATAAACCCAGTTCGTGGGTCGTGGGTTCTACGGTGCTGGAAGGAAGCCATGGTAATGGCAGGTGGAGGATTCAATGGGTTGGTGAAGGTATTCTGAATGCTCGCGTCGATGCTGGTGTGGGTGAACTACAGATTGAAGTGACGCAAAATATGACCAAAGGCCCAGGAGATTGGTTCCACATTGCCTTCGTTTGGGATTTGGGCGTTGGCTTGGCAGGTCTGGGTCGCACCTACTTATGGGTCGATGGTATCCAAGCGGATCCAGTTGCCGAGAACACGGAGAAGTTGACGCATTTCATTTGGGTGGATCCCGAGGATTTGTTGGACATTGGCGGTCTTGTGAGTCCTACCAGTCCAGGGGATTACAGCAACATCCGCGTCTATACGCGTGCAGTACCTGAAGATGAGGTGATGATTATCTACAGTTCTGAAGATCCCACCTGCGGCATGACGGATGATGTGTGTCCGAACCCGTGGTCCTACAAATCGTATGTGTCTCGAGTGGACAATCCTCAAGATTTTCGTTACAGCCTTTTCCCACGGCGTCCTGCAGCAGAGGTGTTCTTCAAATGCGATCCTGGTTATGCATCCTTTGATGGTGATGAACACATCATTTGCACCAGTGAAGGAACGTGGTTGAAATTTGGAACGCAACTTCCTGCAACGCCTTATCGTTGCTGTCGTCATACAGAAAACTATTGTCCTGATATCGATTTGAGAAACAGCCCGGGGGCAGCGATTACAGCTACTGGCTTTGAGCTCTTGGCGGAGTGTGCTTCAGCACCAGTAGCCGGACCTGATCCCAGTATGGTAGAATACTCTGGATGTCTTCCAATGAGTCTGGAAGCACATGTCGTACTGGACCTGAGTGACATGCACAACATCAGTAGTATGGCCACTTTGAGTTGTGAAGCGGGATATGAACCCATGTCGGCGATGTTGATGGACATGCTGCTGATTTGCAACAAAGGTGTCTTCGATCCTGTGACCTTCACGGGTGAAGTTCCGGGAGTTTGGATGACCTTGGATGGTCGCACTCCCAGGCCATTGAAATGCCGCGGCTTGCAGAACTTTTGTCCCGACCCGCGACTACCTAACATGGCCCTTGTTTCTCTCTCCAATGGATTGCGTACAGGTAGTAGTGCGCAGATGGAGTGCATAGAAGAGACCCATGGAGAGTCCTTGGAAGCTTTGTGTACCAGGGACCCATCGAATCACAGTAATGGTTTGTGGGTGGCACCACAACATGGCCATGTTCCTGTGAGTCAGCTATCAGGTTGCATGTCCGACCCTGAAGAGAATCTCACCACGGAAGCGATGGAACTGGGTCCCTATGTTCCAGGTGCATTGTGGTACTCCGATGCTTGTGCCATTGGTTCGGCCATCAAAATGGATGCCTCCGTTACGGCAGCCGGAGGTACGGTGTCCATGTGGTGGCAATTGCCGCAGCTTCGCGAGGATGCGACCTACATCTTATGGGCTGCAGTAGATCCCTTGTGTACGAGGGAAGTGGAAGTCAATGTCTCTGCAGCACCAGCCCGTTTGGAAGGTTGTTTGGACCTCTCCGTCTCCGACAGTAGTACCTTCCAAGATTCCAGCGATGCAGTGCAAGCCTTACGTAAGGTTTTGGCTGCTGCTGCAGGAGATCAAGTTTCGGATTCACAGGTTCAGACCGTGACCATCCTGGCTGGCGCCAGCTGTGGCGCACGGCGCCTTCAAAGCGCCGCTGGGGAAAAAGCGCGGCGACTGCAGCAGGCGGTGAAGGTGGATTTTGTGATTCTGTTTCTTGAAGCGATGGGAATTGAAGCTGCGGTGCAGGCTGCTGAAACAAGCCGAGTCGCTTTGGAGCAAATCTCCTTACAAGAGGTGACAAACTTGTTGCACACGGAGATGCAGAACTTTCTCGCCTTGGCCTCCATCACGGTCACGTTGCTCAACAAAAATGTCCAGTTGATCACCACCGTGGACTTTGGAGTGCCAACGACCACGCTGACTACCACGAGCATCACGGAGACCGTCGTTACCAGCACCACCACCATGACCGTCGAGTTCCAACAACAAGATGACGACGAGGACAATGGATCAAATGTGAGTAACGAAAGCAGCACCATGACCACCACGGTGACACTCACGCAGACCTTAGATGAAGGTAATCTGTCAGATGACACCGATGGAAATTGGAGCGATGATATCAGCGATTTGAACAGCTCCTCCATCGACACCTTGCGACGACTCATGCTGGCCAATGATTCCGACGACTCCCAGAATCTGACGGTCGAGGTCAATGAGAGCAACATCTCTTATGTCTTTTCGGAGGACGCGCAGCTAAAAGGATGTTTAGATCTCTCCTTGTCGGATGCCACGAGTTTTGTGGCCTTTGGCACCTCTGCAGTGCGCAAGGCCTTGGCTCGTGCTGCTGGGGATGCTGTACTTGAAGACTATGTGCAGGACGTGTCTATTGTGGCAGGCGCCACGTGTGGAGGACGTCGCTTAGAGCAGAAACGACGCTTACAAGAAGCTGCGAAAGTGGATTATGTGATTCAATTTCCTGAATCCTTGGGAAAAGAAGGGGTGCTTCAGGCAGCTACTCAAAGCAAAGCAGCACTGGAGAGCATTTCTTTAGTCGAGGTGAGTAGTATCTTGCAAGAAGAAGCGCAGAAGATTCCATCTTTGAGCAGCATCACGGTCTCTGTCACTGGACAGACAGTGCAGTTGATCACCTTAGATGTCGTGGCAAACTACACTGAGGAGGAGAATGAGACCAACGTGACGATCCCACCTTTGAGTTGCTTGACGACACCCAACATGATCGTTCAGGGTTCCAACCTCACCGTGCAACTAGCTGAGGACCTGGGTCGCTTCACTGTGGAGTTGACGAAAGTAACAGATGTCGGACGATGGTTGCATTTGGCATACGGCTGGCAACAAGGAGGTCTCTCAAGCACCCTGTGGCTCAATGGTACCTCAGTATCTCTACCATTTACAAGCACGCGCACCATGACCACCACCAGCACCACCGAGACGATGGAAATGAATGACACCTCAGATGCCGGATCTGATGTGCCCATGGCTACACCAAGCAATGAAAGCATGGAGGGTCCCTCCATCTCCATGAAGGAAATCATTTGGAAAGCAAGACAAGAGGGATGGATCGTGCTTCCCGAGCTACCCAATGAAAGCCTCACCTTGGAAGATGACATGGACTTGGGTACCTTATATTTCGGATGGCCCTTACCTTCCAACGACTTTGATGTGACCATGGCCAACGACGGTTGGCGTACCTTGTTCCGACTCTATGGTAGCAGTTTGGAAGCTTCAGACGCGGCGGATCTCTACGAACACGAACTGCCGTATTGCCCCTTGGTGCTGTGTCCACGCTTGGAGCAAAGATCTCTGAAGAATGTGCGCGTGATCCGTTTGCCAAGACGAGCGTTACCCAGCACCACTGCCACCTTGCATTGCCTGGGTGGCTTTGAAGCCACCAATGGCCAAGCCATGCCTAGCTGCACTGCAGCAGGTACCTGGACCTCCCTCTTGGAATGCTGCAAATACGACGAGGATTTCTGTCCCGAGATACCGACGATTTGGCGTCCATCAATGGCTGCTCCAGCACAGGAACCTGAGAACTTCTCCTTGCAGGTGGAGGAACAAGATATTCCCAATGAGCCATGCCCAGGCGTTGTGATGCCTGGCACGTCTCGTAGTATTGGCGCTACCTTGCAACTTCGTTGTCCTCCAGCCTATGTTTTGATGGCTGGCAGCAGCGATGTCCGTTGCAGTCGCAACAGCTCCAGCGAGTCGACCAATGGATACTGGGAAGATGTCATGGGTGGTGAATATGAGATTCCCGTTTGTGACTTGGATGATCATTGGTGTCCCATCCTTCAGCCGGGTCACAAGAGCTACATTTTCAACGTGACGCAAGGGCGACGTTTGGGTTCCTTACTCTTCTTGCGATGTCTTAACGATGTGGAGTGGGAACCTGACTTTGGAAGCATCACTTTGCGCTGTGGCATGGCTGATGACAGGCGCACAGGCGTATGGGTCGATGCGTTTGGTCAACCAGCGATACCACTGAGTTGCCGAGAGAAGGTGGTGACGACCACCGAAACCTCCACCACCAGTTTCATTCCCACCCGTGCTGGGGTGATCTCGGGCTTACCAGGGGATCAAGGCTTGAACGCCGTCAAATATCATGCGGCCAATGCGACCTTGTCTTGTGGTTATCCCTTCGTGAATGTGGGAGGTGACGAGAACGTCTTCTGCGTGATCGGCCCTGCAGAGACGGCGGATGGCACTGGGGGACGTTGGGTTGATGCGGATGGCAGTAACATTGAACTACCTATCTGCGTCTTCCGCCGGGATTGGTGTCCGCAATTGGCACTGCAGAATCTCTTTAGCGAAGCATCGCTCAGCAGCGCTTATGAATACGGCAGTGTTGCCACCTTGAGATGTCACATCGGCTACCAACGCGTGGAAGGCAATGTGACGTTGAATTGCATTAACCATGAGTCCTTGCTCTTTGGCATTTGGGATGGTGAACCTTTGCGTTGCGAATTGTCGCCGTATTTCTGTCCAGCACCGTTGGCCACCAATGCCAAGTTGGTGGAGTTGGACACCGAATTCCGTCGTGATGATGTGGTCAATTTGGAATGTCACACAGGCTTTACCTATTTGGAAGGAGACTTGAAGATTTATTGCAACGTCAGCGATGATCATGATGGAGGACAATGGAAAGTGAGCGACGGCACCGTGGCCAAACCCGTGGTTTGCGTTCCGCAGCAGGATTTCTGTAGTTTGCCCGTGGTCACCAACGGCTACGTCTACAACGTCACCGAACAGGGCACAATGGGAAGTGTGGTGGAGCTGCATTGCCAAGATGGCTTCCAGGATTCCCGTTTGCACCTGGGACAACGCACCGCCTTATGCAGTGACATGGGACGTTTCCAAGTCGGTATTTCTCGAGTGAGTCGTGATTTGATTCGTGCAACCAATTTGGTACAAGATGTGTTGGATGAATTGGAAGCTTATTGGGCGATGGATACACGAGAGTCCGACACCAATTGGCGCGCCTTGATGCAATTCGAGTACCGCTGGCGGACGGAACTGCGACAAGGGCTTGAAGGCCTACCAGATGGCAGCGCCGTGCAGGAGGTGTTGTTTCAGGTACCCAACTATGATGGCGTTACCGACAAGTGGCTGGCCATGTATACCGTGGAGGATGTACGCAACTTGAAGAGGATGTTAGAGCAGAAGCAACTTGAAATGTTGGATTTGGTGGATCTACAGCAAGGACAACAGAGTCCACAACCTTTGTTGGATTGTAATCGCACACCGGCGTGGTGTCCACTTCCTCCGTTACCTCCCCACAGCCAGTTCACCACCGTGAATGCACAACCCGTAGCCTTGGGCGAAACCATTTCCATGGAATGTCATCCACACTACGTGACTGATTTAGGGATCCAAGAGCTCCTTTGTGGCAATTCCATCAACGGCAGCTCCCAATGGATTGCCTCCGACGGTGGGGGCGCCGCCGTGCCCTTGCTCACCTGCACCTTGAACCGTTCCTGGTGTCCTTCGTTGCCTTCCTTCAGCAATGCTGCCGTGGTGGCTTTGGAACCCTTGAATCGGGCCGTGCACAGTGAGGTGCGTTTGGCTTGTCGTCGTGGTTATCGTCCTTTGGGTGGTCATACCTTTGGCCGTTGCTCGTTGAATGGTGCGTGGTGTTCCATGGCAGATGATAGCTCGGACAGTTGCGTGGAACCTGCTGATTGGCTTCGGTGTGAACTCATTCCAGCTTATTGTCCTGAGTGGCCAGGTTATGGTTACTCGGTGCCTTACAACAGCAGCATTGCCCCGAAGGTAATTCCTGTCATCGATCCTTTGGCACATGTCTTCCTACGTGAAGTTCGACAATTGCCCTTGCCCTCGGGTGTTTTGGGTGATATCGTCACCGTGGCATGTCCAGAGGAGTTTGTGCGCAGCAGTGGTGATACACGCTTCAAATGTGGACATGGCTTACATGGAAGGGGACAATGGCAACGTGAAGTAGCGATGCTTCCACAATATACTGATAATAGTACTCCCGATGCGATCATTCACTTGGTGGATGAAGCAACTGCTGAACCGTTGGTGTGCGAATTGGAAACCATGAAAGGCGTGCGGCGGAACTATTTCGACCGCCTACCTGGGCTCTTCCGCAATCACACCGACCGTGCGGGCTATGACGTGGTGCCATACATCAATCAATTTCACTCGCCTTATGATGCTGCGCAGTTTGAGAGTTACTTACGACCCAAGTTGGAGGGCAACTACACGCTCAGCTTGGACGTGGTGGGATCTTTTGTGCTCACTTGGGGCGACCAGATCTTATTGGCCGCACGGTCTTCAGGACTGGAAGCTGAAATCTTCAACTCCACCGAGCTGGACTTGAGTGCTGGAAGTTTCTACTTCTTCCATTTGGAGTATTGGGCTGATCCCATCTTGCCGGAGCGAACCGACCAAGAGATGTTGACCTTCCCACGCAGGCTTCGTTTGTTATGGAGTGGTCCAGTGGGAGAAATGCAGCCAGTGCCTTTCACAGAGTTGTATCATACCTTTGATGAAGTTTATGGTTATCCCATCACTGCTCGCAGTATCAATGATCCGAATCCATGCGATTCGGTGACTCAAGTGACTACCATCGGCATTGCGGAAGGTGACAACGGCACCATCCAAGACGGAACCATTGGCTTTGACTACAACGAGGATCTCAACTGCGAATGGCGTTTGGAAGCCATCGGCAACGTGCGCTACACCATCTTCAGCAATTTCTTTGACCTCGTGAACACCAGCAACTGCGCAGGCGATCGCTTGGAGTTCTATGTGGCCGCCGGCAACACGGAACGCTTCCTTGGAAAAGTCTGCGGCTTCTATCCCCAGGGAACAGCCCTCATCCACGTCGTCAGTAGGAGTATCGTGCTGAAATTCATCACTGATGATACTTCTGAACGGGAGGGCTTCAATATCACCTGGAACGTCACCAACCAAGCCGTGACCTTAACCTCCAATCCTATTGTCTCGGGACAGATTGTCTGAAAATGGAGCAAAATGAGTGGTGGCTACAAACGCCTCACGCTCCCTTCCTTAAAAACAAACAAACACCAAAAGGGGATCTATGCTTTTTGTTTCTGGGAGGC
>ERZ1738541.20-NODE-44-length-15401-cov-6.558647_pt1 | contig 15401 bp, 1 predicted proteins | sample MGYA00581729_ERZ1738541 | MGnify/ENA primary metagenome ERZ1738541 (study PRJEB40740, sample SAMEA7388101) | Antillogorgia elisabethae | biome: Marine coral reef biome; feature: Environment associated with an aquatic invertebrate; material: Seawater | host...
GTAGTTGCTATGATGACATCTGGCTGCATCGAACATCCCTTTTTTTTGGTTCCATATGGAACGCGGCAATGTCATCAACTCCAGATTTTCACTGTACAAATCGTTGCCAGTGCAGGCCTGGCGGCTTCGAAGTCTCTTCGAATCAATCTGCCTCTGAAGGCGTATCTTCCTCCTCTTCCTCCTCTTCGTAGTCCGATTCTTCCTCTTCAGAACTGGAGTCAGGTTGGTAGCGGATGGTCCTACGCCTCTTTACTCGTTTTCGCGCTTGCCGTGCCCAGTACACAATCATCTCACGAGCAGCTTGAGGGACCTGCACATTCACCAGATTGGGAAACCTGGTGGTTTCCGCCGGATCGAGCTCCAAATCGCTGTCATCCTTAGCCTCTTTGCCAGCGTCCTCTTCGAGCTGCATCAAAGCCTGTTCTTCCTCACTGTCTGTACTGGCACCATCCTCCTTATCACGTAAGGTCAACGGAGTTTGAGGTGATTGAATGGCCCGAGGTGTCTGCGTAGGAGTTGCGGCCTCCGGTGGGTCGAAGCCGCGTTCTAAGGCGCAACGAACGCAGAGAGTCTGGTAGGTGTTATGACGATCCAACCAGTTTTGCCATTGCGAGGGAATGAAGGGCATCGGTGGCACGTTGTAGTGACGCTCGAAGCTGTTCATCAACTGACGCAGGTTGCCGGTCAAATAGACTTTGAAGCGAGGGCCATGCTGCCAAACACCCACACGCTCCTTGACGAAGGGATCATTGGCACGTACCGCGCAGGCACCGCATACATCACTCTGTGGTTGCTCGATGGTATACTCCTGCGCCTGTCGCGCCATGATGATGCGACGCCGGGCCACACGAAGCCACGCCACGCCCGTCAAAGCTGCCAAAGGACCAAAACCTGCAGCATCTGGTAGTTCCAAGGCATCGCCATGCGCCTGCAAGGGCCAGTTATCTTCCAGTTCTTCCGGTGGCGACACCGACTCGATGGGCATCGTTGGCATAGAAGGCAAGGATGGGATATCCAGTTGTCGCAAGGCCACGGATTGTCGCATTGCGCCACCTTGTGCGGCCTTGCTGGTGATGGGCAATGAAAGGCCGCCCTTGCCAGGCAATGCTAAGGACGCCATGCTCCTCTCATCATCTGAGTCATCTTCTTCCAACTCTTGTCGCAAATTATCGGGCAATTCTTGTTGTCCAACCGGCTCTGGGAAGGCATCTCCAGGTGTTTTGTAGACACGAGTTGGTTGAAGTTGCAATGCTTGCTGATAGAGCAAGCTCAACTTGCCCCTATAACGCTCCCGCGACCGTGGTGTGAAGATATCATTCAAGTGACCCACCAGCCATCCTGAATGACGCTGCCAGAACCATTGACGATATTTCTCTTGTGCCAATGCGGCATCCTTGCGTTGTAAGGCCAAGGCCACGGAACGACTGAAGACACGGAAGTTGTTGTTATCCATGGGCTTCCATAAGACAGAGGATGTTAACCATCGAATCATCCTGTCCAAAAGGTAATTCAGCAAAAACATCTGACCCACCAGAATGAAGAGCGCAGGATCATCCAAAGGATTCAGCGATTTGCGAAGGAAGACAGTGATGGACAGCAATAGGACCAGCATGCCCCAAGTGTAATACGTCTCAATGAAGTAGAACTGAGGGGAGAAGGCCAAATGGTTCACACTCTGCAAAGGCTCGGCAATGGATTGATCCAAACGTGGATCATCAAACAGCCAACGTGTAACGCGGTTGCGCCAGCGCCACTTCGAGTACAACATGTAATCGTAGATGCGGACATTGTTCTGCAGCTCTGTCGCATGATTCATCAAGATGTCCATCATGACCTGGAAGGGTGCGATGATGATACCGAAGAGAAGGTAACACACCAAGTCCCGGCTGCGGATATCGTATTGCACGGGAATCTCTGTCTCCTGGGCAAAGACATAAATGGCGCCGATAATGAATGGCGTCATGATGGTACTCATGCACGTAGTACCGCAACCAATGACTTCCTCCATTGCTTCTTCAATTGGAGTGCCTTCTTGTACCATCTCTTCAGGCGAAATCTCTTCATCATCTTTACCTTCATTCATCAACAAGGCGCGGGTGGAACGACCTCCAGTGAGGATGAGTGTCATTCTCCAGAACCAGGACCGCGTCTTGGCCCAATGAGCTGCATAAGCCAAACCTTTCTCAATAGCCTCGAAGAGGGTTCCCAAGATTAAGCGTTCAGCAATGCCATAGAGAAGCTCAAGGAAAAATCCTTCACAGAAGTCTACAAAGTCATCAGCACCCAGGGTACCTACAAAAAGCACCACGCTGCAGGCAGTAGACAACGGCACTTGGATCAACTCTTCTCTAACCGCCCTGGAGAGGGCATTGTCCACAAAATTCATTGCAAAGCTGAAGCCGATAATGAAGTACAAGGCATTCTCGCCAAAGAAGTCGGAATATGTGAACTCCCACAACAATGTCAACGGGAAAACCAAGAAAACACTAACAAAAATCAAATGAGCGCGTTTCCAGCGAATGGGAACCGTCCTGATTTGTTGGCGTTGTTCCGCACGGAGGGTCAAACCTTCACGACTGAGCAAATGCGTTGGTTGCTGAAGAAGGAATTGCTCCTCTACCTCTCGCAAGCGAGGAATGATGAGACGACTACCGGAGGCCATCATCAACAACCCAGCCAAGAGGAAGCAAATACCCGTCCGGCCCTCGCGACAACGCTCTGATTCCTTCTCATCTGTTTGGGCACTCTGTAGCTCGGAATATTTGCATGGAATTCCACCAGTGAAGTTGAACTCTGGAGCCAACAAGAGTTTGATGATACCACAGGCCACCACCACCGGCAGTGTTGCAAAGGTAACGCCCTGCACCGGCCACCAGAACATGAACTCATAACATTCAAGCAGACGAAAGGGTGGAGCATTGGCTTTGCGCACCTTGAGGCGAATGCCAGCCCATGCTACCAGAGTGGCACCCACTGCGCCCAATCCAATGAGACAGTAGAGAATTCCATAAACGTGGTATGGCAATTGGAATTCGTTCATCAAGTCTTGCCAGCCCAAGGCTTCGAACTTCAACATGAGATAGTACACAGTGTCAGTGGTATCTTCATCAAACTCTGACAAGACCAAATCCGAGTTCACCAACTTCTTTTGTTCACGGCTTTCTTGGAAATACGACATTTGGAAGTAGACTCGTCGAGGAATTCGACCACCTTCGGGAGGCCTGTCTTCAGCAGCCAAATTGACACCAGTGAGAAGCTCTGTGCCAACACGTGGCGCAAAGAATGGATCCCCTTCAGAGTACTCCTTGTAAGTGATGGGGTACGTGGTGATGTAGAAAAGAACATCTTCTTCCCCCAACTCCCACCACAATTCGGAGCCATAGAATTCTGGATTCATATTCTCCTCGAAGTGACATTTCGTAATGAACTCGCAGCTGTCCGCGATGGGATCAAAGCGTGGTTCCAAAGTTTCCATGTCTACAATCAATGGCGGCACAATCATCACTTCGTCTTTGGGAATCATCTCACAGCCCTCACGGAGCTCATGCGGTGATTCGAAGAGATCCCACAGGATGATGTAGGAATCAAACCCAACGCAGTTGGAGAAGAAAGGAAGCCAAGGCATAGGTACCGTATCCAAACCTTGCGATTGCCAGAAGGCCTGACCACCTTTATCCACTGCTGCTAGGGCATTGTCACCATCAAACTCCACTGTTTGAGGCTGATTTTCCAAATTGCCACCTAACTTTGTTAAGGCAATGGCGAAACCAGGATCTCCTACAGCACTCGCCATGCCCGGAGGCATGTTGTAAGGCAGCTCACGAGCACCGTTCAGCAAGCGTTCCTTCGAAATCACCGCGCAAAAGAAGTCACGCTGACCCCATACTGCGCGCGAAGGGCCGTAGCGATGAATATCCAACACCTGGTTGAAAGTATCCAGGTTTTGCACATGGCCACCATGGAGCAAATCTAATTGGACACTCATATTGAACTGTTCTAATGCCAATATCTTCAGTTGCGTCTGCACGTGCAGTCGAGTGTTGATTGAACGCCCGAAATAGGGTGGCAATAAATGCCCACGAGCGATGACTTCCGGGTTGTTGGGATCTAACAACGTGGAGTGAATATGAATATTGAAATGTCCCGACTCGCCAGCATTGATCAAGGTTGTGGGTGAGATTTTGTCAAAGGCTAAATCCAACACGGCAATATCCATCGGCTGCAACTGAAAATTGTGGAAAGGTCGTTTGTTGATTAAGTCCTCATCCACGAAGGGATCATAGCCGTAAAACTGCACCGTCTTGCTTTCTGGATCAGATGGATCGATTTTCTCACCCCAAACAAAGGACTTCTTGTAAGTCTTATCTGCAGCATAAAGCTCCAATGGTTCGCCACCACTGATATTACACAAGACCTCTGATTCCTCACACACATAGTCTGGTGGGAAATCAGTGGTGCAAGGTCTTGGCGGATAGCATTTGTAGATATTCGTCACAGCAATCAGCTCACCCTGCTGAATACAATCTTCTGGACTTTCAGAACCCGCCGTCGAGATGGTACCACGAGGACATTTCAAGTTTCCTTTCCATTCCTCCACCGCAGTGTAACATGGCTTGCCCGAACTCTTGGTCCAAGGTGTCAATTCCAGCGTGGTAATGTCAGGAGCACATTGATACACGATTTCTGTTTCATTGGAGCTATTCGTCATGTTGTCCACCGCCTGGACCGTCTGCAAGTTTCGCGCCCACGCTGACTCAGTGCTTCCTGTGGTCTCAGCAAAATAACCCACCACGTTGGGCAAGTCCATGTTGGCTAAGGCACTGGGCACCTCATACTGCAGCTCACGTGGTACTCGCTCCTCCATGACACGACGGAAGATTTCGACCGTCTGTTCATCAGCGAAGATGTCTTCCAAGATTACAGGCTCTTCGGTGAAATTCTGTGCGGGCAAAATCCAGACCTGCTTGCCCCGGCTGACGTTGCTGTAGTTTTCATGCAAAGCCACAAAGTTGGCGTCCAGATCAAGGTCATCTAACCGGCGTGACCCAGAGTTCACGGTGGCCAAGTTTTCGAAGAAAGACAAAGGTACCACCTTGCCACACGGCTTACAGGAAGGCAAATCAAAGACGCCCGGTGGCAAATCTTCCGAGCAAATTCGACACATGGAGCCTCGTGTCAAGTCCGGCTGCGTAACGATGGACACAAGCGACTGCACATTCTCCAAGACAATCAAAAGCTGGTTGTCGATGCGTACATCTTCGGCAGCTGTACCCTCCGGGCAAAATCGATTGCTGGTGCAGCGGAAGGCTTTACGTCCGGAACCCCCAGACTCACCGGTCTCGCGCTTGCAGTAGTACCCTGCAGGACACACCAAATTACGAGTCTCGCTGGGAACGGTGCGTACTTTACACCAGAAACCTGGCTCGCAGAAATAGTCGTACTGTGTGAAAGAAGTGGTTGCAGGACCACAGCCATATCCTTGTGGACAATCCCAGCCCTGGGAGTTTTCATAACAAATCTCTGTAGGCGCTGCCCCGGGTGCACACGGCTGGTCCACCGTGGCGAAACGAATGGTGCCCTCCATGGGACACACATACCTTTCGTCACAGTTCTTGCAATCCAAAACGGATGTGATACCGCCACGTTCAGACCATGTACCCTGAGGACACGGAGTACACATGACGTTCTTCGTCGGATCCGCTCCGTTTGCCGTGGCCTCGCGGTAGGAGCCAGGGCGACACACCGTGGGTACCACGGTGCCGTCAAGGGGACATTCGGTGCCGGCAGGGCAAGGCTCACATTCGATCATGAGCCAATTAGCTGCATAAGTTCCAGGTCGGCATTTAGATGGATAAATACTGCCAGATTGTCCCACATAATGTCCCGGTGGTGTTGGTTGTGGAGAACTGACCCCTGCGGGGCAATACCATCGTGGCGGGCAATTGTCCGTACCACCCGCGGTCGTGGTATTGGCAACGCAAAAGGTACCTTGCGTACATTGCTTTGCCGTCGTCATACTGGTAGGATCTGGAATGACCGAAGAAGTTCCAGCCATACAGTAGAGACCTGGTGGACAAATGGCAGGTCCACCACTTGCCAAGCCAGCCAAGGTGTTCAATGTGATGACTCCGGGTGGGCAATACGATCCTGCTGGGCACAAATATGAAGGAATCTCACGCCCTGCATGGGCACAGACACGTCCGGCAGGACACAAAGTTGGAAGTGCCGAGCCGAAACCAGGGCAAATGGTGCCAGCCGTACAGGTGGAACATGCAGGTGCCCCAGAACTGAGTTGATATTGCCCGGGAGGGCAAGGGGATGGCAACAAGAAGCCGGGTCCTCCAGGACATGACATTCCTACAGGACATGGCAACACGCCGCTACCATCGGTGGCCACATATTCCCCAGGCCCAGCGATGACATCGATGGACAGAGGGTTAAAGGAGCCCTCGGAACACACAATTCCCAGGCGAGTACACGCCATAGGAGACACGTAGATCAACTCACCCGTGAAGGGATCCATTTGCGCAATGGAGCCCGGAGGACAAAAGAAACCTGCAGGACAGGCTTGGACCTCCACAGTGCTGGGCAGCGTAGCCAAGCGCAAGCGTCGTTCCGAGGCCGAGGTGGTGGTGGCTTCATCCTCCTCTTCCTCCATCTTCAAGCGCCGCACGAAGGGGAAACGTGAGGTGCTCGAGGATGGTGTCTTACCATAGGGTGGTCTTATACAAAGAGATCCAGCTGGACAAATGGCTAAATTGGCATCAAACTCCGTACCGCCCCAGCAAATGTAGCCAGTCTCGCAATGCTCTGGTTCAATCATTGCATAGCGTGGGCAGTAGACGCCCTCTGGGCACTTCTCGCACTCAAAGTAGCCTGTGGCATTCATCCAAGTACCTGGAAGACATCGGATAGGTGCATCGCCCGGATATGTAAGATCTGATTGATTCACGCCCACTCCCGGACATGCATGGCCCTGTGGACATGGCTGCAAGGTGCCATTGTGAAGCTCTGCACGGTAGTAGGTGCCAATGGGAATAGGGTTGAAACCAATATTGATGTCTGCAGGCGTATAGTCCTGCAAGTTCCGTGTGAGGCGCAAGGGTTCGGCGCGCGGCACCACGGCCATGTGTGGCGTAGGAGGTAAGCGCACCGTAGCCCAATTGGGATCCTTGCCACGTCGTGCTTCCAGCAGATGGTCCCCCACGGCCACAAACAACTTGGCACCTGTCCGGTTGCCACTGCCATATGTCGCATCTTCGGCCCAAAGTCTCAGACCCCGCAGCGTCAGGGTACAACCTCCAGTCACAAGGCAAGTACCAGGAGAAACTGCAGCTCCTGGGTAGTTACCCTCAGCAGAGGCTTCCAGTTGCATACGCTCCTCGGCCAAGACAGTGAGTCCCGAAGCAGAATCCACCTGTGTCGACATGGAGACCTCCAGATTAACGCCCAAGGGCTGAAGCTTGTCAATGGTATCAATGCCGGAAGGTGCTGCCGGCTGTGTCGGTTGACAACGCAAGGTTTCAGGACTCAGGAGCTCTGCAGTAACACGCTCTGGTGGTAAGTACTTGTCATAGAGCCAAACACATTGGATTAACTCCGGCTGCAGCAGGCGGAAGTATCGCCCCGTGACGATGAAATCCCCTTGTGGTGCATAGGATCGGAACGTGGTGTTGGGCACAATGTCCAAGACTTCAGGCTCCCTGTACCATAGCCAAGCACGTTTGAAGCGGGTCCAGTCTTGCCCATTGGGTGAGATTTCGAAGTAGCTGAGGATACTGTCAATGGTGGAACTGTTATCTGGTCGCTGTTCAATCGGCAGCTCCGGCGCGGTGCAGCGCATAAAGCCCGGAGTGACGTCCGTGGCCGGGCTTTCGGCCAAATTCGCCCAACGACACCACATGGGTTCTTGAAAGTTCATACCAAATAAAGCAATGGTGAGATCATTACTCCATCCACTAGCTGGGAAAGGGCTGGCATAGGTCACCTGTGGCATCTTCACATACTCGTAGGTCAAATTGCCAAACATATTTCGACCGTTGAAGGTCATCTGCACTGTGACGAAGCCGAAGCAATCGACCGAACTGTTGGGACCTACACCGTCCAAGTACATGGCCTGTTCGCAAGGCGGTGTCAAACAGGTAAGTCGCGGATTCAATGGATCATCCGGATTGTACACTGGTACAGTAGATACTGGAGCATAGCCAAAGACACAAGTGAGCGTTGGAAGCCAGTACAATCCACTCGTCACAATGGTCACGTTGGTGCCACCCACACGGAAGCCGCGGTCAGGGATGATGGCTGTGACCAAAGATGTAGCCGAGGCCACCCAAACCAGCCCGGTGTCGACAAAAGTTTGGTCGTCCACGGAGTAGTAGATGGTGTATGTACCTGGCTCCTGTTGTTGCGGAGCTAAGGTCCTCAGGCTTTCGGCAGTCGCCAGGGCTGCAGAGACCTTGATGTCGCCAAATTTCAGGAAAATGTTGGGTGTCCTCTTGAAGTTACGCCCCTGCAGGGTGGCCAAAGTTTGTGTACTGTAAAGACCACCAGATGGAAGGACCGACTCAAACTGGAAATCCTTGAGATAACTATAAACATTGTTAAGATTGGTGCTAGTCTGTCCGCCATCAAAGGTGAGGTCAATGATCACATCCATCGGTGGTTCGGCATCAGGAAAAACATCGAAGAGCAATGGCGCGCGACAGCGCATCTCGGTGTCACTGATAACCTCTCCAGGAGAGAAGTACCATTTGCCAAAGATGCAACCTACCAAGGATTTATTGACCGCAGGGTAAACGAAGCCGGAACCCGTCAGTGTGAGATCAGCACCACCTTTGATGGCCACACCGTGCCGTGGGGCCACGAAAAGCTCCTGTGTCTCTCGCACTGGGACGTTGTGTTGCCGGAAATTCAAGCTGCGTGGCAAAGGAATCCAAACCGGTGGAATTCCAGCAAAACTCACTTCCAAGGACAGTGGCATGTCATCTCCCTGCTGACTAAAAGGTGCAAATTTGCTATGCGCTGGCACAGGGCAAATGATATGATCCGTGCCACCCGGATAGATGGGGCTAACAAAGGTGCCTTGCCAACGGCAGTAGGAGGGCACCAAATTGCTGTCTGGGATCTGGAACATGTAAATGGAGACATTGTTCACCCCCAAGAGTGATCCCAAGGGTGGTTGCAAAGCAGCAAACAGTGGTGGTGCATAGTAGGCAAAGGCAACATCTGGACCCCAAGTTGCACCATCATTGATGGAAAATCTCGCCATGACAGCTTGTTCACCTGTAACAGCAGGAGCCCTACACTGAACTTGTTGAAGTTGTGCTATGCAATAGGCTGGCACCTGAATGCTACCAAACTGACAGCGACAACGGGAGTACGGTGGGATGTAGAAACCGTCCGTGCGTAGGATTACATCAAGACCATCCAAAGGACCACGTTGAGGGGAGATGGAAATACGAGTGAAGCTGGATGGTTGACTTCCATCAGAGTAGGTGGAAGGCCACCAGAATTCACCCAAACGTAGGACCTCATCGGTACGGTTCAGGATTTCGGGCTCGCTTCCGTTTGGGACGTGGCCCATGAACCTGCGGAAGTCGGGGTCCATGTGCCGAAGGATGGTGGAGACAAGATCCATAGGTTTCACGATAGGCTCTGGTGGCCGTTCGCGCAATGCCAGTGAGAATTCCCGTTCTTCCAGAAAGTACTTGCTCTCGCGCACGCGATCCGGCCGCATCACCACACGCACGCTCACATTGCCAATGCCCAATTTCATGAAAGCCGTCGGCAAAATACAGTGCAACTGGGTGTGATGCAAAACGACAGGTTCCACTCGAGCATAATCATTGAAGAGACACTGGACTCCTGGGATAAAATTTCGACCCAGGATGGTGATGTTGGTGGACTCGGCAATGTAGACAAAACTTGGTTCTACCGCCAGCACGCGGATACGGACCCAGGTAGTTAAAGCTACAGATCCTTTGGAGAAGTAGAGCCCATCGTTGGAAAATGCCACGCTGAGATTCTGCACATCCTGTTGCCACACGGGGACGCGGCACTGCACCATCTCTGAACTCATCACCCGGACGGCGCTCAGCTCCACCAAAGCACCACCAATTAAACAGGCACGACCTGGTTGATCCTCAAAATAACGCCCATACAATGTCACCCACTCATGACTTTGAGCCTCCACTTCCTGGGGATCAACGGAATGTACTTCGGGCAGGAAAGTGTAGGTGAACATCAACGTTTGTTTGAAGGTCACCTGTTGCAACTGCTCCTCGCCACAAAAAATGTTGATCGGTACCGTGGAGTTGCTCGTAGCTGCTGGGATGATGGCTTCCATCGAGCTCGCATTCATCACCATAGTTACAGCAGGTACATCACCGAAACGTACTTCACATGGTTCAGGTTCAAAGCCTACGAGGTTCAAATATACGAAGTACTTCTGCTCACTCTGCGATTCCACGTAAGGAATGTAGGCCCGAGGCCAGATATGTTGAATCCGCACGCCAGGGCGATATGTCAAATTGTATTCTGAATACATATGTGTATAAAGCAAGTGCCGTGGCCAGTCGCTTTTGTAGGGCTCTTCGGGCCTGTGGATCCACATGTAATTGGAAGACAGCACTGGTGGGCAATACACCGCCACTGCCGCACTTTCATCTGGAGCAGCACAATGCATCAATGTGTTACTGAGGACTGTGGTGTTGGAGAAGAAGGTGTGATCTGCATCCCACATCTCTGGATCTTCATGGATGAAGGCACACTGGCACCCTGCCACAAAGCCATCTCCATGAATAGCCACAGAAGAGTTCAACCCTTCTTGACCTTTCAAGGGAACCAAAGCAGTGATAATGGGCACCACATTCTCCGACTCCAACGTTGGCAGTTGATACTCCGAAGGTTTCTCCTCAGGACCTTCATAGTAAAACTCGAAGGTAAGATGACCAAGACCCAAATTTGTCAACATGCGATCCGAACTTAGAGCCAAAGTGCATACGGTTGGTAGCAGCACTTTGGGAGATTCACAAAGCAACGTACTGCCATTGAGATACCTCGCAGGTTCTGCACCGATGACTGGAAGGTGGGGAGCTGATTCTACGAGAGCTGGTAGAAAGGCACAGTAGTATTCCACGCGAGCATCAAATGGACCTCCAGTGAGCTCTAAAATGCGGCCGCCCGTGACCGGCGCACGTTGTGGGAAGGCACGGCTCAACATGGGGACATCGATGTAGGTGTAAGTGAGATGTGGCAAGTCATACATTGCTACCTCGCCATTGCGCATCGTCTTCATCTGTAGTGTCACATTTGATGTTCCAGCAGATGGTGTTGGTACAATGCACTCTGCAGTGTTGGAAGAAATCCGAACACAATCGCTGGGAACAAGGCGCTCAGAAAAGACAAAGATCAATTGAAGTTCCAAATCCGCATCCTCGGGCCATGTGACGCCCAACAACCGCACCGCTGCACCTCCTTCGGCCCAGCCATACTCACGTTGAATGGCATATGGCAGCTTGAAGGGCGTAGAAGAAACCACACCAGAAGTGTAGTAATCACCATCAGGACCGTTAAAGGAGACTGCGAAGCGCATCTTCATATCGAAGTGTGTTTCATAGGGATCACCCCAAGCAGGTTCTGTGATGCCAAGGTCCACATCCACCGGAAATTGCCCCGGTTCCAACCACAATGGAGCATGATATTCGGTTGCTTGCCAGCCCGACTTCTTCACCGCCGCCCGTGAGGGAATGGGATCCGCCGCCACATCTTGCGAAGCCGTTGGTGACGGGGTGAACTGTGTTGGAATCTGACAGGTGACCGCCAGCAGGCCGTTGCCATCTGCCACCTCTGATCCCTTCGACAGAATGCCTTGTGTTGTTGCGGCATAGCCAGAGATCTTCATGCCGCTCGCCATGCTACCGAGGGCATCGTAGATGTCTCCCACAGTTTTGTTGGGGCAGCTGATGTTTGTCTCAGACATGCAGGGCCAGTCTCCTGTAGAAGTTGCGGTATCCAACGCCAACAGGGCACAGTCCAGGTCTTCATTGATCTTTCCCAACTCCATCATCTGCCCTCGATCCGCACGCAAATGAATCGTCACCTGCTGATCCATCTGAAAGTGATGGGTGATCAATGCAGGCGTGATGGTCACTAGATCAGGGTGCGGCGTATAGGTAAACATCTGCGATCCATCAGGAGCATTACCTGGCTGATACTCCGGTGAACGAGTGATGTAGACTGGAACGGCTTCTGGTACTGGGTGCTCTGGTGATATGCACAATAAATCCATCCAAGGACTGGTACTGGATCCAAGACGTTCAGCCTCCAATTTGTCGTGCCATGTTCGTCCTGCCAGATCTGGTCGAATCGCAGCAAAAGGTGGATGATCACCAAAAACACACCATAAGGCATAAGGTTCTTCGGAATCTTCTGGCACCAAAATCGTCAATCGAACAGTGGTGCCTCCACGAACAGAGCCCCTTGAAGGTGAAAACGCCTTCACCACAATGAGCATGCGATTTGGCTCCAAGGTCTCTAAGGGTACTACTCCCAGTCCCATTGGGAGCAGCTCTGGATCAAAGGTAGGCGGACCCATCTCTGGCGCAGGACTTGGCACATTGGACAGCAAATCATCCATTCGATCCCATGCGGCCGATTCGGACAAAGCCGATGCTGTTGGCTCATCCTCTTGAAACCACCAAAGGTTCAGGACTGGCGAATAATAGCTGAACAAAGGGCCATCCACCACCACCTGTCCACTGGGATCTTCCAAGCGCACCGCTGCAGAATGTGGTACCGAAGCTACAGGAACACGGCATCGGCCAAAGGAGGGGCTCAAAGCCAACACAGGGGTGCTCAAATCACCAATCTCAGTCCCACGCCATGAGCAGTGATATGGAACTCGGGCCAACACCTCAAAGATAGGCGCATGGCTCTTCCATTCTAAGAAGACGTACTGCCCCACGGCAGCACTGAAATTTGGTAAGGCTTCAATGACTGGCTTCATTGGAGGCACTTCGAAGCGAAAATCTTCTTGTGCCACAACTGACATCCGTTGGGTCAAGTTCAAGTTGCTTTCTTCCAGTATAAACATCAGCTTCAACTGCGTTGTCACGAAGCTTTCCATTGCCTCCAGCATGGGCGAACGGCAGTGTACCGAGGTACCCACGGCCCAGGCCACCGAAGTGCCATACCTCCCAAAGTCACAGCGCAACATCGCCCCTTCCGGAGGTGCTACTGCCAGATGTAACGCCAAGGGTGTGGCTAAACCCAACAAGGCTTGGCGGGGAGAAACTTCCAGCACGCGTGGACGCAACAACAATGTCACGTTGAAGGCTGGCCCAATTCTTTCTTCGATCTCACCGTTGATGAAAAGCAACTGTGCTCTTACCTGGAGTCCTTTATAGGAACTCAGATCCACATGACACAAAAAGGGCCAGCTCTCTTCACGAACAAAGGTGGCTGCGAAGCGCAAGGTTTCCACTTCACAAAAGAAATTGCTAGGGAACAAGCGAGCCGAGTTGAATAGACCTGGCGCCCCGAAGCGCAAGGGCACTTGCTCGGCAAAGGCAACGGAAGGCGCGAAGGAGATCTTGGCGCCCAGTTCCGGTAGCAAGGAGGGCAGCTGCTGTGCATAGCCAGCTGGCCACAAATCCAGTCCATTCATCCTGAAATAACTGGCGTTGGGCAAATAACGCCGAGAGATCTGGCAGGTGCCACCGGCACAGGCGGCATCCGCCTGAATGTCCTGATGCGCAGGTCGATCAACAATGGTGAGACTCATCTTTGAAGTAGTTTGCACAGAGAGTTCCTGCCCGGCCGCAGCCAAACGAAAACGCTGCACACCAAGGGTGGCTTCCTGTGGAACGGTGCAAGAAATGGTGCTATCATTGTGATATGTAGCCGCTGCGAAGGCTGCTACAATGCCTTGCGACAAGACATCTTCACCGAAGATACATCCAGCATCTACTGGCAACCTTTGTCCGGTGACAATCAATGGTTGCCCCCGTGGTAAGGGCGTCATAGCGTCACCCGACAAAGCTTCTACTTGCGCCTTTTCGGGCAAAATCTTCAGCATCACCCGTGGTTCACTACGACTTTCGTGTAAACCATCGATTAAAACTTCCACAGCGTGGGTTCCAGGACCAATGATCTCAACATCGGCTTCCGTCAAAGTGCATGAGGCCACTCGACTTGTGGACACCTCGCCAACGATCTGTTGCTCGCCTACCTTGCAGCGAAAGCTGGCCACAGTCATACGCTGCTCCGGGAATTTGCTGGCCAACAAGTATAAGGTCCAACCTTGACCAGGATAGACTTGTGCAGGCGAGACATGCAGAAGTGTTGGCTGCTCAAAGACCTCAATCATCAAAGGTAAGGTGAGGAAGTTGAAATCTGGCGCCTCCCCGATCTGCAAGGCATAGGAGCCCGGTGCTCCAATAACAGTGGGACACATGATACTGTAATTGCTCAATCTGGAAGCAAAGACCTGGACACCATCTGGAAACAAACGGCAAGCCAAGCCATTCTTCGGTGGTACTGCAAAGGTGATTGTATAAGCTGAATCGTTCAAAGGAAGGGTATCAGGTACAACTGACACCACCTCCCAAATGGAGTAGAGTTTGTCAACATCGTCTGTAGTGCTTTGAACGGAAATAGGTTGCGGGTCAAAGCTACGCTGAAAGGGCACGGTGGTAAAGGCGGGCTCCGGAGGAGGAGGTTGGCAGAAAACCTGCGTGTCCTTACACTCCTCGGATTCATCTTCCGCTAAAACAGGCGTCACCTGCAATGTAGGCGCAGCGACCCTTCCAAAGGTCAATTTCTTCTTGGCATAAGCCTGTAAGACGTTGGCAAAGATCAAACCCAACTTGGAGCTTGTCGCCACGGGAGAGGTCACGTTGCAAAGTGCTCTCTTATCGGACAGCAACACGGCAGGAGCGCGGTATCCATCACCACCAAGGGTGCACTCGACAACGGAGTTGTTCTCCTGAGGAAGGATGTGTGGAAATCGACGACCAAAGATTTCCACCAATACCACCTCACCTGCGATGCCAATCTTGGGATAAAAATCCAGGATCTGTGGTGCCAAAGATGCTGAGTCTTCTGTGTCTGCATCGTCAGGCAACAAACATCTCGGAACTATGTCCTCTCCCGTAGGCCATTGTCGAGACACCTCCACCGTGGCATCCGAATCCTCTCCAGAACCAGCGAGAGGGCAACTAAAGCCACTGCTACCATAGTATTGTGCCACTTCAAGGCCTTTTACTACGATGCAGCACAAAAGGTATCTCAATAACCATGCCATTCGAAAGAACTCCGTCAGCGCATGGGGCTTCGCTGACACATGTGCAGCTGCGCCAACTGTCTAAAAAAGCTAGACGCCGCTATCCAACAAACAACAG
>ERZ1738541.27-NODE-65-length-14332-cov-7.147860_pt1 | contig 14332 bp, 1 predicted proteins | sample MGYA00581729_ERZ1738541 | MGnify/ENA primary metagenome ERZ1738541 (study PRJEB40740, sample SAMEA7388101) | Antillogorgia elisabethae | biome: Marine coral reef biome; feature: Environment associated with an aquatic invertebrate; material: Seawater | host...
TTGTGCCCTGAGTGCCAGGAAGGTGCGCTATGACCTGTCACCAATATCGGCTGGCATCCCTCCAAGATTCAGCTCATGACTCTTTGAGATCACTGAATCTGGGGCTGGCTCGCGCGATTCCACCGTGTTACTCGTGGAGCTTTGGCAATGGACACCTCATCTGGTTGTGGTGGCGCGGCCTCCTGTGATCCCGTTGCAAGAGCGGACGCCTGGCTTCGCCTTTCCCTCAAATCATCAGGAATAGGCGGAGGTGGCTTGGCAGGAACTGCCATGATCACCTCATCCTGGAAGGGGCCTACTGGCGGTGCCTTTCTGATGACGGCCTGTTTGGGAGGTGCTTTGTAAAGGGTCTCCTGCGGCTGCCGTTCAAGTTGCTGGGCGACATCTGCCTGCCCAATGCTAATCGGAGGCGCTTTCCTCACAAGCGGTTCCTGCGGCGGTACAGCTGGAGGAGCTTTGAATGGAGCTGGCCCTTCTTCCTCACGGAAGGCCATAGACCTCTTGGCGGGTGGAGCTTTCCTCGGTAGATCAGGTGCTGCTGGCGGTGCTTTCTTCGGCAACTCAACCGTCTCAACGTTTGGCACTGCTGGTGGCACCTTTTTGGGGAATTGCTCAACCGCCTCAACGTTTGGCACTGCTGGTGGCGCCTTTTTGGGGAATTGCTCAACCGTCTCAACGTTTGGCACTGCTGGTGGCGCCTTTTTGGGGAATTGCTCTCTTGAAAGAGCAGGTGCCCCAACTGGCCCCCAAGACTTTGGCATTGGCGGCGGGGACTTCTTTGTTGGCGATTCCGGATGTTGCTTTGCTTCTCCCAGCCACCTCCAGCCATCCACAGGTGGCGACTTTGCCATGCGATTGGCACCAATGGGATCCCCTACGGGCATGGCACCATCCAGTGTTGGGGGTGGCTTCGGCGATGCTTTTGCTGCTGCCTTTGCTCTGGTTTCTTCCGCCGTAAATTTTGCATGTCTTTCTGCGTACCAGTCCTCATAGCTTTGGCAATGCCACCAGCCATTCTCGTTGCATGAATCCACAAATTTCAAGAATTTGCCCCATGCAACATGGTCTGGGTCGTTCTTAAAGCGAGTCATAATCAATTCGCGCCATGGCGGTGACAAACCCTCCAACTTCAGTTTCACCATCTGCCAGTCCAAGCCCCATTTCTGTGCAAAATCCTTGGCCTCTTGCTCCTGCCCAAACGGCCATGTGCCAGCACCTGGCACTACCACCTGTTTCGCTTTTGGCAAAGGCTGCACCACCGGCTGCACCACAGGCTTCGGCAAAGGCTTCGGCTGCACTGCCTTCGGTGGCGGAGCTGCAGCCGCCTCGCTGGGCCTTGGCGCGGTCGGTCGGGCACAACATTCTGCTACATGTATCGGAAGGCGACGGGCCTTCCCCTTCCAATAGCACTGAATCTTGTTGTTCTTCGCATCTGCATAGGGGCACTGAACTTCTCGCTCAGGACATTCTTCCGCCACATGCGTCTGCAGTTTTCTATATGTGGTGCTCATGCCGCAACTTTCGCAGGTTGCTGCTCGATTTTCGCACTCGTTCTGCTTGTGGTCTTCAAGTAGCTTCCAGCTCATTCGGCAATCACAGTCAGGGCAATCAACCACACGCATGATGCATTCCTTTCTTCTGTGGTTCTTCATCTTTCCTTTTTCCATCTGTTCCTTGCATTCTGGGCAAGTTGCCAACGTGCTCTTTCGACCGTCCTCATGCAGCTGAGCCTCACGGCTGGCGGGGTCATCTCCTTGTTGGTTCACCTCTCTGGCTCGGGAGTCTTCTGCTGGCTGCGCCTCACTTACAGATGGCTGTTCCGCAGAATCTTCTGAAGGCTTTGCCTCGCTCACAGAGGGCTCTTCAGTCTGTTTCTTCACCTTAGCCTTGGCCTTCTTTGCTCTTGCTTGCTGCTTTGCCTGTTGTTGCATTTGTTTCACATCCTTTCTTAAGTGCGACATAAGTCTGTGGAGAGTTTGATAACCCTCGGATTCCCTGAGCTCTTCCAGAGTCTTGGCGGATTCCACGCTATTTCGGAGATCATCCGCCTTCATGATGTCCTTCAGCTTTGCCAATCCAGGCTGAGCCTCATTCACCTCGCCCACTTCCTCCCAAACCGCACAGAACTTGAGAACTTCTGCACGCACGTCCTCGAGGCTCTTGGATCCACGGCCGAATGCATTGAAGATTTTGTTGAAGTCCAGGCCAGCCAGGGGGCAGCAAACTTCCTCAGGAACTTTACCTTCTCCCTCCTCCTGCACCTCTTCATTTGCTGCAACCTCTGCCTCTTCCTCTTCCTCTTCTTCTTCGGACACGGATTCTTCTCCTGGTACCTGCCATGCTTTTGCAGCAGTGGCTACAAGCTTCCATACGTAGTCCATGATCTTCAAGACACAGTTGGCAGAAGCACGATCCTCCTTACTCAGCTGGGGCGCCGCTGCGCCATCCTCATCCCCAAAGTAGTCTTCCAAACAGCACATCAAGTCACTGTGCTGGCTGTAAATAACCTCCACGCCGTAGTGCGCGGCCCAGGCACCAGTGCGATCCCTCATGCCGGACTTCATTAGGCTGATTTTGTCAGAAGCCTTGCTGTTTTGTATCTTCCACTCCAAGTCATATTGCTGCTCCACCAGCTCATCGAACCAACCTTTCCTCTTCCGATTCCACAGCTTCTGGTTCTTCTCCAACTTTGCGCCGGGCTCATCGCAATTGCAAAAGCTCTGCCAATCTTCAATGGCCTCCTCTAGCTTCACCTGCATCTTTTGAAGCAACGATCTTTCGGCATTTGGGTCAGAAGTCTTCTTCTTCGTTGCCAGGTCACCCAAGGACTTTCCAAACTTCTCACAAAGGCCCATGGCTCGCTCACGAAGCGCTTTCTCTTCTTCGCACCACTTGGCAACGTCAGCAGGATCTTCATCTGATTCTGCAGGTGTAGTTTCTACAATTTGGACTTCTTTCTTGAGCTGACGCTTCTTTGCGTACTTGGATGCCTTCTTGCGCTGCTTCTCCTCCAGTTGAGCTTGCAGTTCCTCAGGTGAAGGTGCTGCAGGTTCTGGGACCTGTTCAGCCTTTGGCACATTTCCACCTTCTGCCTCTGAGACAAATTCCTCGAGAGTCTCTTTTTGATCGGCGCTATCCAAGTTCTTTGCTGCTGCTGCCCCACCCTCATCCTGCAGAAGTGGTTCACCATCTGGGCGCTTTTCCACAGCATCATTCGCCTCAAGCTGAGCGTTCACGGACATTGTGTCGTTCACGGGCGAGGAGGCCTGGCTTTGGTCGTCAAGCTTTCCCGCAACCACGGTACTTGGCGTAACCATGGTGGCTGGGCTTGTAGGTGGTTTTTCGCTTGGATCTCCGGTCTGAACCACCAGGTCCTGTACCGTGCTTTGCTCAGGCAAGATCATCTCTGTCTTGGCCTCTGGCGGCTTCTCCTCCTCATCTTCAGCCAAGCATTGTCGGGCAGGTTCTTCTTGTTTCACCTCCACTGCCTCTTGAAGCTGATCTGATGTCGTTTGTTGCGGTGCCGTCTCGGCTTCAGTGGGCACTGGTTCTTGTGCCTTCTCCACTTGCTCGCCCGGGTTTTCAAGCTGAGCGGTTGCGGGTTCCTCAGTGGTAGTGCCTGGCTGTTCCTCTTCATCTTCAGGCTTTTTCGATGGAGCTTCCTCCTGCTGTGCCTTTTCCACTTGCTCCTCTGCTTCTTGAGGCAGAGCGGCAACAGGCAAGTCCCCTTTCTTCTCAGCTGTTTCTGGCTGTTGAGGCTGAACCTCTGGCGTCAAATCGTGTTGGGGGGGAAGTTCCTGAAGTGTTTCCTCAATCAGGGTCTCTTGAGGTTGGCCAGAGCCATCTTGTGTCTCCTCAGCGATTTGTTCTTTTGTCTCCTCAGGGATTTGTTCTTTTGTCTCCTCAGGGATTTGTTCTTCCTGCATGTTCCCAGCCACTTCGCCCTTGGGAGCAACCTCTTTCGCCTCGGCCTCCTTGCACAGCTTCACTGCCTCTTCAATTGTGAAAGTCCTTGCCCTGGAGTCCCAAAGACGACGTGCACCACAAAGGATCGGCGCACCTTCAAAGTTCACGGTCTCCTTTCGGAGACGCGCCAACCTTCGCTTCAGCTGTTCACAAATCCAAGTTGGATAGAGGAAGTGTTCCAAATGCAGTGTTTTAAGCAAGGCTGGCAAACATTTGTCTGTGTTCACGAAAACTGGCGTGGGCTTTCGAGTCTTGGTTTTCAACATCCCAATGCCAGTGATCAGCCTGCGCGTGCTGTAGAGATCTGCGACCTTCTTCTCAGCTTCTTGGCCCAAGAAATTTGGAGTGACCTCTGCTTTGAGGAAGTCCTCTGACAATTTCAGCAATTTCTGCACATTTGTCTGTGCTTTGCTGACAATCTCGTCCGCGGTCTCTGTCGTCCTCTTGGCGCCTTTGACAACTGGCTCGTCGTCCTTTTGCAGCTTCCCCACATCGATCTCACGGAGCTCCTTCTGCAATTCTCGAAGCCTGGTCTGCTCCTCTGCATATCGCCGCTTCACGGGCAAAACCAAGGCACGGTACCGGATTCTCTGCTTGGCATCGAGGTCTTTGAGGTCACCCAAAGCTTGCAAGGCTTCGAGGTGTGCGCGCTCCTCCGCGGAAACTTCGCGGGTGGCTTCTTGCACCACATCTGTCCAGGTTGACCAAATTGTGCGCAGCGTTGTCTTCTTCAACTTCTCTTCAACAATCTTCACACAATCCTCGACGCTCAATTTTGTCTCCTCAACCACGCCACTGGGTCCAGTCGCTGCACCGGGGCCATCCGATGCACTGGGTCCATCGGTGCTCTCTGGTTCCACTGGCTCGGCACCTGCATCCTGCTCCTCCTCAGGCTCCTCTGGCACATCTTCTGCGCCTGGATCTGCTTCTGCTTCGTGGCTTTCCTCCACTTTGCGTTTGGATGCCTTGGCAGCTCGAAGCATTGCTGCAGGGTCCCAAAGCATCGACTCATCCTCGGCCCTGTCCACTTGGATGTCTCGCATCCGTGGCCACTTGAAACAGAACTTGTTCAACAAGGCTCCCTTCACTTCCTCACGCCTAACCTTTTTCTTGATCACCTCTTCCAATTTCCACGGAAGCCTCCAGAGAGTGAAATTCCCGCCCCGAAGCAGTCGTCTATTCTCCTTGGACCACCCATGCCGCCAAAGGCAAATCAGGGGATCATGCGACCTTTGCATCGCCGCGCTAGCGCACTTCAAAAGCTTGTCTTGTTCTTTCGGCAAGAACAACAGGAGTCGCAGCATTGGCAATGGCAGCGAGCTTCCATCCCTCTCTTCGATGGTCCTCATGATGTCCAATTTCTTTTCAGGTCGGACGTCAATCCAAATCTTGGTCACGTCTTGTGTCACCTGTTGATCATTCAGCACTGTGGCAATGAGAAGCGATGCGATCCGGGCCATGACTTCTCCAGAATGTGCCTTGCTCTTGTCCATCCATGCGAAGAAGTCAAAATCCCACCACATCAACTTGCTGAGGAACTTAGCCACTTGATTCAGAGCATCTCTCGCCTCTCTCTTCCATACGTCTGCTGTCTCCTTTGTTGCCAAGGCAGCCTGGCGAGCCAAATTTTGGGCACCTGTGAGGTGCGCCTGGACAAAGCTCTGTGGCAAATAGAGGTTGTCGAACTGTGTGAGGCAAACAGATGCCCAAACCACGACTTTCTCCAGCACGTGGAAGACCGAAGCTGGCTTCAAGGAGTAGAATTTATCTTTGCGGTCTTTCGGAGTATGCCAATACTCCGAAAGCCGTGTTTGAACCCACCATTGCAGCCGTAAATAGCTGATGACTTTCTCCTCCTTTTCTGCTTGGAGCACCATCTTCACTGGATTGTCCTTCTTCGTCGTAATGTTAAGAGTGGCGTCCTGTCGCTGAAACAAGCTCTGCAAGGACAAGAGCTTCAAACGCTCCGTTTGCCTGTCTTCCGGTCGCAAAAACGGCAAGGCTTCCAGCACAGAAAATGCCTCTTGCAACTCGGGTGGCCGCTTTTGCTTCACCATGGAATCCAGTTTGGTCCTGCTTGCTTCATATGCCAATTCATGCAGCTCCTCGTCATTTAACTCTGCCTCAAGTGATCTTGAAGGGCTCTCAGGCGCTAGGGCTTTCAGCCTGGCCATCATCAAGTCAATACTTTGCTCCGGCATTAGACTCAGCTTCTTCCAGCGGTCTGCACCTCCCAATGCCTCCATGGCCATCTCCCCATAAAGCTGTAGAGTATCTTTCAGCTCCTTCCCCTGCAAAATCTGAGAACTGCTGGTAGACGCTTTCAACAAACGTCGGCAAACCGAGGTCACCAACGCTGCATCTGGCTCTTTGTGCAGCCACTGGCAGCCGGGGTTCTCCTTTCGGCTCTCCGGACTCATCATCTGCATCTCATGCTGACTCTTGATCCTGTCACATTTGTAGCCGGCGGCTTGCGACCAGCACAGCAACTGATTTTCAGCCACCACCTTGCATAATTCCAGCAAATGACAGGAAAGACTAGCCTCAAAGACATGGGACCAATGGGTGGCTAACTCGCTCATCTCTGCAAGGTTTACCTTGCGGCCCTCACCTCGTTGGGGCTGGCAGTCGCTTAGCAGCAAGAAGTTGGGTTTCACCCGAGCTGGCTGCTCAGCCAGCAGCCACTCACTCAAGGTTTTCTCTCCGGTTCCTCCTCCACGCCTGTTGTCCCTGTAGTTGTGTCGAGTGCGGCGGCCCCAAGTGCTCCTCATTGTCCTGATTTCCTTCAGGCATTGAACAAATCCTTCACAGATCTGCTCAAATTGCTGACACAAGTCTCCGCCACGTTGATGAACGAAGTTCTTGGCCATGGCCATCAGGGTGAAGGATGACAAACGCAGGGCATAACCTGGAGATGACTCCTTGAGCTGCATAGCTGATGCGTAGGCATCTTTCAACATCGGGCCACGTTCTTTGCTCGTGGGTGATGTGAATGCGGCTTGAAGTTGACGGAGTGTCTGGACAATGTGCTTTCTCTTGACCCCTTCCTTCTTGCTGGGGCCTTTAGTGTCTTCAACTTTTGCAAGCCGTTTCAAGTCATCCTCAGAGAACAGCCTCTGAGGCCCGTCTTCTTTCATCTTGGCCACTGCAGCTGCAGGCACAACACCTCCGTGAAGCAGCTTCCACAAAGCCTCAACCAATTCCAACCAGTTCGCTTCATTAGCATCTTTTGCTTGACTGTAATATTGACGTGCCTTTGTCCAGTCGCACATTTCCAGTGCAATGGCAGCACATTGGTCGTAGCGCTTCTGTGTTTGGTAAACCTCTAAAGTCAGCTCCTGCCAGTCCAACTGTTGCAGCAGCAACTCTTGCTCTTCCTCCGGTGGCAAAAGGCTGATGCATTGCTTCAAGGCTTTGAACATGTTGGTGTCCTTCTGCTGCTTTTGTTGGCTTTGCTTCTGCAACTTCTTGGCCAAATCGCGGCAGGCCAACACCACCGAATCCATCACCTCCGGGGGAAGTTTCTGATCCTTGCCAAGTGTTTGCGCCATTTCCACAAATTTAGCCCACACTTCACCACGCTGAAAGCTCTTGAGCGCTAGCAAATCCTCGCCAGCCTTGCGCCATAAATCGCCAGCTTCTTCCCACTTCCCTCGGACCTCCGCACATTCGGCCGCGTCCTTAAAGCAACCAGCAGAGGCAAACTCCCGACCAGCCTGGGCAAAGTCCTCCACTTCCAAGAAGCTCTCAGCAGCACGTTGTCGTGCTTCCTTTGGTCGCAAGTTCTTCTCCTCCACACCCACTTCCTGCGCGGCATTTTGGAGATGTCTGTCTTTTGCACCCAGCGCTGTCTCAAGCCATTCGGCCAACTTCACGTAGGCAGCACCAGCCTCACGGTAGTTCGTCTTTCCTGGCTTTTTGTGTTCCTCTGCTTCTGACAGCAACCTCCAAGGGGCACCCTGTGGGAGGCCGGATGCTTCGGCATTGCTGAAGCAAAGCTTGGCTTGATCAAAGTTGCCAATATCTCGAAACATACGAAGTCCTTGATCAAACCACTCTTGTGCAGACGACGTATCTGCGAAGCCTTGCACCGCCTGATCATCACCAACTTTGCAAACTTGCGCGACTCCCAGGCCCTTCAAAAAGCCGACCAAAGCTTGTCCGGAATCTTGACTCTCCAAGATCCAAACTCTCTTCCTCGCGCGTGTGATGCCGACATAAAGAGTCTTCAACCAGCTGCAAAGAAGGCCGTGCTTATCCTCTATGAGGGTGCTTGCTCGCTTCTTTTCACTGGCTGAAACCTCCAACTGAAACTTCTCGAACACACCGTATATGAGATTCCAGTTTTGCGTTGCCTGCGACTCATTGGTGGAGCTACTCATGTCGGAGAAGGGATCCACCAGCAAAACATCAAAAAATTCAAGGCCTTTGCATTCGTTGATGGTCATTACCAGGGACTGCGTGAGTTTTTGCTTCATCTCTCGCTTCTTCTCCTCCGACCACACGAGCACCACTTGCTTGGCACCAAACTCGAGAACAGCATTCTCAGATGACTCGCGCGCAAAAATGATAGCCTGCGCTTCTTCCCACGACATGCGATTCAGGATCACTGGTGGAGTGCTACTCTTCACTCTAGATGTTTCTTTTGGGAGCTGATCCAGCTTATCCGGAAAGAAGTGCATGATCAAGTCAAGAATGCTAGCTGCGAGCTCCAAAATGCTGTTCGTGCTCCTGTGGTTTTGTGAAAGACAGGTGATCCTAGGGACCTGTGCCAATTGGGTCATCTGGCCGCTGACATTGTGTTGAAGATCTGGTTGAATGTCCTGGACTGTTGCTGGCGGCACGTTCTGTGGAGTCAGCCCGAGTCCGCAAGCGCCAGTCTGTGCAAAGTACGGGCAGCAGAGTTTGCCTGAAGAATTATCCAGCCTTCTTTTGAGCCCCGTCCCTGTGGCTGTCTTCAAAGCCTTGCACCGCTTCTCGAACTCCTTGTTGCATTTGTCATCTTTGCATACATACCATTCATGATACTTTCCATGGCAAACATAGTGTTGACCACCCTTACGCATCTCGTTTTGACAGAAACTGCATTTCTCCACCTTCACTTGCACGAGTTCTGCTTCTGGCTCCCTGCCTCCACAAAACTCCTCGAAGAAGAGCCGGCGAATGCTGTCAAATCTAAACTCGACACCTTTGGAGATGGTCTGTGCCGTGTCGCCCGCAAAAATGAAACCATCAGGACGTTCGCTGATAAGTTTCAAAAGCAGCAATTCCACAGGCAACAGGTCTTGAACCTCGTCGATGTACACCCCGAAAAACATCCGAATCTGCTTCAGCCCGAACCTCTCGGCCCGCTTCAGCAAATCTCGAGCCACGTCTGTACAGTCGTAACGGTGAAACTCCTGCTTGAACTTTTTGTAGACCTCGAAGGCAGTGTAGATCCTTGCACGTCCTTGCTCAGTATTTTTGAATCCTGACTCCTTGATTTCAGGCAGGCTCTTTCCATCCGGCCCTTTTCCACTCACATATTCCTCCTTGCTCAAACATCCGTTGGCAGAACGTGCTGCACGTGGAGACCCTGCAATGACAGTGAGGAACTCGCGGTAAGCGCCAAAAAGACTGTCCCCGTCAGAGGCTGACAAACAGCCCGCTTTCCAAAGCTTTGGCCCGCACTTCTCCTCAAATTCCTCATAGGTCAGGTGATCTCTCTCCATGTCGAACCTGCCCTCTTCTGGAGCTGCGCTCTCAAAGCGATCTTCACCGCGCACATCCCGTGAACCTCGTCCTCGTTGTCCCTGTCTCTGCAAGGCCCGCGTCACCCGACTGCTCCCAGGGTCAACTTGCCGGAAAAAGGCTTCGCCTCTGATGGACTTGTCTAGCATCAGAAGGAGAGACTGCCAGCTAGTAATGACTGGTGATTCCGAGGGATCAAATTCAGTCTCTTCCAGGCTCTTTGGTGGAGGACGAAACTGACGCCGCTCCTCCTCCTTCACTACACCCAGCTCAATGCCTGAGAGGTCTTCCAAGGCCTTGGTGGACTCCCCAGAACCTCCTCCTGGTCCAGCTTGCATCTGGGCGAAGAGCTTGCGGATGGAGTCAGCCAGGACCGGTGATCGGGTCACCAGCAAAGACAAGAGGGCCTCATCATCAGGACCACCATCGCTTTGCCGCTGCCGCTCTTGGCAGGCAGCACGAAAGAGGGCGTGCACCAGCACACTGGTCTTGCCGCTTCCAGATCGACCAAGCAAAAACACCACCTCAGTGGCGGCCTTTTCGTAGGCTATCTCTTCGTCATGATCCAAGCTGTATGGAAGCTGAACGTGCCGCAAAGTATGTCGCACCAGGAACTCCAACTCATGCTTGCGCATCACGTATCGCTTTTCCAAGGACACTGGCAATCCGTCCTTCACATCAGAACTGTCAGGCTCTAGCACCTCCCCTTCCCCTCCAGGTTGTTGTCTCCGACGGTCAAAGATGTCAGTAAAGTGCTTGGGCACGACTTTGTCATCCTCCACCTGACGCTCCAAGCATCGCGTCAAGCACTCATCTGAGAAGGTGCGCAGGTAGTTGGAGGCCCTTATTCTCGCTTGGTTGATGCGATCTCCATTGACCAAATCTGCAAAGATCACAACCTGGATTCCATGGCTATCGATCTCCACCCACCAAACGAGCCATGCGTTGCCGATAGGCGTCTCCTCTACCACTTTTTGCCACAATGTAAGGTTGGATCCATCGCGAACATGGTCCGGCTTCCACACTACAGCGTCTCCGCGCAAGATCTGCGTAATCTTCTTCACGACTGCCCTTCGATGTATTTCCTCTTTGATCATGGAGATCATGGTTACCAGCTGCTGCAGGAAGAATGAGTTCCACATAGTGCCATCATCTTGGGCTCCTGCAAGCGAGAAGGCCTGTGACATCGCCACTCGTGCGTTGGCAGCTGACGGCCTTGCGCTGGCTGTGCTTGAGCCTGGCTGTCCACCATGTCCACCGGACGCCCAACCACCTCCACTGGCCTGCGTCACCACCTTCTCCACGTTTCTTTCAGCTTGGGTACGATTGTCAGGGACCGCCTGAACCAGCTTTCGAACCTTGCAAAAGTTGATGAAGCTTCGCCACGTCTCATCACCTGTTTGCAAAGTCTGCAGGTCACCGATGATCCACAAACGCAAGCGAGCTCGTGTGATGGCAACATTCAGGCGCCGTTTGTCACTGACGAAGCCGATGTTGCCCTTCTTGTTGGAGCGCACCGTGCTGATAATGATGATATCTTGCTCGTTTCCCTGAAAGCCATCCACTGTCTTCACGAGCTTCACCTTTTTCTCGAGCTTTCGGCCTTGAACTGTACTTCTTGGCCCCCCAATCATGTCCTTGATCAGTCGCACTTGCCCAAGGTAAGGAGTGATGATACCCACCGACAGCCGTTGCTCGGTCTCATTCTTCTGAAAGAAGTTATGCAGCAGCTTCACAATCAACTCTGCTTCACGAGTATTGCTGATGGACAAGTTGACCAAATCCCGCTCTTCAAGTTCATGGTTGCCAGTATCGTACAAGCGAATCGCGGTTTGAAAGTTCCACTTCTCGTCGGGTGCATAGATATAGTCCTGGATCCGCTGATCCATGATCTTCACGATATCATCATTCACAACCTGACTGTCATAGAAAGCGCTGTTCGGGAAGTCTGCAATCATTGGCAACATGCGGTACTGTCTCGCCAATGTATGTTTCTGCTTCCCAATCTCTACCAGTCGCTCGAAGAGAGACCGATCGAAGCCAATCTCCTTTGCCTTCTTGGAGAAAACAGTGGAAGGCAACTGCTCAGGATCACCCACCAAAATCAAGCGTTGCACGTGTCGGCGCATGACAACCATGGTTTCAAGTTCGCGACACTGGCATGCTTCATCCACAATCACTGTTGGAATCTTTTGCGTCCATACCTTTGTGCGTCCTGCCACAGTGGTGGTCGAAAATATCACCTGCGCTCCTTCTAAGATATGGTTGCGGATCTCATCAGAGTTGGTGTTCGCCACCTCGTCACACTTCACTGCCCACTCCTTCACCGCTCGCTCTAGAGGCTTCGCCGCGTCAATGTGATCCCATGGTGCCCCAGTCTCATCTGCGGTAGGTGTTTGACCCATTTGCAGCGCTGTCCGCATCGCCTTCACAACAGCTCTCACCTGCTCCATGGCTCGCTGAAAGTCTTGCAGTTGGTTTTGCAGCTTCAATTTGCATTCTTGATCATCATCTGGACTTTCTGCCAGGTCGACATGCTGTGGAAGCTGTGGCAGGGAAGAAGTCAAGTGATCCTGCTGCCATAGTAGGATGTCTTCCACGGCCTCGAAGGCTTGCGTCGACAAGAAGGTGCGAAAGGCCTCATCAGTGTCCTCTGGGATCGACTCTGGCGCTGGAGCACGAAACGTCTCCCCCCTTGATAGCCGTTCCACCAGCTCTCTGTAAGGCCGCTTCGTCTGAGCCACTCGGGCAGGGATAGCAGACCATGTGTCAGCATCATGACCAGATGAAGCCCACTTTATCCAATTTTGAAAGACCTTTCGTGGAGAGTCCAAAATATCTCGTAACATGGGCACCAGCTCACGTAGACCAGCCTTCGCCACCCGCTTCACCCGCTTCTTGCGGTGGTCCAGCATGAGTTCCGAGAGCTGATGATCCATTGGGATGCCAACCCGATCCTCACTTGCGACGATGCAAATCTGGGCCTTGCGAAATGGGCCAAGTGCGCCACTTTGCACCATCTGCCAGGTCCTATTGGCAATCTCGATTGCTGCGACATTGGTGGGCCCGCAGGTGAGCACCCGTTGGCCATTTGCCACACACGCGAGGATCAACGATGAGATGGTTTTTGTTTTTCCGGTACCTGGTGGGCCTTGAACAAGCACCACACCAGAGTCCAGCGACAGAGCTTCAGTGCAAGCCTGTCGTTGTGAGACGTTCAAATCCCGCAAAGGCTGGTTGGTTGTTGAGTCCTGTCTTTCCAGATCTTCCACTGATGCAATTGGGCCCCTCCTGACTTTCCCTTTCATTCTTCGTTGCCCCATAGAAACTGGCGGCAAGATCTCATCAGGATCCATTTCTTGGCCGTATTGATTTCCACTGATGTCCTTGCTCCAAAAGCAAGGCAAATGATCCAGAGGGTTCTCCAAGACAGCCGCCTGTCGTAGAGGTGCCATGAGGCTGTCCATGACAAACATGCCCCAGTTCACATACTCGGTGGAGCAATTTTGCCTAGGCTCTTCCACCATCTCCATGCACTTTTCGCAGGTCAACACATTGTCTGAGTCGAAGCCCGGGCTGCTAGCCGCATAGTGCGCGCAACAGCTGTGTAGACGGGTGCTTCTGCAGGCGCAGGACACCGTGGTGCGGCTATCATCGAAATCGGAAATGCACATAGGACACCACTCACGGGCATGATCGATGACTTGCACAATATAGCCGCCCTCGTGAGTTCGGTGCAAAAGCCCAAACCGATGTGGCGTGGATGCCAAGGCCTTCTTGTCAGGTGGAATGGGCAACTGTACCAAAAGCACTGTGGAGTACGGCAGCCAACTATTCTTGGTGGATCTATTTTCGCCTTCAAACACATTGATGCTGAAGTAGCGGCACCGATCATCTATCCGCCGATCTGGAAGAGCACGCAGCAGGCGGTCTCGGTCCTGTTTGTTGAGCCCTCGCGGGAGCATTTTCACTCTCCACGAACTGTTCACTGACATAGTCTGGAAAGCCTGTTGGACACTCGCACGCGCATCATCCAGCATTGGTGCCGCGAACAGGCGGAGCTGCTGATTCAAGGACTCAAAGAATCGCGGGATCTTGTCGTCGGAAAGCTGTGGCCACTCATATCCTCCTGGAGCAGCGTCAGCATCTGCCAACCTCTCCAAGGAAAGTCCTGCAAGATAGCGAAGCAAGACCATCCTCGCGTCTTCAAATTCCCATTTTCTCTTCTGCGTGTCCACCGCGGGTGCACGTGCTACATCTGCATATGTAGCCTGTCCGGGTGGCCTCGAGACCTGTGGGTCCGTCATTTGCGGGTCCAGCCGGTAGACTTGTTCTTCTGTCAACAAACGTAGTTCATGTCCGTTAAATCTCACTGCATAGATCCTCTCACCCCTGGGCTGAAGAACGCCAACATCCTCCACCCTTCCATGGTAGACCTGTGGTCCTGTCTGCCCTTGCTGTGTCCCCCGCAGCGTCGCCCCAAGCAACGCATTTTGCCGTCTCAAATGCTCCTCCGACCACCGCACCTGTGAAGCATCAACTGATTGTGAAGCCCACATGGCACAGCTGGATCGGAGTCTGAAAAAATTGGCCACTCCAAAAAAAAGGAAGGTCCGTAATAAGTTTCAACGTCTTG
>ERZ1738541.28-NODE-69-length-14171-cov-14.433480_pt1 | contig 14171 bp, 1 predicted proteins | sample MGYA00581729_ERZ1738541 | MGnify/ENA primary metagenome ERZ1738541 (study PRJEB40740, sample SAMEA7388101) | Antillogorgia elisabethae | biome: Marine coral reef biome; feature: Environment associated with an aquatic invertebrate; material: Seawater | host...
GAAAATAGTCATCACATGTCATCACTCAATTTGAGACAAATATCACTCACATCATGGCCACTGTACACTGCAGGCCATTGGGATCGTGCATTGCCGGATTGAATTCCACATCTCACAACCGTTCAATCCACCTGCGCAACCAAACAAACCCCGCGTAGCTTCCAGTGATGTGGATGATACTCGCCAGATTTGAGCAGGAGCCTGAAAATTAAATACCTGTCATTCCTGCGGGGGTATTTGTAGACGGCAGCATGGAGGGGAGGATACGGTCCAGAGGCCGGGTTGTTCATCTTGAATACTTTGATCTCAGTGGCTGTCACGTAGATCACCGGCATTGGTACTTGTAACTTCTTTGGTTCGCTTTCCTCCAGCCGGCTCTCTTGGCGATTCCACCTGGCACCTTCAATGAACAAACCGTGAATGTTTTGACCTTCCTCTGGGACATGTGCGCGGTCGGCAGATTCCACAGTCAAGACCTCAGTATGGGTCACCATGTCATCCAAGGCCCACTGGTCTTTTTTGCTGTGTTGTCGCGTCACCTCTTGCCGGATGGCTGTTAGGAAGCCCTGAGCATTCGTGAAGCCAGTGATCCAAAAGGATTTCCAATCCTTTCGGCTATGCTCCAGCCACCAAATCAATTGGTTGTACCTATCAGTCAACCCAGTGCACCAGCCACCAATTGAAGGTAACAACCATGAGATTTCAGCACCAGAAGCATCATGTGTCCACTTCTTTGGCACTCGCCCATCGAAAACGCAGTTTGAATCCTCCAACAAATCCACTGTCATCACCACTGTGCCTTCAATCGCCATTATCAAATTGTCCAGACTGGTGCGTACAATGGAGATGATGTTCGACAGGCGCTGGAGCTCTTGGAAGAGGAAAATGTTTAATGGAGCTTTGAAGCCTCGTTCATTGGTTCCTCTTTGACCATCTTTCTTGTGGATTTGTGCGCGGAAGACTTCTTCAACCAACTCTTGAGGCATTTTATCCAATAGGTCCTGTGATTGCTCCTGCACCTGTTCGTCCACGGATTTGCCCACACTAGCACTGGAATCTTTGGGCTGTGTCTCAATAATGGTGGTCAACATCTCTGAGGCTTCCTTCAAGCGATAGGTGATATCAGCATTTGGATGAAGTCCAAAGATCAACGGTGAATCCACTGCTGGTACGCATTCGATGTGTTGATGGAAGTTGCCCATGTCAAGGCCTTTTGGGATCTCGTAGTTGTAATCCGCGCTGTACGTGTTGAAGGTGAATGATGGCCCAAACATCCCTTCGACCAACCACTTGGCAGCATATGTAATGAAAAGCTCACGATCCAAGTCGTCAGTGATTCGACCTCCATATTGCACTTCGGCCACCATGTACTGAATCGTATTCCAGGAAAGTTGCAAGCCCACCATAATCGTTGAAGACATATGTTTCTCCAAAAACAGCAAGGAAGCATCCAAATCTGAGTTGTTAAACTCATATGGGACGCACCAACCAATCGCACCAAACTTCCGTCTTTCTTGAACAATACTGTGGAGAAAGGAGATGGCATAGAGAAGTGCTCGCCATTTCTCATGGTCCACCTTGTCCAAGGTTTCTTGGGTGATCATGGTGGTATAGGTCCGATGTAGTGAAGCCTTCAAACCAGCAGGTGGCTCCTGAGTCACCTTGATGCATAGATGAAGCAGGCCGATGGGGAAACGACTGGTGATCTCGCAAGTGATCCATAGCCGATAATCTTGATGGATCTCAGGCGTTTTGATCAAGGTCTCCTCCACTTCATTCATGTAATCAATGCCCAGGTGACAGTTTTGTAAGATCAACCAGCCACCAGTGATGAATGCCGCATGGTTCTTGTCACGTGCAACTTTCTCTTGACCTTCGCCCATCGAGACCTTGTCGGTGGGAAACTTCTTCTTTTTCTTGGCCAGTTCATCAATCATGTTGGTAGGATCAGTTCCAGCTGAAAGTAAATACAGAACTGGTTTTCGAGCAGCTGACTCCTGGAAAACTTCGAAGATGGTGTCTGTGATCGGAGCTGTGAATTTGGATCCCAATTGTTGGTCGATGAACTGAGCGCAGGCAATGCCAACCCTGTCCTCCCGCAAAGATCGAACAAGAACCAGCCGGAGGAATGGTCCAATGCTTCGTTGCACCACAATTCTATCTTCAAACTCTGGCACTGGGCAATTCTCCGGCTCGCTCTCATCGAACCACTTGCGCCAACCAACGTCGTTCCTCTGCAAATGATCTGTAAGATCCTGGAACACGCGAATCTGTTCCCGACCAAAGCTGTGTCGTGTCAGTTGGATTGCATTCAGCCAGACCTTTTCGCTCATCCATTTGCTGAAAGGGCAACTCCTTTCCACATTTTTGTCCAAAGAACCACCCGCCTTCAAGAAAATCATCACATCCTCACTGGTCAGGTCACCATTGACCACTGAAATCTTCAGAGCAACCATGAGCTTAAACATCATCTTGTCTCTTTCAAAAAGACCACGATTCATGTAGCGGTAGACCTGATAGGTCAAGAAGTCGATGATCTTGTCAACACGTTTGGACGTTGGCTGGACTTTTTCGGAATTCCTGACCGAGTAATCAAACTGCTCCAAGAATTGGTTCAAGGAACAACTGTACATCCAACCACTGGGCTGTAAGGTGATTGGATTGGTGACCAGAACCATGTCCGTCATATTGAAATACATCAAACTTCCTCTTGTGGCCACTGATCGGAACTGCTCCCTCTTTTCGTCAATCTCCACAGTCCTCTGCCGAGCTTCATCTAGCTTTCCTTCAACCTCTTTTGCCTTGGCTTTGGTGTTTGCAAGCACATCGATGAGCTCTTGATCGTCCAGCAAGTTGCCCTTGGAGCTGGAGAGCCGTTCCAACAGGATCTGCCCTAACGCTTGTAGGGCTTTGGTGTTGTTGGTTGCGTCTTCCTTCAGTGCAACGAGCATCTCCTCCAAGGCTTTCTGTTCCATATTCAAGACTCGCCCTAGCAATTGTTGTTCTAAACCTCGCAACGTCACGGTGAAGTCAATAACGGTTGTCTTGGCAGAAAGCTCAGGACTGAAATGGGGATTCGGCAGCCTGGATGTCATGTAAAGACAAAATCGTTCATCATACTCCACGTTCGTATCACCGATTCGTATCACGAGCTTCTTGGCGGTGGCCTTCATCACCACTGCTTTCTCCAGCACAGGGTCCAAGATGGGATCCATCTCATTTTCGACATTCTCGATGATCAAGCACAAACCATGGCTGATAGTGCACTCCAGCTGGTCCTTCAGCAATCGGTTTTGCAGAGTTGTCACACACATATTTGGTTCTTGACGAATTCGACTCTGCTCCTTTTGTTTGATCCATGCCAACGCTTGGCCTTGTGGATCTACCATCAATGGATAACGTGAAGATCGAGTTACCATAATGGCATTCTGGATTGACAACTCATCACTTGGTAGACCTTCCAGTGACCACTCGCCAACAGTGCCTTCATCAACCAAAAACTCCACCATGTTGACACGTTCGTTGGCAGGCAACTTGAGCTCGCGGATTTCACGCATGAAGTTCTCTTGAGTGATCTTGTCGCGGAACTCCGAGTTGAATGGACCGCAATACGTCACAAAGCCGCCAGCCAAGGCAACATCACCCACCAATTTCAAGCGACGCGATGCAAATGTTGCAGCATCCTCAGTCCATCTGTCTTGCTCAGTTTCAAGGCCCTTCAACAAGCGATTCGCCGCATCAGTCTTCCTTTTTTGAGCTTCTTTGTTTGCCTCCAACTCTGCTTTTGCACTGATAGCTGCTTGCAATTGTCTATCCAATTCAGCCACTTCACTTTGAACTTTGTGAAGTTCACCTTCTGCTGCAGCCAACTCTGAGCGAGCTTTGTCGAGCTTTGCTTCCTGTACCTTCAAATAATCCATCTTTGGCTTCACAATCTTGGAAGCTTCATGGTACATCACCATGGCTCCAACAAATTTACAAAGACCTTCAGCAGCAGCATTGGCCTTTTTTGCCATTGATTGGTCCAGCACTGCATGTTTCCAAGGTCCCCAAGATTTGGCAGGATCTGCATCAACACGAAGATAGGGTTCAATCAATTCGCAGGTTTCATCATTGATTGAATCTCGACTGTGTTCAGCAAATCTCTTCAAATTCTTCAGGAAGTTCATGTCATTCAGCATGCTTTTGGCATGTTCATCATAGGAGTCTTTGATGAAAGTGCTGGACACCTTGTTGATGATCTTGTCTTCAGGTTTCACCTCAGTCACCTTGTTGCCCATGAGGAGAAGCAAGCCGTCAAAGGTCATTTTGACGATGTCCACTGGAGCTTTGTTGGCCTTTAGCTCCACAATGTCCTTGTCTTTGATGGATTGACAGGCCGAATTGGCCTCATGAAGGTATGGCAATGCTTCTTGGAGCTGCCGATTCGCCTCTTCTCGGTCGGCATCGATGGCAGATGCGTTTTCTTCACAATCCTTGGCGATGGTGCCAACTTCTTCTGCTTTGTCTTCAGCCTTGCTCTTCTCCTCACGCACCTTGTTCAAGAGTTCGTTGGTTTTTTTGGTCTCCCATTGCAACACCTCCTCCTGCCTTTCGATCTCTACCTGCATGTCCACCACACTCTTTGCAGCCTCTTCGAGCTTGCGCAAACCGATGTTCACACTCTTCTCTTGCACATTGACTTCATTGTATTTGGTGGCATACAATTTCTTGTAGTACTCGATGAAGCATAGGAAACTCCTGGGTGTCACATAAACATGTTTGCGCATTCTTGACAAATAGGTGGTCGACATATCACGGATACGATTCTGGAAGGAAGCCATCAACTCGTACAAACGATTTCGATTTTCCTCTGTGGTGTCAATCTTGAAATTCTTGAGGAAATTGGCACTGACCGCCACAAGGGCTTCCCCAGGCCATGGCAAAAACCAGTTGATGTTCACACCACTGAACACAGCTGGGAACATCTGCGCCCGGATTGGAAACTTGTGATGAAGAGGCGAGAAAGATAAAACAATGTGCAAATTGTCGCGAAGGCGGTTGAGGAAGTAGTTGTAAAGGTTCATGGTATTCTCTTCTGCTTGCGGATTGTCCCGGACAAAGTCATTCCTCACCTCGTTGCACGCTGCCTCTTTCTCATCCTTCTGCAAGAGGCCCACCACCTCGCCGGTGGCCAAAATGGAATTCATGATCTCCAGGAAGTTCTCGTTGATCACATCTTGGTCAGTAAAAATGAAGGTCACATCCTCATCCTTCTGGCCAGCCGTGATGTAGAGTTCTTTCAAGTCCTCCATGAACTGCATATCGCTGTAAGTCTTTGTGATGGTGATTTGGAACATGCAATGCCCTGAGATGAATGCTGCCAAGCGAGTCAAAGACTGTTTGCCACTACCACCAACTCCCACCAGCATTGCGCTGCCACGCTTCTGCTGGATGGTGCGGTTGATGCGCATCAGGTGCATCAAGGCATCTTCGAAGAGAACCAAGTTCATGGCCTTCGCTGGATTCTTCTGATTGAACCTGGCTAAGAACTCATAGGCTTTCCGGCAAACGTCGGCCAAGGACGTCACTGGTTCGTAGATTTTAGGCGCCACTGGATCCTCCTCATCTTCAGTAGGTGGAGGACGGTCCCGTTGAAAATCACACCACCAGCAGGTTGGCGATGTGTAGGAGGCCAGCTGCTCCCCAAAATGTTCAGCCGCAAAGTCATGCACCAACTTCTCCACAAGATTCTTGTCCTGTTCTCGTGCCAATTTGTCTCCAAAGACTCGGGTACACTCATGCCTCCAAAGCGAGACCAGTCGCTCTTCATCCGAGATAACAGCTTGTGGTGTCTCCATAATGCCCTGGAAGACGCGGCTCAACTCCCGCAAATTGAAGATGTAGTGAAACCGCGCTGGAGTGGGAAGTAGAACTCGTTGCACCTTTGTCCAAAGAGCAATGGTTGCAGAGGTCAAGTTGGCCGTAAGGGCAATGATGCCTGCATCCACACCTCTCTTGGCATTGAATCTGGCACGAAGGATGTTGCCATAGATGTTGTCTGCACTCACAGTGGATGGTAATACCATATTGAAAAGGAAGAATTTTGATTTCAACCGATTCGGAACGTCGTTTCGACCACCACCCGGATGACCCATGGCTGCGATGTACTTGAGGTTCTCAATCTTCTTGAATTCTCCACGTTTGTCGCGGTCGAGGAAGTAGAAGCCACCAAACTCAATGAGCTGTCTGGTCAGTTCGTTGGTGACCTGATCGCCCCATTTATTCACCAAAGGCATTGAAGCATCATCCAAGAAGACCGTGAGTAGCTTTCCTCCCGGCGGGCAGAAGGTTTTGCCAGTCTTTCTCTCAACTTCTCCTTCAATTGCCCGTTGCAAACCAAGTGGTGTTGTGGCGCTGCTGAAGTTGATTCGCTTGGAAAGCATGATGTCCACAGGATACTTGTTGAGAAACATCTTGGCTGTGGATGTCTTTGCAGTCCCTGCTGCACCAACCATCAAGGAGGACTTGTAGTTTGGTGGAGTTTTGGTTAATTCCTGCTTTGCAATCACATCAATGATGTAGTCTGCACGACAAGAATCAATAGTTGGAATGAGCAATGCAGAGAATCGAAGGATCTTGGGCACCTTCCACTCAGATGGTGCCCAGTGTTTCCATGGTCGACTCTTATCACTGGGATCTGGCATGAACTCGAAAATCGTTTCACCATCACGGCATGGTGGTACATATTGACCATGCCCAGCTTGTTCCATCACTTCACACAACTTCAAATGGAAAGCTTTGCGCCCTTCGGGCTCCAAGAGGCCACCCATACCCCACGCCACAGAGTAGGCCAAAAGTCGAATGCAAGCCGCTTCGCCAACGGCCTCATTTACTTGCACATGGATGCGCAGCATTGCTGACAATAAATTCAGCACATTCGAAATGAGAATCGATTCGTTGGTGCTCATGACGCCTTTCAAGTTTCTCTCATTCCAATCGAAGAAATCGACTGCTACTCCCGCATCTGGAGGAGGTTGTGCCAACCACGCTGCCAATGCTTTTTGAAGAACCTCCACCTCGCTTTGTCTGCTCATGCCTAGATCCATACGCTGGATCAGCCAGGATTCCACTAAAGGAGCCCAACCGAGGTCGGATGTGGACACATAGATGATGCCAGCTCTGGAGACGGTTGCTGGTGATGCATTTCGCAAGCTTTCCACTTCAAACACAATCCGACAGTTGTCGGTCATTGGAATTCTATCGTTGTTTGCCAGCGTCAAGATCTTGTTGTCATCCAGCACAGTGTTCAGGTTTTCGATCCAAATCGCATCGATAGGCCCGTCACAAACGATCCAAGTGCTGTATTTCAATGCGCGGTTGTTCTTCTGTTGCCAAATGGATGCAAACACACCGGGAGTCCATTCATCACTGGATGCATCTTTCACACCATACATTTGCGCATCAGTTATCGCCTTGGGATTCATGACAACGAGTTTGTGTGGCGAAGCTTGCTCCTTGTCCTCAGTCATTGCTTGCGTCAAAGTCTGCATAATCCGAGATTTTCCGCAAAGACTTGGACCAACCAACATGAAGCCGTGGCGAACGAGGGAGATCTCGTAGAGTTGGATAATCTTCAACATCCAAGTGTCCTTCTGCGTCAACCGTTCTTTCTCTGCGATCTTCACCACTGTATCCTCCAGGCTCTTGTAACTCATCTCAGGTGTCTCTGTGACCTTTGGGAAGAGATCTTCCAAAAGGTTCATGAACAACGGGACGTCATCTGCCACCAACTTGGACAAGTTCATGTCCCGCACCGTTCGCATAAACAACATTTCTTCATCTGCTTCGCCAGGCTCGCTTCGTTTCACAGATCCAGACTGGCGCAGGACGCTCAAAATGTTGCGCAATCCGAAGTCATAGTGTCGCTGCTTGCTCAGCTGCTGTTCGCAGAGCGCGTAGAGAATATTGAACTTTTTGGCCAGGGAATCCAACTGCACATATCCAACTGAAGCAAGTTTCACCTTCATGATGGTCTCTCTGTTCGGCACCATCATGGAAACACTGCGGAAGAGTACCTTCAAATTCTCGGGCAGCTCTTGACGTCCTGCATACCCTGGATTCATGGTGATGAAGTATCCAACTGACGGAACCAGCTTGATAGCATAGGGCTCACCAGGGAAAAGGAAGGTCTTGGCGTTCTGTTTCTTGGCCTGCATGATGGACTCCACTTGGGTTGCCACAACACTCAGCACTTCCAGCTCAATTCGATTGAACTCATCAAAGCAGCCCCAGAGACCACTCATACATAATCCTTTGAAGATCTTCGCCATGTCTTTGAAGCGATGCTGATCCGAGCAGTTGGTCACCACCACGAAGATTCCCAAAGTTCGGCCCATGTCCTTGGTTGTCTCAGTTTTTCCTGTTCCAGCAGGGCCTGCAGGCGCTCCACCAAAGAACATACCAAGGGCTTGAGACTGGGTGAGATAGCACCGATCTGTCAGAGCTGTGATGACCAACCGTTCTTTGCAACCCAAATACTCGTAGGAGTAAATGAAATCCACATCAGCAATGGAAATCACCGCATGATCATTTTCGGTGCTCCAGTACAAGCGAGTCTGTTTCAACCACTCAAAGTCATTCTCATCTTTCACCCGCGCATCTTTGGGTTTCTTCATCACCTCCTGGAAGAGATCTTTTTGATGCACATGGATTGTGACCAACGTCTCGTACTTGATACGCTTCAGCTTTGATAGACCTCCTTGTAAGCACACGGAAGTGAGCTCGCTCAAGAGATTGATAAACTTTCTGTTTGTGGCGGTCATCACGGATTTATCCTTCTCCTTTGCTTGAAAGGACAGTGCCTGCTGAACATCAGAGGTCCAAATCAATTGAATACCCAACAAAGCAACCTGTGCAATGTACTTGTCAGCAAAAACTTCCATGGATTGCCCACCGCCAACATTGCCGCACTCATTTGCAGCTTTCCGACAGTCACGACGGACACTGCGTTGCATTTCTGTCTCCAGATTTTGCAGCCATTCCTCGATGTTGCCATGTGCAGTCACAGGTGCTTGGAGGATCACTTTTTCTTCGTCCTTGCCAGCGACACTTTTGATCTGAGTGATCTTGCGACTTTTGTCGAACGTCACGCGACTGATGGCATCAAAGAGTTTCTCAAAATCATCCTGTATGGCATCCGGATCACTGCCACCTTGAGACAAAATTTTGAGAAGCACTGGGTCTGACGTGAAGAAGAACCGTGGAAACTTTTGTCGCTTGCCCTCCAAGTAGCTTTCCAAGGATTTCTGACAAGTTTCCAAACCAGCCAACAGCACTGGCATCATTTGTCGGAGGAGTTCATTTTGGCAACAATCCACCACTGTCATTGTCTCAGCTGACTTGTGCATTATCTTCAGCCAGTCCTTGTCGATTTGCGCAAATTTCTTTGCTTCAGATGGCATCTGTTTTGCAATATCTCCACCTGTAAATACCGACTCCAAGGAGGTCCACATCTGTTGCACCTTGTACCAGCGCTCTATGGTATCAGCTGTATCGGATAAAGTTGTGATCAAAGCCATCAACTCTTCTTTGAATGGGGCAGACTGCCGTTGAGCGTTCATTGCATTCAAGATCATCTGTGTCTCCTCCAAAGATTCTTGAACTTCGGTGACCTTGTGCCCCACCAACACACAGGGCACTTCTCTCGACTTCCAAGTGGAGAATTCAAAGCAGGTGGTGTTCCATTGCGCCGTGATGTCTGCCAATTTCTCTTCAATAATCTGCTGCTTATCGGCTGACTCCGTAATGTCATTGATCTCATCCTTGAAGTCGTTTAGCTTGGCATCAATCAAGGACTGAAGTTTGAAGTCCTCCCTCTCCACCTGCAAGTCCTTGCCTGTGATGTCATTCACCTGCTGCCAGTGTCGTTGCTGGATGCTCTTCTTGGAGAGTTCCATCAGCAAAGGAAGCACCTGCTGAAAGTCCTCAATTTCTTTCTTTAGCTCATGATACGCAGGCCATTCCCTCAGCTGAGGCGGCATTTTCTTACAGCGCGACGCGAACTGATCCGCCTCTTTCTTCATGCTCTCCATCTGAGCCGGTACATCCACCCATAAATAGTCCTTCCATCTGCCAATAGTCTCCAAGACAGCCGTGTAGAGACCATAGAGCTGACTGAGGTAATCCAGTTCCTTCTCAGTTTGATCCAGTTGAGTATAGGTTTGATGTGGAAGTCCAAACAAATCTTCACCCAGGCCAAAGATTTGACGTTTGCGATCATGGACCTCGTATTCTTCTTTGCACCGCTTCAGCCTCTCCACAGCCTGTCGTGGCCGAATGCCCTTCACCATAGGTCCTCGCTCTTCATAGTCGCGCCGGAATTTTTCCACGTCTCGTTTGAAGGAGTGGACTGTCTTGATCAAATTCCGCTTGAACTGAACTTGTTTCACTGTCAGCTCCAGATGACGTGTCTCGCTCTCCGCCAGCAAGCGCGTCCAACTGCTTTGCAACATGCTTCTGGCATCTTGTTCCTCTTTGTCCAAGATGTTGGGCAAGTATGAATCGAGCATCGCGTACATCTGCGCAACAGGTTCCAGTTCTAATTCGATTTCACCTTGCTTCTCTCGGACCTCCCTAAGCGTGCGCATCACATGACCCAGGGCTTCGATATCACCATCTGCCACCTCTTGGCTCAACTTCTTCATGGTCGATTTGATGACTTCGCTCAAGGCTTCCAGGCGGTGGAAGGCCTGCTTGTGTAGCTCTTTGGCAAAGGACTCCTTCCATCTTCCAGCAAGCTCACGTAAACTTCTGGCGAGACTTCCCGTATGCAAGGACAAAGCGGAAATTTGTCGTCGCGAGTCAATCAATTGGAATTCATCATCCAAACGTGCAAAGGACCGAAGCCGAGCCTCGAATTCATCCAGGGTAGGTTCGGAGGCCAAAAACTTCCGGTACTCTTCATCGATGTCACAATTCCAAAGCCAGCTCCAACGCTCAAAGTCTCGCAAATATTCGTCCTTCCCATTCCTCGCTGTTTGGATGCTACCAGTTAGAAGCAGCACCACCTTGAGGATTTCTTTGTCTTGTGCTACGCGATCATAGAAGGTGCCTTGTGACCCACTTCCCCTTACTGGTGGCAAATTGGGATTCAGCAGCAGTTGTACATTTTTGGGGATCGTCACGGTATCCCAAGCCTCGATCATCTTGGAACATTTCAGTACAGCGACTGCTCCTCCGTTGATCGCACTCTGGATTTCTTCAATGGAAGGATTTAGGCAAACACCGAGACCATTGAGTTGCAGTTCCACCTCAAAAAAAGCCGGCGGGATGGAGCCATCAGGATACGGCCTGGCACCCAGCCTCTCTTTGACCTTGTGCAAAGAGCGTTTTGTAGCCAGCAGGAGCGATTGGTACATACTCCAATTGTAGTGTGCTTTCACCTTGATGATCTCACTTTCCGAGATACCACGCACATGTGGGTCCAAAGGAAACGCCACAATGGTGCCCAGCATGTCGTTGACGGCTTCTTCTGTCTCCTGGTTCTTCGCCACCAACCATTCCGTTGTGCGACGCACGTGCCGTTCTTGGATATCAACAAAATCATCCAAGCTGACCAAGCGATTGTCCTCTGGAAGTTCCGCAAGCAACACACGAGAGACCAATTTAAGATTTTCGTCCACTAAGCTCTCCATGATATCGTTCACACCGCAAATCAACTGTTCAAGTTGCGCCAAGGATTCCCAAACAGACTTCAAGTAGGAATCCAAATTCATCGAAGTCCAGCTCAAAGTGACCATCCCAGGCCTCATTTGCAAATCAAGGTGATCCAAGTGTGGCTTCAGCAAATTCGCAGTGATTGGCTTCACCAGCTGTGTGACTCGACGGTACTCTTGGAGCAGGAAATTCAGCTCGTTGTAGAAGGCCTTTAACTTCTTCTCTTGCAATAGAATCATCCGAGCACTCTCCGGGATGTCAACGTGCCCCATGCGATCAATGATCTTGGTCTCTCGAATGAGTTGCAAGATGTCCGCATCAAAGTTCACATGGTATTTTTGATCCTCTGGATGCTTGATGATGAGTGTGGCATTCAAACTCGCCTTGGTGTTCTCCACTGAGCTCATCCAAGCCTGATGCCACACAATTTCAAACTCCACCAACGTCTTCGCCATCTTGTTGTACATCTTAGTGATGCGCTTCACTTCTTTGCCTCCTGCCATCACCAAAGGCTCCCGATGAAACCTTCGCATAGGCTCCATAATGCGATGAAGCAGCTGACGCGACCACATGATGTTGCCCGCCACCGGCGGCATGTTCCGTACGAAGAGTGGTGACCCACGGTGCTTCTCATAGAGCTCCTTGAGGACTTCCAACTCTTGCCCATAATTGTGGAAAATCACTGCAAACTTGGATTCCAAATCTGTCTTCAGACTGCCATTTTGAAGAATACTTTGGAACTTGCTCAAAAGCTTCAAGGAAGTATCGATGGACGCGATGTTCTGGAAGGACTGATTGATGAATTCCTGCAATGCACTTTCCAACTCGCTGACCCGGACATTGAACTCCACGTAGTCACGGTCGAAACGATTGTTCAAAAACTCCAGCAAATCATGGCGCTTCACTTTAAAATCATCGACAATGTTTTGAAAGTTTCCCACCAACTGCCGGATCCCATCCATCGATTTCAAGTGGATCTTGAGTTGATTGAACTGATGAACGGTGCCAAACATGTGCATTAATTTCACCACCCTGCGGCAGAAAAGGTCGAATCGCCCAAAGATCAAACTCTCGTTGAAGTCAAACTGCTTCCCTTTGGGTAACGTCATGAGCTTGTTCTTTGTGAGGTTGTACTGCTCCTGGTACGCCACGTTGAGCTTCAGGCAAACCTCCAAGTTTTTGATCAACTCGGGAGGCGATATCTCCCATAACTGCGATGCATCCTCACAATCTCCGATGATGCAGGTCCTGCAGTTGTGGATCATCTGATTTGTGATCTTGGAGAAGAGGTTGGTGATCCTCTCAGACGTGTTGTAATATCTCGCAATGGTGTGAATCATCGTGACGGAGTTCAGAAGTGCTGGCAGCGTATCGATGATCTGCGCCGGTGTGCCGGAGTAGAGTGGTTCGATGAACTTTTCCAAGGTCGTCAAGTATTTCACGTTGTCCTTGGCTTCATTGAAGGCCTCTGTGATAGAGATATCGATTTGCTTCCATCTTCTGAGTGTATTGAACACCGTCTGACGACTTTTGGGAGCGACATCACCTCCTCCTTGTTGCCGGGTCACAGCATGGAGGACATTGAAAACTGCCTTGCATTCACGACCCTTCAATTGCTCCGTGATGGAGGTGATCTTCTGCATCCGACTGCGCCAGAAATCCAATTCACCACGTGGTCCTGTCTCTTGCACGTGCATTTTTTCATCGATGCCTTTTTCAAGATACGTCTCGATTTCCCGGCACCAAGTCTCCAACAAAGCTCCATATTCACCGATGACCTCGGGATTCTCACGCAGCATGTCCTGGTACTTTGGGCTGCTTGGATCCAAGAAAATGCCCGAGGGCAAATCCTTCTTCAACACAATACCACCACTGAGTGCAGAGATGGACTCAGACAACTCTGACGAGAACTTCTCGAAGCTGGCCAGGAAGTCACCCTTCTGCTCACCATCGCATTGGCCCCAAGTGATTTCCTGCCGTGAAGAAATCGGCTGGAAGACCGATGCCAACGTGGTGCTCAAGCTTTCAAGTGGGTTCGCGGTGACCTCACCGAACAGGAGCTCCTGGTCAGAGAAGACATCTGCCTTGATGGACCGATCTTGCGGCACATTCCTCAGGAAGTACACCGCGAAGCTCTTGATGCGTTCGTTCTCGCCCGTGGTGATTGTGAGTTTGCAGTCCTTGTGTGCATCCACAGGCTCATTATGTTCGTTGAGGATGTCAGGACGTTGATAGAAGAAGAAAATGTGTTGCTGTTTGGTTTTGCCTTCCAAGAACTCTGTGATTTTCTTGAAATTCAAAGTCTCTTGGATGGTGCCTTCAACATTCTTGATATCAAATGCACTTGCCACATTCTCAGCAATCCATTGGAACCTTGGAGGCAGGGTCATCATAGAAAGGCACAGCCTCTATTACGGCGACAGCTGGAGAAGGAGCGCAGTCCAACGCTCAATTTGCATGGTTGCGTTTTGAAT
>ERZ1738541.32-NODE-76-length-13964-cov-7.585161_pt1 | contig 13964 bp, 1 predicted proteins | sample MGYA00581729_ERZ1738541 | MGnify/ENA primary metagenome ERZ1738541 (study PRJEB40740, sample SAMEA7388101) | Antillogorgia elisabethae | biome: Marine coral reef biome; feature: Environment associated with an aquatic invertebrate; material: Seawater | host...
TAAGTTCAAAAATACTTTCTAAACCGGCTAAAAAAGCAAATATATTTCGTATTTCTGCCAAAATATTAGTGAAACTATGCTGGGGTCACCCACCCGGCTATGGCGTGATCTTTTTGAAAAGCAATTGAAAAGCTGATTGGCTGTCTTTTGCAACAGTTCATCAAAAAAAAAAGCATTGTCAGTGGTTGGTCTGTTATCGTAAATACTATAAACATATATGCATGTTCAATAAAACTGTTAAAGTGCTTATTATAACCTATCTTCTCCAATCTTGCAGTTTCGAGCTTGCGTGATCAGAATCTCCAGTTAGTTCAACGTTAGTTTCAATGACTGAGGGGATTTTTTTCTATTGGTCGTTTTATGACCTTCATTGTCATCTCTTATAAATCCCGCACTTAAAACTTTAAATGGAATTTTTAAGCAGGCGAATTATCTCATCATTGCTAATAGACCTTATGGATTATTCGTTATTACGTTATTTACCCAATAGCCTCGTTTCCATATGTTAACACGAGTTACCATAACTAGTGCAAATGAAAATCAATTCCAATGTTTTCCTAGACGAAATTGTTTCTAGCAGATCTCAGGCTCAATAATAAAGTTGTAATTCAGCCTGCAGCATACAAATTCGAGTAAGTGTTTGACACAAAAACGAGGCCATTGGGTAAAAAATAAATAATCGGTAAGGTCTGCTCTCATTCCTTTTGAGGATTTTATATTATTAGAAACCTAATTCGTTCATGTAAAATCTATGTATGCAAGACATTTTAATTGCTCACACGATTAGAGTGTATTCCAATTTCCCAGGGGTAATAAAGCGTGGGCGTTTACAGGCGTGGATTATCTTCCAAAGATCCCGTTATAATTTCTTGAATTTTTAAGGATTTTTCGGGGTTGAGTTTTAAAAGATGCCTCAGGGCATACTTGTATTATAAGTACCGAATTACGGAAATATTTGCGACGCCCTTACTGCCGTTAAGTTTTGATGGCTATCTCCTATTATAGTTCCTAATATGCTGCACTAGTACATGAGAGTGACTTATAGTATATATATATGTCCTCTTAAATAATCATTCATTTTGTACGTAGCTTATAGAGGGGACATAGATTAGTAACAAGATTGTGATACACATGAGAAAAATTTAGTTAACTTCTTCGACAAGAGCCATTCAAAAATATTTTCTGTCCGGCTGAACTCATATATTGTATTAAATGGGCCAAGCTAAATACACAATAGCATTTTTAATACCCATACCCAATTTTTAGTCATGAAATTACATTTTTTATGATTACGATTATTCATTCTTTAGAAATTCATTGTTTTTACGGTCTTTGAACGTAGCAATATTTTCATGTCATGACTAAAAATTGGACTGGCTTCGTCACTGATACAGAAATGTCAAGTTGTAATTGATTACGAGATAAAACGAGATGATTAATTACGTTTTTGATAAACACTGTAAAAGAACTTCAGGTTAGGTGCATTTTGGAAAATTTTCGGTTAACTTTCCGCATTGCAATTAGCTGGATTGACGGCAACTATTCATAATTAAAAGTGTCCCCTTCATGAGTCATGAGACCAATATTTTTCTCTTTTCTGTGGTTAGTTAAATACATAAAAAGTTATTCGATATTAATTACATGAGGACCAGTATTTGACAGGATTTTAAGTGTTTTGATAAAATACAAAAAACCATTAACCTTGAATAGCAGTCGAAACGTCCATTTCAATTAATCAGAATAGTTTTTGGAGTTACTTAAAGCTAGTTCTTTTGTGTTTGGGCGATTTGTTTGCGAGAAAGCTATGAGCAATGAGAGAAAAACCTTGTGTTATCACCACAAGACAAACAGCTCTTTTGAAAATATCAAAAAGTTATAATCACCTTCAACGGAGTGGCTATATTTTAGAATCAGTGAGCCCCCACCAATCAGAATGCAGTTAATTCAATATTCACTTGACAGTTTATACTGAATAGCTATATATGTATAGCTTTTATCTTAAATGTTTGCCACTAAAGACTGTTTGATGCAAAAGGAACCTTCAAGCGAATGAAACGCTCCGTTAATATAAATTATTGTCATGGAAAACTTTGGGGAAACGTTTACCGCTGGGTAAGAACTATTAATATTCGTTGCGCAATTGAACTGGTATCGGGCCCTTATAGCTTCCTGGAAAACGTTACACGGAATTTTCTTGAGTCACGCAATACTTTGGAAAACATAAGCATGTAAGCAAATAAGAATGAGCTTAACTGTAGTGGCCACGCCAATTTTATTAGTTGGACGCGTCTGACGCAAGGCAGAATTATGTACTGTGCCAAGCGTGGAGACTGGAACTAAAGAATTTGGCATCAGAACGAAATTTGATTGCTCTTAATGCACTGAAATGCCTTGGTAAACACCCGAGTACTTTCTGTGGCCGTCTTCACATTTTTTGCTCTTAATAATTGCTCACGTGCACATTAGTTATCACTTCATGTTGAAATTAGATTATACAGCTGAAGCGATTGTATTGAGCTTTTTTGTAAATGATTTTACGAGAACAACTTTGGTACTTTCAGTAACATTTCTGATTTCTTACCTAGAAAAGGCATCGATTTTTATAGTTTTAGAAACGCTAGTAATATTCAACAATACAAGGTTTGTAATAAAATTTATAGAACAGCAATATTTTAAAATTAATAGCATGCAAAAGTGTCTGATGCTAAAGAGCGACAGGAACCTGGCTTTTGTAATATCCCTTGACATACATTTAATGATGGGAGAAAAATCATGACTCTGAAAACTATATAGTGAACTGTAGACTAATCTCATTGTTGGAACACGCCTGGCGCAACACAGAATAACGCCTGCCCTGCGCCCTTTGGTACGCTAGCTATGACTCTTTAAGAAATAAATTTTGCGCCACATGATGTGTTGTATTCGCGATTGCATGCGTAGTACCACACAATACGCTAAGGTTATATGTTTACCACCACATTTGCCAAATTTCATTTGATCCAAATTGAGGATGGAATCTTTTTAAACAGACAAAGCAAGTTCTAGACCAATTTTAATGGCTAAATTTAAGCTATGGACTAAATTTTGGATTAGTAGTCTGGGGAAGACATCTTAAAATTAATAAGATTACGTCAAAATTGACTCGCAAAATGTTGTAAAATGCGAGAAGTATAGCGGCGAAATTTGCAAATTGTGTATTTTTCAATTTGTATTAACTTACGCACTAAGTCGATCGAAAGCGGTACGTTAAAACCTCAGCATGTAGTATATGAAAATTTCTAAAATTTGTCATGGTTATATATATTTTTGCATTTTACAACATTCGCGACCAAAATGCATGTTGGATTTTTCGAATTTTACAATCACGATGTTTCTATGGCTCTGGTTAGTAGATTTTGTTCATCATGGCCAGACATTGGGTACATGCAGTACACAATTATTCATTTATTCCCCTGCGCCTTTTCAATAAATTATAGATCATCATGGTGCTGTATTTTAATTATTATTTAAATCAAACAAAGATTTAAAGTAAAAATTTCAGCACCTACAAACTTAATGTCCGATGTATGCACACGTCTCGTTATTGCGAAAAAATAGTACCGAATCCCTGGCATTGCTATTTATCTATTACCATCACGGTCCATCAGTAATTGTTTATTAGTTCAAAACGCGATTTTGTTCGGCATTCTTTTCCTCTTTTCATAAGTTTTACAAACAACCGAACTAATAAGGAATCATTGATGTTGATAAATAATAATATCAAGTGATCCAGTATTATTTGTTCTAAACAGTAAGACGTGCTGACATTGGATAGCAAACTTGTATGAGTTGAAGATTTTACTTTTACATTGCTGTCCATTTAAGTTAAATAACGGCACCATTTTGATCTATATTTTATTCAAAAAGTGCGCAGAAATAGATCAATAATTACACACTGTCCCAAATTTCTGGCCATATTTTGCCTAGATTAAAATTTAGTCTATATATAGCCAACTAGAATCATCTATAATGTTTTAATTGTACTACGTATCTAAATTGGCACTTGTGTTCGCAAAGGCATGAAGTAATTATCAGCTTCAATTAGACACAGTTGATTTTTCGCGAATATATTGGTATTTTTCTTACCGCGGAATTTCCTGCATTGTTAAAAATACATTTTTTAAATCTGTGCACGTCAAATATTAGCACTTTTCCTGTGAGAATAAAGTACCGGCATTTTTGGTTTGGCACACGCTCAGCTTTTTCAATTCCATTCTCAAAGACATCTTAACTCCAAATTGCTTACCCTTGACTAACACTTGACTGTGGGGAATTATGATATCCAAATTGCACAACTGTCATGACAAGGTGATCAAAGACCTGAGAGTGGTTATAAGGTTCTACATTAGAATACTGGTTCGGTCTTTTCGAGGAAGGGCAGGGCAGGGCTTGGCCCTCGAATTTTTTAAGAAGCATGCAATAAAATAACCTAAATCTAGAATTTTTCCTTACTTCAATTTTTTGATAATAATCAGGACACTTTAAGGGTTTATATTTAATGTTTATTTGCGACAATTGGGACTGATGTAGTGTCCGATATAAAGCTTCCACTTATTTACGTCTATAATTTTACGATTACCCTATATTTTCAGTGCTAAGTGGAGTTTGAGAAAGGACAGTAAAACTGTTAAAAACGTCGCTAAAAAGATTATGTATAAACCTTTGAATTATCCTAATTATTATTCAGAAAATTGAAAGAAGCAATGAGTCACTAGGGTGAACGTTTTAGAAAATGAACTAAAATACTTTTTAAGTTTTTGTACATTTTACTATTGTGATAAGCTTTGAACAACTTGTTATCCCTAATTTTCTTCTAAAACTTTTACCGCTGTTGACTGTATAGTTTAATTTAGTTCTAAAACCAGGATCAATTTTGTAGAGATTTTCTACATTTAATTTAGCAACGTTTTGAAAGTTTTACTGTCCGTTTGATGCACGTCTGCTGGTATTTAGAAGTTGTAGCCGTTTGTGCCAAGCAACAGGGGACATGAAACTTGTTGCAAGTCTGTTGGCATTATCAACCTTATTGTTAAAAGATGGCGACAACTTGTCTTAGACTTGTCAACAACTGAGAACAAACATTATAAACACAACTTGTGTTTATAATGTTCCTATAATGTTCCAATTGTTCTTTTAAGGGAGAGATTGAATTTGGCTCTCGCTGAAGGACGAATGTCTTATTGAGAAATGAGCTTAATATGTATAATGAATATTTAACTCAACCGTTAAATATTCATTACCTCATTGAATATGAATTGTAACATGAATATTCATTACTCAACCGTTGTTATTTAATGTTGACCTCCAAGTGTCAAACGTATCACGTGATTGAAACCCAGCTGTAGTGGACTTGACGACTTATCCATGCAATGTAGTCGTTTTTACATGGACGTACATCAAATATTTCTTACGTTGGAGAATTTCATTTGCTTGCACCATGCACTCGTTTGCGTTGTACTGCATAGATAGCACAAATATTTCAAGTTTCATGCAGAAAGTACAACTATATAAGGTAACATACGCTTTCATTTTGTGCTTCATAAGGAGCATTTTGCATGCATCGTATCACAAGCTTGGGTTGAATGCGAAGAGCGTCTTTTCTATGTTGCAGACTATTCATTAGTGACCTGATCATCATGCAGGGTGTCCCAAAAAAGGCAAGCGCTACCCTATGAAGCCAAGTGCTTTAACTCCGTAGTGAGCCTAAGTATGCGTAGATTAATTTGCAACGCATGGATAAAAATCACAGCTCTAACGTGTTACGCATTTTACAGACATTATAGGGAGTTAAAGCATTCAAATTAGAATATGCGGGTCTAGCGGGTCGTCAGGACAAGCGCATAAACACGGTTAGGAGGGGGAAAATGTTGTAAAAATCAAAACCAAATCACCAAGTAAATACTTAATGAAATCAGTCACTGAAAAAATTCCGGCGGGGAGGAAATAAGCTGAAATTTATCCTTTACTTGAAAGGCTTGCACAAATTTTCATTGCCGAGTAGTAAGGATTTAAGAAACACAGTTATAACTTATGACGCACGGAAGATGACAGAATGATGTAGTACTATAAATATCATATCGCAGCACTATAATGTGCGTTTAGCTTGAACTGGCTGCTAAACCATGTTATTTTATTCTTCGCCTTAGGATCGCACATGACCAAATGTAAGTGATATGTAAGGTTCTTTTAATGCTCTTTTTATATTGAAAATAGAGCAAGAGCGTGAAAAACTGATTATGCGACAATTTCCGAAAGATTTCCTGGTGAATACCGTAGAACAACTGAGATGCAAAAGATGGCACTATACCAAATTATATCGCAGTAGAACCAAACCGGTCTGCAGCCGTCGCGTGCAGCAGTGCGACTTGGCAGCTCTAAAGGTTTTTCTATGTTAAGGACTTAGTCTAATATCATACAGCAGGAACCTTATATTCAATCAACATTGCATCATTTGCAATAATGACTAAACTACAATTAAAACGTCGATCGACCACATAGTTTTGAAAGTGAGAAATCCTATTCACTATATTGACGGAAAAATGAAAGATATTTTCCTGATGGTTGCTGACCTATAATTCTGCATGACTTAATGTTTAAATTGCTTAAACATGCTGCCACAATAAGGACACAAGTTTAGGAATAGACAGTACATGTATATTCAGGGAAAAGGGCAATGATATTTTTATACAGGGATTACGGCATCATAATGGCAAGGAGATACGTAATGCGACAAGTATGAAGATCCAGACTTCAATTTGGGTTCTAACTCAAGTGAATCTGCTGTCGATTCCCTATACTGTTATCTAGCTATTGACGAACGACTGTTAATGTAAGCTGCTACTGCTCAAATCAATTGGCTATCTATTTCTTGTGGCCAGCCCTATCAGTGAAAACATACGGTAACCCAGACGATCTCATGCTGCGACATAATTGGCAGTTAATATGGCACTTAACTCGACAATCAACTTATTAAATTGACTGTTGAGTACAAAATTAAGGAAATGCTAGGGCTGTTTGACAAATTAACTGCCAATTGTGAATTTAATTGCCAAATCAAATCGCAATAAAAATTGTTGCAGCGAGAGCCTTCAGCAGTAAAAGCATAAACCAAACAAATGATATTTGATATAGCGGTGAATACGCAGCACAAAGATTCCATTATATTTTGCATAATATTCACATATTATTTCACACGTGAAATGGTAGAGTTGGAATGTAGAAAATTGGATCGGAGGTAAACTGTACTGTTCTCATGTGCAATCTCCATAGTGCGCATAGAACGGAAAACAATCGATTGTGAAAGAGTCATTTAAAATTAAATTAGTGGAGTGTTATCAGACTTCCGGCTTGTGGTTTAATGTTCTTGCTTTATGACTTGTTTTGCTTTCATTCAGACATTTCAATAAAATCAAATAGACCTTTTTAGTTTGTCGACCTCTTAGTCATTTTAATGGTCTAGCTAAATTTATGACCTTGACTTAACTCCATTCATTACAATGAAACAGGAAGAAATGTTGATAGATCTTTAAGTGAATTTATTGCTCCCTTCGAAACTAGGCATTTCATCTATTTCATTGAAATTAGGAAAAATATAATTGCTAGTCAACCTCTTTGTCATTTTAGTATAGCTTAATTTAGGACGTGGACTTAGGAGGAATTTTGGAAAATTTCTGGAATGATTTTAGTGGTCTTGTTTTATGACTTGACAGAATTCCTATATTCTATTGAACTAATAACAATGTTGGCATGACTTTTCCATTTATTACAACAAAATAAGTAGAAATGCTAGACTTCTCACTAAGGAATTTTGAGGTTCGCTTGATGACTTGTTGGGCTTTCCTTGCATTTTATCATATTTAATAGTAACGTAATTGATATTATCTGTAAGCTTGAAATGGTTTTGCTTGATTGTAAAGTGTAGCAAATGTGGGCATGTAAGTGTTCCTTACTTGGAGAAATAAGGTTGAGTAGACTCTTTCAGCGCGTTTGCTACAGACAGAATCCTATTTCAAACGTTGTCAATGAAATTAGGAGAAATGTTGTTATAGTGAGACCTTTTAGTGATTCTAATGCCCCAGCCCGTTATATATCTTGCTGCGCTACATAATTTCCATTTATTTCAATGAAATTAACGGGATGTTGGCAGATATGTCTATCATTATTTAATGGTAACATTGCTACAAGTATAAATGATTAACATTATGAGTGTCAAAAAGGGCCCGCACCAAATTGAAAGAAGGTGCATCTTATCTGCGGTATACACATGGAAGAGTTAGTACATGCACTCTTTAGTAATTTTCATATTCTCGCTTTAGGATTTGCTTGGCTTTTATAGATAAATCAGACTATAGCGGTCGAAGCATGTTGTTGCTGATATTTGATGTAAATATTTGTTTATGTATCTTTACAAATAACTCAAATAACAATTAAATATCACCAGTCTGTTGCCCTGTTACTTGACCTTTGCAAATTATACTATCGAGAATATGCGATTAAAGTGTTAAACCTATAAACATGACAACCGCGGCGATTAAAATGCTTGAACTGTTTTAATCACGAAACACTATGATGATTAAGGAAGTCGGTCTCATTTGAAATAAGGTTTTGCGGAACCTTAGGAACTTTGAGGATATAAAATGTTGCAAAATACATTTTTGGCTAAGCATGCATTTAAATATTTGAGAGGTTGTACTTGAATTGATAGTAACCATGACATCAATAGTCTTGCGTCAGGCCAAAGTTGGACAACTGCATTGCATGCCATCACAAATCACTTGAGTTCAACCTCGTTATCTAGGGTGCGACAGCGTGCTGAAAAGACGGGTTTTCGTGGCATGATTTTTATGAGTGCTTGCTATATATTTGATATTTCTTTCTGAGCCAAAACTCATTATATCAAACATCAATTTAGCCAATCAGACCTTGTGTACACTTAGGCCCTGAAACTAATTGAATTTTATCATTTATATTTTTATTTTTGCTTAGTGTGACTTGCACTGTTCTTTAGGGTTTGAATTTGCTTAGCAATAAACTTACAATTACCACTTTAAAAAGTATAATTTCACCCGTCAATCTAAAGGCGTTCTTATAATAGCCTCTGCAACGTTATACTGGCTTATTCTTATGTTCTTCTTATTTTTTGAAAACACTATTGGCAAATGAACTCGGATTTTTACATTCAAACATATGAACTCGGATATAACGAAAAATATAACGAAGTTATTGGTCGATGTCGTAGTCATTGGGCTATAAATATGATTATTATTGCGCGATGCTTAACGCAAAAACCGTAAGCATGCTAAATGGGTGTAAATGCAACGTTCATACTTCACCTTATATTTTTGATAACACATTTCTCGTTCATTCATTTATAATTTTTCGTGTTTAATGGTAACATAATAATTAATTGACATTTTATACGCATATAAGCTCAAAACGATTCTGCCTAATGCGTGTGGAGTAGCAAACAATGTGGGCAACCCTTTCCTTGACATCCGTAAATGTTTTCTTTGCCTAGGGAACTAAGATTAATTATACTCTTTTAATTAGTTTGCTTCCATGAAGACAAAATGCTAAACATCGTTACATCGTACGTACATTAATCATTTTTCAAAAATATTTTCTCGGCGTGTACAAACGACGTAAACTCGAAATATCTGAGTATCTTACAATTACTTATAGTAAGATCCACAATTAAATGTATAGAAACGCAGACAAATGGCTAATGTTGCTGACGCCACACCCGTGGTAGGGCCTGATACGCTTTACTTTAAAACCCTGCAACATTACCTTAAAAATGTTATAGGACTTTGTATTTTCTTATAATGCCTTTAAAGCTATTGACTTTAAACCCCCAAAACAAACAACAGCTAAAAACCAACACCTAATTCTTGCGTTTCTTTTTACTTACAGAAATATTGGCAAAAAACATTTGAAATTAACAAATAAAAATAATTAATTCTAATAATTTCGCCCTCGCTTCGTTTAAAAAGTCACTTTTTGAACTAAAGAAGACCGAATTAAAGGTCCATAGCTGCATTTACATTTTTGTAATTGTTTATAGTATGTCCCTATTCTCAAATGTATTTTGACTACGAAATAAAGTGTATATAATGAAATTGAATCAAAGTGAAGTGATTCGTCTTATTATCAATTCTGTTTTAATTGCCCTTGACCCAACTACAAAGTTCGACGAAGGTGAGTTACTTGTTATTCAATAATATGGGCGGTTACTATAGAACACTCGCGTGCCTTAGTCTCATCATGCTAATCAAGTAAACTAATTAAAGATACTTAGCTGATCATTGTTGGTTTATGTGAGGAAGAAAGCACCGTAGATTGCTTTGACATTACTGTATTCCCTAAACTATTACTATGTCAACGTGCTTTGACTGAGAAAATACTGTATTTTTGCGAGCAGGCAACTTGCCAAAATTGGGAAGTTCCTTGATATCTCGGTGGGAATTTAGCTAGCACATGTCACCTACGGTTTGTTCAGAGAAGATTATTCCTCTTACTCAAGTGCGCAATAATTGAAAATCAATTTCCTTGTCTCTACAGGAATTAACTTTCTGCATGTCACTAAAATTGTTCTACCCAATTAGAGTGGAATCAGGAAATAGAGTTCAATTTGTTCCACATATGTAGGCCTACAACGAACAAACGATCTGTTTCCTCCTAAAATGCACTAAAGCAATTATATAAGATTTTCTGACAAATAGAACATAGTTTAGAGACGTTTTTTGTTGAAGAGCGCAAAATTTCCAAACCAATAGCTATGAAACCAGGAATTTAAGTTGTTTCCGCGGGGAATGATCTGTTTCCTCTACCTGACTAGCAGAAAATATTTTAGAAATTAAGTTTCTCGAAGAAGCGCGCCATCTTCGAGAATAAAATCGACTAAAATATCCACGCAATAGTAGATGACCCACAAAAGGCTTTTTGCTTCATGTTTCATGCGTTTGGCAATCGTTTACCTACACAAATGTGTTAAAATTTGGCTAGATATGTGCGTGACAACAGCCACTCATGTAAAGTGTGACTTGAAAATCTGAATTATTTCACGATTTTGCTTTTTGGTTTTCCAGAAAATTTCTTCAATTTTTGCGCATGATGTTTTATTCCACCTGACGGAGCCTAGAAAGGTTGAATCAACAAATTTTGTCTGCCAGTTGGTCTAGTGAGGTCACAAAAATATTAACTGTCCACTTCGTTAACTTCGTTAGATCCTTTCTAGGATTGGTTAAAGAAATACTTGATGTTTTTGTGGCAACGTATTTTGGCTTGCCTTAACTGGGACCGCTACATGCGTGAAAACGCTTTATAGGGAAACGCCATATATTACATTGCTGATATATGGCAATATATAAACAGAGTCAGTTTATGACTGTTAAAGATTTGGTGATTCCCACCTACAGCCCGTGTATGGGAAAATAACCTCGACAGCTCATTCCAGTTTGCCATTTTGATACGCCCACAGACGCGGAAAAATTGAAAACTTTCTAAACATGATATTGCTAAATTTAATCATACAAACTGCTTCGAAAAATATGCACGAAGTCATTGTCAAAACCCAGAGACCAACTTTTTCATTTCTTTAAGTAATATTCCTTTTTTCAGGGACTTCCAAAATTCTCGTTGCGTGTTTACTCACAGAAAACATGCGGAACCGGAATGCATGGTTGAAAAACAAAATAGTTAAAAGTTTTATTCGAGTGTACACAAGGAGTCGGTTCATGCGCACGTACGTACATGCATAGACGGAAGTTTAGATCGCTTTCAATTAAAGTTTGTTTTGAAACAACTAGTGACACAAATAATAAAGATAACAGAAACCATATGGTAGCAAAAAATAGGACTAACTGTTTCCAATTTTCGTGCTTATATATACACGTGTTCTTAAAAACATGATATAACTGGTATAGAATGCTCCTACCAAGCATGCAACGGTAGGATATGCCTTTAAGCCTGCAACATTCTATATGCTCGAGCAATACAGTTTTAGTAAAATCATGTACTTATGTGCTATTGCAAATGCTGGAATTTGATTGGCTGCTTTAGTTACTTTCTATTACCAGATGGCGAGTTGCAAAGGAATCATTTTTTCTGGCCCTTTTTTTGGCCTGCGTTTCTGAAATATTTTGTGGAATACTTTATGTTTGATCTTTTGATCATATGATTTCTACGAGGTGATGGTTGATTCAGACTTGGCCTTAGTCAATGATCACCTGAAAGAAATCTCGAATTTGTAAATTATAACTCTTAAATTGCTTCTGCTTTTTTGCGCATGATGCAACCACCTAGAAATAAGATGCAATTATAGAACTGTTCGAGTGATCATTGTGAAGACATTGTTATTATAATTTACTACCCTGTCTTTGAAAGTCTAATTTCAAATGTTTACAGTATTCTGACAACCGCTATGTATTACGCTTGAAGATTTTGCTTGTCAATAAAGGCCCCTCGAGTAAGAAAGAGTTACTGTTGTACTTAAAAACTCTTCAACCCTTTTATCCTGGGATAAGAGAGTCACTGTTTCATTACAAGCTGGACTGTCATTTTTCGTTTGAAGTCTGTTATTGCTACATGTATATCGTGTTTCCTAGCACGGACTTTTTCGTATTTTATTTACACAATGGAAGTCATGATAGGTGTAAATGAGTGATTGTCATATTTGCATAACAGTATATTAGAGTTATCGCATTTCTAGACCTTTATTGTTAAGCGTGGATTATCATAATTCTTTCGACGTATTTCATTGTTTTCATTTATGTTTACTAGCACGACTTTTGGTTATTTTATTCCAACACGACTCATGATGGGTTAAAGGCAAGTAAGGTTGTCATACTTTCATAACAGTATAGGAGTCCTATTGCTGTTTCGATTTTTATTGTCATGCTGGGACCGTCTTATTTCGTTGGACGTATTTCGTTGTCTTCAGTTGTGTTTACTACCAAAGAATTTTTCTTATTCTTCACAATACCTCTCCAACTGATGAATGCTAAATTAATGGCATGTCGCCACATTTACACAGCAGTCTATAAGTTTGTTTTACTATCATGTTTCAATCTTTATTGTTGGCTAAACTGGCATTGTTCGATTGACGTCATTCATTGTCTTCGCTCGTGTTTACTACCTCAAACTTTTCTATGCCTACAAAATACCTCTTTAACTGATAGGTTGTAAAATGTCTTCTGGTTCGCGTTTATAAATGTCAACTATCATATCACAGAAACCTTGAGCTCGTAATCCAGTTGTTAATTAGGATGCATGTACCTTTAGATATAAGAGTAAGAGGCCTATCGTCATCCCTGCATCCTAATAAAAATTAATGACCAGACCTTGTGTTATTGTGTTCATTAGTGTTTAATATGGCCCGATCTTTGTCGTAGCACACTCTTGCGCAAAGATGGCAAATTAGTAATACTTCTTTAATGACTATATTAATGTTAAGGACATATCAGTTACAGCTTGAGCCAGTGGTCAGTGGACATTTCGGCACTTTTAATGTGGCCACTTTTTCAACTCAATTGACAAATTTAATCTCTCTTTGCTGTTTTCAAACCGCTTCAGCGCATTGTGCACGCGGGTCAATAATGCCAATAGGATACTCTTAACATTACTTGAATGGGAAATGTTTCAATTTGTAGTTTACCAGAAATCCAGGTTTGGCTGATAGCAAAAACGCTGGCTAGCACCGTTCACCGGCTTTTTAATTCTTCGTATTTATCCAGTATGTCGTAGCGTTTGATAACAACAAACTTGAGTCTTTTTAAATTGTCATTGCGCTTCACTGGGGTGCATTCCGTATTTTATGTGACCGCAGTAGTGATAATGGGAACACTTAGTTGATGGGAAAAATAATAATTCATTAATTTCGACACATACATGATATGTCAGGATTGTAAAACCACTTATAGCTAAGA
>ERZ1738541.36-NODE-84-length-13862-cov-8.352864_pt1 | contig 13862 bp, 2 predicted proteins | sample MGYA00581729_ERZ1738541 | MGnify/ENA primary metagenome ERZ1738541 (study PRJEB40740, sample SAMEA7388101) | Antillogorgia elisabethae | biome: Marine coral reef biome; feature: Environment associated with an aquatic invertebrate; material: Seawater | host...
TGACGGCTTGTGTTGAGCTGGTGACCGGAAACAGCAATGTGTCAGCGATGTCAAAGTCAGCCAATTTGCGAGGCCCAGCCTCACTGAAGCTTCTGCTTCTAGTCGTGAGCTTGACACTCCATGGCCTGGCTCACGGAGATCTTCAAAAGGCTATCGAGGAGCGCAGCTACTCCATGTGTCCCGCTATTGTCTTCAGCACAAGCAAGGTACCACCGCTCTGTGATACTACTACCACCTTCACCAGTACTACAACATCTTCCAGTAGCACCTCAAGTGTGTCCAGCACTGCGACATCATCGACGACTTCAACATCCTCAACTTCAAGCACTCTGACTAACACCACCACGAGCTTCACCGAAACGACCAGCTCTTCAACCAGCCTGTCACTCACCTCCACTGCATCCCTAACTAGGACTAGTGCCACAAGCACTAGCAGTTCAACCATGACGTCAACCAGCATCACAACAAGTTCGAGCTCAGTGACAGTGTCAAGGACCACCACTCTCTCCACCACCTCAACTACAAGAACAAGTACTAGTATCACCTTGACAAGCACCAGCTCAACCAGCACCATAAGCTCCAGCATCACTTCAAGCAGCCTTACAGCCACCACAAGTACAAGCAGCACTGTCACAATGTCAAGCGCGACCTCAACAACCAGTTTCCTTGGGACTTCCACAACAACAAGCACCGCCACTATGACGAGCACCACTGCTACTAACACAACACTGACGCTCACGAGCAGCACTCTTACATCAATCACACGCACTTCGACTTCAACTACGTTCAGCAGTACAACGACAGACAGTAGCACAACAAGTTCACAAACCTCTACCTCCGCGACCGAAACCACTACCAGTAGTATGACCAGCACAGGGACGAGTGCAACAAGATCAAGCACCTCAACTTCTCGCACCAGCACTTCGACGACGAGTGAAACACATACCCAGACCACTTCGACCATCATGATCCAACCCTGTGGCAATCTTTGTCCACTCTTTGGCCTTGACGGATGTGCATCTATGCAGTCAGGTGAGCAATGCGTGCCAGAGATCTTGGTGGATCCTTGCGTGGAGTACAGCACAGCTGTGCAATTGACTTGCCCAGAAAATAATGTGAATTTGTGGTATCTACCTGAAGCCAGTGATGCGCTTCCCTTGACCAAGTGTCGAGTGTGTGGCTTTGGACAGGTAGGTCAGGATCAGGACCATCGGAAAGGATACTATGAGTCTGATATCTTCTTTGGACAGAATTCCATCGAGTCAATGATCACAGAGGATCCTATAGTGGAATATCGGGTCTACTTGGTGGATGCCATGAATCGTCGTCTCACGCGGGTGCTGGCTGTAGTGCCAAAGGGGCCCGAGGAAGAGACGACCTGCTGCAGAGCAGATTCATATCGTGCACACATCTTTACGGTTCTTCCACCTGGATACAAGAGGTTCATGGTAGTACCAGTGAGCAACTTGGGGAAAGAGATGCCCGCTGGGACTGTCAGTGATGACGTTGTTGACAGAGAGCGTGGAGCTATTTACAACCTTGGTACATTTCCTCGAAGCAATTTCAGTTTTTTGGTGAATGTGGTCAATGACATGAAGGTGGGTAATGGCTCCCTGATGCTGCAATCTCCAGGGCATGAGGTCAACATTCCATGCACGAGACTTCGTCTTTTGAAGCGAGCTGCGGTGGTTCCAGTCCTGGTCCAGTTGTTGCCTGACGAGTTGTATCAGGTTCTTCTTGACAGGGACTGCTTGATTGTGCCGTCCACCAATGAATCGGTTGACTTGGTCAGTCCAGCCCATGGTTTGCACTTTCAGACAGAACACGAGAATGCTACAGAGAATGACATCCATGGCCCTCGATTGTTGGATGCATATGCCACATTCCCGCAGAATGGAGCGCTGCAATCAGCCAGAGAATTTCACTTCTTCTTCAATGAGGTGGCCCTGCGTGGTCCAGGGGCTTTGGCAGTGGTGAGACACAGTCCGACTGCTGTAACAGTGGTGGATCATGCTCCGACCTTTCGGAGCGTTCTGGGTGTACCTGGAATGGTCGTGGTGCGGCCTCGACAACTCTTGGAACCAGGTCGCCACGAAGTGGTCTTTGGCCCCGGTGCAATTCAGGACGCTTTGGGGAACATGGCCCACAGCTCCAAGGAATTCGAGGAACGCGGCGAGTGGGAGCATCGAGTTGCATGTTTCTTCGGCGACTGTGGGGAGACACCTGCCTTTGGACTCGATGATTATGTGATTCAGGTGCCTGTCGAAGGAGCTCAGGCAGCCCAATATCCAGAAGCACCATGGACATCCTTCCCGCAGCCTGGAGAGTTGATGTTCAAGCATGAGAATGTTGTCTTGGACTTCACGGGACAGGTGAGTCCTGGAGACTTGGAGAATGTCATCGAATTCTGTAGCAACTGGACTACTACAGATGTGTGTCTCATGAAGCGCACGATCCAGTTGAAGGATATGCTCTTCGTAGGAAGCAAGGTGATCATCAATCCGCCCCAGGACTTGGATCCTGGATTTTCCTACAACGTGTCGATTCAATCTGGTGTAGTTGCAAGCTTTGCCAGTGTTTATGCTGATGGCAGCGGCCGCTTCGCCTACAACATACAGGTCCGAGCTGAGGCACCGGATCGAAGTGCCCCAGTCCTTGTGGCTGTAGAGGTCGTCTGTCAATCCGATGATGTGAACAGCTCCACCATTTGGAATGAGACGGATGGGTTCGGTTGTGGTGCATGGCTTCCAGCAGAGCGCATCAACGGAGAGCCACCTTTGTGGGGGTTTAAGGGCTTGGTTTCTCCTGTCGCACTGCCCGCAGCGGACCGCGGCAGCGTGCATATTCGCTTTGTCTTCCGGGAGCCTGTGCTTCTGGAACTTGGTGCCGCAGCAGCACCAGCCGTGTTCCTCTACACATCCGAGACAGGAAGCATCAGACAAGAGGTGCCAGCGTTTGTAGGAACCGAGGTTGAGGATTCGGTGGTCACTGCAGTTCCAAACTTGCTTCCAGGGCATTTGTACACCCTGGAGCTGGGGAAAGGTGTCATAGACACAGCAACCTGGCCAGAGCCCAATCGATTTGAAGAGGGAGTCGCCTTGACCTTCTTCACGTACCTCACGACGCCCAACATAAGCCTCGCCTCGAATGACGGGCTCCAGGAAGCTGATCCTAGCTCTGTGATCAAGTTGAGCTTTGAAGGACCAGCCAAATTGGCTGATCCGTTCAGCGATTTGCAGGCAGAGATTGTGCAGGTGAATCCGATGGTCGATTCTCCAGATCGGCAGCAGATGCTCGTGAGTGATCCAGGCTCTGTGGTCTTTTTTGGCCACGAGGTGCTTTTCCTACCGCGCAGACTACTTGCAGGAACCTCGTATCGCTTCACCCTACCAGCTGGATCAGTGCTTCATTTTGACGAGCCTTTGAGTTTCCTTTTCACGACACGTTCACAAGATTTGGTTGCGCCGAGCATCGTTTGGACGTGGCCAACGCAGACGTTGTCCAAGCTTCAAATTGACAGGATGTTGGTGCAGATTTATTTCTCCGAAGCCGTGGAGGCAACTCCTGGGAAGTTCATCATTCTACGGGATGATCGTGGGATGAGGCATCCTTTGCCAGTGGACCGTCCTTGCCGGGCTGGTCTTGTACAAGGATGTATACAGATGGATATGGAAGGGAGGCGCTTGTCCTTGTTGCCAATGGGTCAGTCCATGACAGGAGAGATGCTACCATGGGCTGGACCTGGCAGGACGTACATGGTCGACATTGAGGAAGATGCATTCTCTGACGCCGGAACAGTTGGAGAGCTCAGGAAGAATCTGTTGAAAGCGTCAAGTTTCAGCTTCTCGGTCTATCCTGACACGGATGGTCCTGTCTTGGCAACATCAATGCCAAGCAACAACTCTGGCGATGTGGAACCAGTCCGAGATTCTATTCTGCTGGTTTTCGATGAAGTCGTCCAGGCTGTGCAAAGTGACTTCTCTGTCATGAGCACTTCATTGGTGCGACCCATGGAAGCCCCACAGTTGGACATGCCACCAGGAGAAATCGCTGTGAATCCCGGCGTTGGAGTCATCACTTTGGCATTCAACGTGGATGTTGAGGCTGGCAGTGGTTTCTTCCACATCATGGTCCTGTCCGACACACCGACCGTCCGTGGAAACATCACCGAATTTGATGCGGAACTCATCAAAGAGGTGCCGGTTGAGGAAGCTTTTTTTGTCAAAAATCTTGTGATGCTCTCCCCCTTTCCCTTATCGCTTGACATGAACGCCTTGTTCTTTGTCGGGGCCAACGAGACAGCTGTGGTGGCCACCAATGGTGTGAATTTGGCCATGGAGCTTAGCACCTGGCAAGAGGCACAAGTTCAATTTCGGATAACGCCGACCCTATTGGGGGTGGTTTACAGCTCCTGGCGCGACTGGCGATGCTTCACCAAGTTGACGGATGTAGAGCTCTATATGAATGAGCACATCATTGGGTTGAACACGAGTGACCGTGCAATTACTTTGCGTGATGCAACAGGGCAAATGGTTTGGCGCCTTTGGGCTGATGAGATGCAGACAGATGCGAATCATCTCCAGGTCAGCCTGGATCCACTGGTGCCCTTCAAGGCAACTATCCATGCTGGTGAATTGCCACCGAATCTTCCCGGTGGCAACTCAAAACCGTTGCCAGAGACTGGTGGAGTCTATATGTTGGAGGTGGATGCAGGCCTTTTTATTGATCGTCCAGAGGAGATTCAGGAAAACGTGACAGTGGTTGTTCCCGTGGGAGCCACCTGCGGTGACTTCAACTTCAGTTGTGGACCGGGAAGGCGTCACATAGACAACGCAACGCTTGTAAGGTGTGCTTCAAGGGACGCCTGTACTGAGTTGGACGACAACCTCACTTGCTGCGAGGACGTGATAGTGGACATGCTGAATGTCACGGCTTGCATCAACGGTAGCAACTGCAGCAACGACACTGAGGAGCTGGAACTGACTGCACGAAGGTTGATGGGACTGGAACCAACCCTTGAGATACAGACCGTGACATACTTGGAGGTGGCTGGGTCGCCGATGCTCAGCGTTGACTTTAGGGTTTGTGAGACCAGGTATCAAGATTTGGCGGGCAGGTCAGCCAGAATCTATGTACCTTTAGAGGTGAAGCGTTCTGTGATCACTGGACGACTGCGACCACAACTCTTTGAGGCGTACATTCCGACCACAGCAGTGCAGGATGTTCTGGGCAATGTGCCGCAGGAATCTGCTATGATCTCCTTTGCGCATGATCTTCAGATGCCTGAGTTGGACCCGTTCCGTTGCCATCCCTTGAACAGCCGTAATGCTACAGAACAGGAAAGTATTCAACTAAGTTTCTCAGAGCCTGTCAAGGCAGGTAGTGGCTTCTTTGAGCTATGGGACATCAACGATGTCACAGGACCCAAGATCAGAATTGATGTAGAGATGCTTGCGCAGCCCAATCGAGATTTCCTCGGGCGGAAACTCATCGATGGCAATGTGGTGAGTCTCTTCCCAGATCTGCTTTGTGTAGGTGGTTGTTTGGAGCTAGGGAACGATGTCACGTATTTCCTTGTCACCAGAACCCCAGGAGTGCTATATGACATGATGGACAATCCTTTGCCGATGTTGAACACAAGCAATTCATGGAGGTTCTATGTCAGCGAGAATGTTACACGTGCACCAGAGGTGCTACGCGTTTCCTATGCCTTCAACATCACAAACTACACAGTGTCAGGGATTCCGGAGCTGCAGGAGGTGTATGGCTATGTTTACTTTACGCAGCGCATCTACCTGAATAATTCATTCCCTGGAATGACGAGAATGTTTTCGGAGATCCAGATTCGTGACTGTGGCTCCAACTTTGATTGCTCCACCTTCCAGGCTGTGGAGCCGATGATTTTTGTGGAGCCTTGGGGCTCGAGTCAACTGGGACTCGAGCCGGGCTTGGCACAATTCCGATTTGAAGCACCTATGGAAGCACGTCGTTTCCAGGTAACGGTGCTTTCCAGAAGCTTCATGGGAGCAGATACCAGCAAAGGGAGCATGGCTGGACCGTTAGAACCCTACACCTTTCTGGTGGACACAGGGCCAGATCCACGGATTCAGCCTGACAGGCCTTTCATTCTTCCTGGAGGGGTTGAACCAGCAGGGAACAAGGTCCCTTCAAAGACCAATGTGACTATGGTTTTCAGCGAGGAGGTGCTGCCAGGATCTGGCAACATCTCGTTCTGCACGCAGTTGATGGAGGAGTGCACAGTGGGGCTTTTGGCAGATGGATCCTATGCTACCTTGGATGTCTCAGAAGCATTGGTGGAGCGGCGTCAGGTGACATGGATCACTGAGGAGTTTGCCTTTGGGCAGACACTGCACATTCTCATCCCTGAAGGGCTGTTCATTTCGGCTGATGCCAGAGCTATGCCTATGGGACGGAGCAGTGGAGAGTATAGCTTCACCATTCGCGAGGGCGACGTGGTGCCTCCTCGAGTCATTGCCATCGAAGCCACGGAACGCAGGAACGGTATGGTGCAGATGATCTTCTCAGAGTCTGTGATTTTCGAAGGGGACCATGGCCGTAGAGGAGTTCTGGTACTGGAGACAGAGGGACGACCTGTGCGTTTCAATGCCACCGCACATGGAGCAGTTGTGACAGTCTATGGGCCTTTCCGCACAGGCGAAAGCTATCAACTGCGACATTCTGTGTCACCGCTCATGGACATAATGAGGAACTATGCCATCATCGTGCCCCTGGATGCAGAGAATTTTACCATCAGCGATGATATGAAGGGGCCTACTGTACACCTGCCAAATCAACAGCGAGTATCGGTGCACGACGTCTTCTATATCATGTTTGATGAAGGTGTCCTACCAGGGCAAAGATACTGCCAGTTGCATTCTCTGCCGCCTGTCTCTTGTGGAATCACCTGTGGCAGGAGTAACCCGCTTCTGATAAACGTCTCAGCGGACGTACATCACTTCGAGCAAGGAGGACGTTTGAGGAGTTTGGTCCAGGTGGATCCGGGTAAGGACCTGCTTCCAGGTTTTGGTTACCATTTGCAGATAGACACGGGCTTCGTTGAAGATTCCGTGGGCAACCCGTGTGAATCGGTGCAGCAAACCTATCAAGTGGACCTTCAGAGGGATTTGATTCCACCTCAACTGCTGCTGGCCGCCATCAATGGTCATGGAGGTCCCGTGCCGTCCTTCGACCAAGACGTTCATGGCAAGGGCATCGAGCTCTACTTTTCTGAGGTGCTACAGACCTTGCCGATGGATGCCGATGAGACTGTTGTTTTACATTTGCTTCCAAGTAATGGTGGTGATCGCTGTGGAGAGTTTGACAATGCATGTGCAATTGGACAGAACTGCTCATTTCCATGTGACTACCTTCCAGCACAACAGGGCCTCAGCATTGCGGCAGATGCTCTTGAACTCAGGGGAGCCATCGTCAGCATTCCAAGTTCTCGCATGCCGCTACTGGAATATGGCCGTGGCTACAGGTTGGTGGTCCATCTTGACCTCTTCACGGACTTGGCAGGAAACATGGCCAGCGCTGGTCAAAGCCATGGATTGCAGGAGGAGTTGGTGTTCCGCGTGGCACCAGCAGAGGCACAGAGCATGAAAGAGTTGATGCTTGTCCAGTCTTTGCCAATGGATGGACAGACCATGGTGCCAGAGACAACTAGTTTACAGCTGGTCTTCAACATGGAGGTGAAGGCAGGATCTGGTGACTTCGTGCTACTTCCAGTGGTTCAGGATCAGATGGACAAGAGCTTGGTTGGGACACTGGAGTGCGAGGATTGCAATGAGAGCAACGACACGGAGATGAATGGTACCAACCAAAGCGAGTTGGATGAGGTTTGGCACTTGAGACAGGATCACAGCCCTCATTTGGAGCTGAACTTGAGCAACGGCACTGTGATGCCGTGGAATCTCGATGCAAACGTGACTGGTGCGGTTCGAATTCCTTCCACAAGTTGCCATATCCGTGCAATGACCGTGACATGTACCTTGCCACCACTGGCAAAGGGCGTGACATATCGAATCTACTGGCTGGACAAGGCTTTGAAGGATTCACATGGCCGTTGGTTCGTTGCAGGGCCAGTCAACTCGGCCCCCCGCTTTCGAGTCATTGATATGCCATTTGTTTTTCCGAGCCTGCTTTCACTTCAGCCTTCGTCGCGTCTCAGCAGGCCTAACATGAATGGCCACATGGATGACCAGATGCCTCGGCGGTTGGATGGCCACTATGCCTTGGAACCAAAGCCTCAATGGTATGCGGCCAAGGGGGCAATATTGGCACTGACCTTTTCAACTCCAATGAAGTTCGGGATGGGGCGACTGCGGTTGGTGGACTGCTCTCCTGGAAACTCTTCGAGATGCTTTGACGACAACATTGAAAGAATTCCCGACGAGGAGGTCCTGAGTGTTGAGGTCTCTGCGCAGGATGCTTCTGAGTATATACTATTGGATGGCATGACTGCCTTAGTGGTCAGCCGACTGCGGGCGGGTGGCCGTCACGCCTTGCGTTTGGAGACCGCCGGGATTTTTGTGGATGAGTTTGGCATTCCCTTGCTGCCAACCAGCTTGGAGTTTTGGGTACAAGCAGATGACAAGCGACCGCCGGAGATCTTCATGCAGGCTCCCGTACATCAGGGAGAAGCTTCAACCAATTCCAACATCACTTTGTTCTTCAGCGAAGCTCTTCAGGCGGATGAGACAGGTGTCATCAACATCAGCGATGGTATTCAAGAGGAACTCATCAATTTGTCAGTTCCAGCAGATGCCAAAGGTCGGGGATATGTCATTCTTCGAGAGTCCATGGTGATCATCAACCCATCCTTGGATTTTGGTTATGGTCGTATGGTGACGGTGAACTTCGAGCCCGGAATCTTCAAAGATTTGGCTGGCAATCCCTTTCCAGGGTTGGCTGGTGAGGAGTATGTCTTCTACACTGCACCATCGCGCTTTCAACAAATGGCAGCATTTTTGCGATACCCGAATTTCAGGGAGCCGCGATTCACTTCGAGAGAAGGGGCTCTGTTGCACCACGTGAATGGCACACTGCTTCTCTTTAGTGGCATCGATTCAAATGGCAACTGCTTGGCGGATACCTGGGTGTCTCGAACAGGAAAGGAATGGAGCCAGGTGTCTGGAGTCGAATCTCAAGAGCATGAACGGCTGTTCCCCTTGGTGGCCCATTCTCCCAGCGCAGTAGACAAGGACGGCTGCATTTGGGTGCTGGGTGGTCAATGTAACAACGACCCCGGCAGTCTGTGGAAGACGTGCGACATCGGCCGCTCCTGGTTTCCGATGGATCGGCCAACGCCCATCCCCTTTCGTGGACAGGTGCCGCCCAAGTTCCCATCAGCCTTCAGGGACCATGCGATGACCATTTTGGGTGGCTGGCAATTGGTTGTGGTAGATGCTTCCCCTGGGAGCAGCGAAGCAGTTTGGAGGTTCAACTCTCCAACTGCCCAGCATGTGCAGAGAGTGGCCGGCGAGATCAGCTTGCCCTTTGGTTTGCGACGTGAGCCAAAGCTATTGGCCACTTCAGAGGGTGGACTCTTCCTGATTGGTGGTCACTGGTGTGACATGAACGCCTGGATGTGCAACTTCAATGATGTGTGGTTCAGCCCTGATGAAGGGGAATCTTGGCATTGCAAGACCAAGAACTACTTGGCCAAAGATCCGTCTGTCATGAGCTGGCCCGGCGTTGGCAAGGGTTTCAATGCAGTCATAACGCAGGATGACACCATCTTCGTGATGGCTGGAAACCTCCCTGGCAGCGAGGAAGCGAGTTCTTTTGTCTACGAATCCTTTTTGGGTTTTGAAGATATTTACCTTTCTGACTCACAGCCCTACTTCATCATGCCAGGATCCACTCTATTAGACCAACCACCAGTGCCACCACAACAACGCTTCACTCTGTTCTTTGGGGAGGAAGTGAGACTAGCTCCAGGAGCCATGGCGTATTTCCATGAGCAACCTGGAAACTACACCAACCCGGAGAACGAGACGAATTATGCCACAGGCCTCATGGTGGAATCTCACATCATGGTCCGAGGGAAGGATCTCCTGTTGCAGCCAAAGCAATGGTTGTTGCCTGGTCGACGGTATCACCTTGAAATACCTGCTGGGCATGTGCAGGATTCAGCTGGAAACAGCTTTGGGCAGATTCTGGATTCACGTTTCGAGGTAGAAGTTTTGGAAGACTTCCAGGCGCCCTCCTGCGTTTCAATCTACCCACCAAATGGCCGCACAGGTGTGGAGCCATGGACTCGATTGACTCTGACTATGAGCGAAGATGTGTTCATGGGCCATGGCAGTTTGAAGGTCGTCCCGAAAATTGCGTACGGAGCGACCGTTGAACTTCCGGTGGAACATGCCGTCATAGTGTTGCACAAGGTCGTGTTCCAGTTGCCCCCTGGACAACGCTACACGCCAGACATGGAGTATGTGGTCACTATGCCAGCTGGGCTTTTGCGTGATCGTTTTGGCAATGAGGTCATGGAGCAGACGTGTGGACGATTCAGCACTCTCTCAGGGTTTAGTACCACCAGCAACTACTCTGGCCAGGGCCTACCCATGCTACCGACGTATCCAGCTGATGACAATGAGAGGGACTTCCCCACACTCTTGGCTTCCTGGCCCTTCAATGGAGCAACGGACGTGCCTCCTAGACCTGGCCTTGAAGTCTTCCTATACTTTGATGATGTCGTGCAGTGGACCAGTGAGGGCATGGTGCTACTCTCCAATGAGACAAATATCATGGCCTCCATTCCAACCAGAGATTATTTGGTGCCCAGGAATGACTCCTTGCTGCAGTTGTTGCCGGATATATTTGCAGTGAAGATCAACTTTCCGCCTTCAGCAGTGCTTCGACCTTCATTGCGCTACACCGTGTCCTTGTTTGCAGGCTCTTTAGAGGACACTGTGTGGGGCAACCGTAGTGCGGAGATCCGCGTTGGATTCCAGTGCTTGCAAAACACTATTGGAAATGAGGGTCCCAAGCTGGTGGCGGCTGATGTGTCGGCACATCAGTTGGTACCGGCATCAAAGCACATCTTTCGGTTTTGGTACACACAGGACATCGTCAAAACAACGGACCAAAAGCCGCCAGTGCAACTGGAGTTTACTACAGGCCAAGTGGTGGAAGTGCCCGGAGAGAGTCAGAATGTGTCAATCAGTCGCAACGTGCTAACGGTGACGTTTCCTAAGAATGTCTTGGGTCCTGGCGGCATGGTTAAGCTCCGTATCCCTCGCTTCATTTTTGTGGACGTTCTGCAAAGGATGAATAACGTGATAGAGGGTGGAGGGCAACCTGCAGCTATGGAAGAGGAGCTGACTTTCCATGTGACTCCTGAGGACGCTGACAGGCCTCGCCTCAACATCAGCCATTGCTACCCTCCGATGGAGGAGGTACCGACCTACGAGTTTCCAGCCAACGGGCGCATCATGTTGGCCTTCAGTGAAGAGGTGAGAAGTGGCCCTGGCAGTGTCACGTTTCTCCCGAGGTCGGCAGGCACACCAAATGTCACTGTACGCGGCCACGATGCTGTCGTCGCAGGCCAGTTTGTCATGGTGGGACTTAACCTCCTTCCTGGAGAGGTGTACAATGTCTCTGTTGATGCTGATGCATTTTTGGATATTGACGGGTACAGCATGGAGAGCGCTGAAGAATCGTACGTCTTCTCCACTTTGCCAAACATTAGGTTTAGGCAGATGGGCTCTCAGCATTGGAAGGATTCCGCGAAGCAGGTGCCAGGAGGACGGTTTGGAGCATCAGTGACCGTCGACGACAAGAACAGGATCTTCATGCTCGGAGGGCGCACAAGCTTAAGCTCGCCATTAAAGGGAGAAACTTTGAACGATGTTTGGCTTTTGGACACCTTCAAGGAGGTGAATTGCGCCTCCGCCTACGAAGGTGAAACTCCTTGCTCACGGCAACGCTGTGAAGCAGGTCCTGATGGCCTGTTCAACCTTGGTACTCAGAGCTTTACTCGCTTTGTTTGGCGGCCACGTAGCGTTTTGGGTAGCAACTGCATCACTTCTACAGGGCATCGGAGGAGCGAATTGGGTGGCATCATCAGCATGAAGAGCCTGCAATGTCCATGTCCCACTTGCACATCACATCCAGGGCCACCTGATGGGCCAGCTTTGCCTAGCGATATGCTTAATGATGTCTATGTGCAAGACTACACCTTGGTTCCATCGGATGATACTCGTCCGCTGCTGTGCGCTCCTGGGATGACACCAACAGGCAACTTCAGCTGCAAGCTCTTTGATCGCTACTTTGCTGTGTTTGAGACACCGTATCCCACCTGCGAGAATTCCTCCTGCGAGGAGCCTCCAGATGTGTCCTCCATGGAGCACTTTGCAGCGTGGGATCCATCGAGGTCGACGGACAACACATATTGTCCCAACATCTCTGCGAGCAGTCCATTGCCCCATGGCGGCTTTTGTGCTGCACTTTGTGATCCTGGGTGGAAGGTGGATGACCTGTTCCGATGCGAACAGGGGAAGTTTCAGGCTCCACGCTGCTGGAAGATGACTTGCCCCATTCCGTCGAGTCTGAACACTGGCCGTCTAGACTGCGAAGAATTTGGTGGTCCAGTATATGGTGCAACTTGCAACTTGCTGTGCCAGCCTGGCTACATCCCTTCTGGTCAGAGCACATGTCAGACAGTGTCTACGGCAGCAGAGGCAGCTCCTACCTTTTTGCCACCAGTCAACTGCACACCTGGCCGCTGTGGGGACTATCAATGGCTCACCGGAGCTACCATTTCCTACACCAGTGATAGTCGGGATATCACGGCCACGGCAATGCTGAGCTGTACACCTGGCTACTTCCCGGCGGGCTCCGCATTTGGCTTGGACAATCCAGTGGAGCTCAGGTGTGGTCCAGTGATTCAGCAAGAGAACGAGCCAGAGGTGGAGTGGAAGCTGACATACACTGGTGCACGTGCCGGTCTGATTTGTGCGCCGGACGGCATGGCAGTCTACGACACGGTAGCACTTTTGGGCTCCATCCAGCTGACGTTGATACTTCCAGACACGCTCACCAAGGACAGCTTGTGCACTCAGTACAAGGACCGTTTCCTCAGTGACCTTGGCCTGGCACTGGTCATGGCTTTGTCTTCAGCTGGACAGGTACCACTGAATGCCGATGCAATGATGTCTGTGGACCTCGCTGCTTGCCTGCGACTTCGCCGGCGCCTGTCCCTGGCTGCCGTGCGCCGTGCTGCGGAGACACTGGACACCACGGTGAGTTTCACTGTGAAGGTGGCGAACGACGCCCAGGCCCTGCAACTGCAGTTTGCCGTGACAAACGCAGAAGCTAGTGCGGTCTTCAAACGCGTGTTTTCCCTCTCATTGATGTCCTCCTCGGGCGTTAATGCAACAGGCATAGAGACTTCAAGGATGACGCGTGATATTCTGTACATCATCGGTGAGCCAGACGGAACGCAGGTGTCTGTGGTGAAGGATAAGGACAATGATACGGACAACGACACGGACACAAATGGAACAGGAGGTGGGGAAGAAGAAGACTTCCTGAGTTCTCCAGTCTTTATTGGGCTCGTGGCAGGTGGAAGTAGTTGCTGCTGCTGTTGTTGTCTCGTTTGCTGTTATCTCCGGCGTCGTTATATGGTGGACGTTTACGCCGACTGGGAAGAAAGCGAAGAAGAGGACTTTTCAGATGACAACATTGTCGATGTTCTCGACGAGAAGGATGACTGATGCCCTGCCAATGCGTCGCGTAGGTGAAAGTTTTGAATCATAAAGTGCGGCAGACATCTTATATATTCTTGTAATATCTTATTATAATACAAAGAGAATAATACTTGCGGCATGAAAACG
>ERZ1738541.39-NODE-91-length-13461-cov-20.090407_pt1 | contig 13461 bp, 2 predicted proteins | sample MGYA00581729_ERZ1738541 | MGnify/ENA primary metagenome ERZ1738541 (study PRJEB40740, sample SAMEA7388101) | Antillogorgia elisabethae | biome: Marine coral reef biome; feature: Environment associated with an aquatic invertebrate; material: Seawater | host...
GTCCAAAGTAGACTGCTTTACAGAAAAAACGAGAATGCATTTTTTTATACACCCTGTATTAATTTATATTGCATTAACAAGATATTAATTGATATTGCACGAACAGTCAATTATTTTATACAATATACATATGGATCAGGAATTCTAATTAGCATCCTGCTAGTCAATCACGTATGAAATACGTGACAGCTTTGGTATATAATGTTACTTTTGAATCCGTAAAATGTGTATCATAGTATGAAGTGCTCATTATTAAAGAACTGCATGGAAATTCCAATTGGATCGAGTACAGCTAAATGGATTATATGAAACATGACTGTCGTTGCAACAGAAGGTAATTTGAAGGTTGTTTCGGTCATGTTTTTGATAAAAGTTGATTCATTATAATTAGAATACTAAAGTATCTGACATTATGGCCATTTATACAAAACAAACTAGAAGTCTCACCTTACATAAGACGCGATCGAACATCACGAGTAAACGGTACAAAATTCACGTTGGCGTCTGAGATAAGACACGCACGTCTTAGAGTAAACAAATTAAGCAGGCTCATATAAATGGTCAAACTTATGTAAGTCGCATCTTAAGTAAGCTGCGACTTATTTTTTCTCGCCTGAAATGGCCCTATTATAGTCAGTACATTGTCCTTCCTTAACTATATGTGTATACCACTGATAGCTCCTATAGCTGTGTAATGCAATATTCTGGAGAGCGTTATTACAGATCAGTCTTACTGCGAAACTTGATGCTACAACAACATTTATCGTTAAGTCTGCAATTTCAGCGCGAAATAAAGTATTAGTTTATTACTTGCGTGACTAAGGATCTTTTGATTTGAGATATTGCATGCAAATTTCTGGGGAAAAAACCTGCTGCATGAAATGTAAAAAAAATGCGCTTTCGGACGGTACATGTATTCAAAGGACTTTTATAAGGGCAAGAAATATGAATATTGCATATTTGCGCTAATGGTGTATATAGGAATTATCTAGACGTCTAATACATTTTACTCGTATATACATCTCAAACTCAAATGTTAGCTTTATTATTAAATTCTCGAAGCTATTATTTGTGTAAACTTATTTTTTAGAAATAAGTAAGCGGCAGAAAATGCATATGTATGCATGACTTTGGCGCGCATATTTATTCCAATGTCTAAGAGCTAGTTCTCCATGCGGTTTAATTTAAAGATTAAACCAACCAAGTTGATTTGAGTTTAGCTGCTTAGTGCTTTCCTTAAAATCGAGGAAATCTTAACCCTGCCTGCGCAAAAGTGTTTGCAAAGTGTATTTAAGTATAAACAGTGTAGTGTGCTGATTTTTTCTTTCGCATATACATAACTACGATCTTAATCATAGCGTTTGTAAATAGTTATTCTACTGCTTCTGAAAATATTTAATTTGCATTTCTATTTGTACTATTCCTACTATTTGTGTAAATAACTATGTAGCTGTTACTATTTGTGTAATTTTCTTAGCAACTGTTGTAATTCTCAATTTCTCATTTAACACGCCCCCCTGTGAAAATCAGCTTCGGTTGACAGGGTTAGCGTAGGTAAATAAAATTTTTCTATCTATCTCATCTATGTCTGGCATAGACAATCTAGAGCTATCTGCATAACCGGTTCCAGCGCAAAAGTAAGGCATCAGTAGACATTTATACGTGTCCTTTTACATTCTAATATAAATTATATTTAAACTAAAGACTTAAAATATAAAGAATATTTTTCGTATCTAAACGCGGGAATGCACACCAAATGTCCATCGTATGAACTTGGAAGGGAAATATTCTCTCGTGCAGGCGGAGTGATTGAGTCATTTTTTTAACAAAAATATTATTGACATGCACGAGACCCAGTCTCTTTAATTAAGTAGTTCATGTGGCAGGTACACCAGTACTGAGGAGTGTGAAAATGTTTACGTCCCCATGAGCACGAGTTAGTGGATTATTCACGCAAGTCGAAACATATTTCGGATCAGCACCACAAGCTGTGAAATCTATGGCCTTTGTGCGTCATAATGTCTTACACACCTTCATTCTCATACATCTGTCATTACCTTCCCAGTCACAGTGCCCCAGATGATATATGTTAGCAAGCGTTTTCTCAGGCATCTGTGATTATATATCGATCGAAAATTCATTCAGAATCATTCATAGCTTCATAGCTATATATCAAACTAGTGCGGACAACCAAAGACGAATCGTTCCAATTTGATATCGATCTTTCCCGGAAGTACTCTCAGACGCTGATCTGAAACTAAAACTGAATGGAGTATCTGTTAAGTTTATAATCGTGAAATTGAAGTCGAAGCAGAGACCTACGGTGGCCAGAACCGTGCAATTAAAATAAGTTAATGTAAGGAATATCTTAAGTACATGACCCTTCATGCAAATTTGTAAAAGCACAACACGAAAGCTTACTTCTGACTAAAATCGTAAAAAAACCGTGTTAATTTAGCGTTGTGAGCAAGGACAACATCTAAGTATGCGATTGTATTTAAATTTTTTATATTCTTTTGTTGCACAATTATAGATTTCGGTGCCTAATTAATTAACAAATGTCACCCAATTAGCAACAACAATATATATGGCACTGTCTGCCTCCGCTGGCTTCACAACTGCACTGTATCTCATGTTCGACCTAACTCGCATCAGCAAATGTAACATATTAAAACCCACTTATATATTTATCTAGCACTGCATATATCTGGCCACTATAAGCTAGGCCGTGTAACTGACTGTATGAACAAAGCAAATACAAGTGTCTTTCCATTAAATTATAAATAATATAGGACGGACTATATGCATGTACAGTATAATCGGTTCTGCACAAATTGCATTGAAAAAAGTTTCATGTGTAGAGCAAAGACATCAGGTTTTTATTCAGACCAATTTTTAATAACTTTAAAATTTATTTACCCTGCATGTCAGTAGGCAGTCGCGTGATTAAACATCTTCTTAATTAAACATTACTTCAACAAGTTTAGACCTTGCACACGTTACCTAAGTATGTGTCAACCTTAAAGCTGAAGACAGCATTGACAATTAAGGAATTAAAGGGATCGGTTTCCTCTTGTAACTAATTTACCTTTCCAGAAAGGATGACTCAGATACTTGACCGATTTTGGAGCTTGAGAGTATATTGTCTAGAGGCGGTTGTGGAATTTTTTAATTAGTACTAGTACTAGGACATTTTGCCAGTATATATATAAATTGGTCTTATATTGCTGTAAGGGATATTTAAAGGTTTTCTAATGCCCTATATAGCTAATGTGAATAGCTTCTTGTGATTATAATTATGTGTAATTTTTCTCCAGCCTGAAGTCAACTTTTGACCAAATATATATGCCACTCGTATTGACATAATCTCTTCAGCTATCTTGCAAGCTGATGTAAAGGCGTAAAATTACCGAACTAAAGAAGAAACAGCTCAACGCGGGTATAGCTTATATGAATACGTATACATACAGCAAAACAGATGAGACCTATATTCGCCAGAATGCAGTCAAATTTTTAAAAATTCCTTAAAAATAGCTCTTCCCAGCTTAACAGCTAATAAGTAGTTTATTAGGATAAAACGTGCATGATATTTGGATGGTTTTTTTACCTAATGAAATACAGTTAACTTTTTTAACTACGTTTTATCTAACACGTACATGGTTTTAAGACCTGTAGTGATTACTGACAATTATATTATATGTTTTTCCCTGAATAAATGAATGAACCGTTAGTTTGATGGAGTAATATCAGTAATAGCTTAATATACTGCAATATGTTCTGAATTTTATGTACATCGTTACATAAAAATATTTATACATATTTATGTTGGTGAAATAACAGCGCGCTCTACAAATCCTGTCAGAACTTCTCGTCAGGGTTTGCTGTAACTCTATACTATGGTAGGGATGGCATTCGGTATTTGTAACGGTATCGTGTGAAATTAAAAGCATTGGAAAGAATAAGAAAACAAGCACTAGCTGAAGAAAATACTATTTGTTATTTATATTTTTGGTTAATACTATAAAAATAGGATTAATTAAATAAAACAATGTTGGATGCTGTATATATTTTTCCGGCACAGTTGTTAACAAAATTGTTCAGCCTTATTCTGACATATGTGGCTTATATTGCTGACAGTTTTGACAACTATGAACAATGCTGGCAGTAAAAAATTTCGAATGATGTTTTACCGCTGGCACAAAGTTTTTGGCTATGTTACAGTTACTGTGTAGAAACTGAAATAGGAATCCTTATTTGGAAACTTTATAGCAACGCATATTGCTAATTTTGAGGGTTTTTTCAGTTTAGTTATTCCAGTACATACTGTAGGTATATTGCCAGAAAATGTAAATTTTTTGCATAATGACGATCATAGTTAGGATATTTTTGTGTGCCCAAAGTATTTTTGGTTTAAGCGCAAGCAATTTGCAGAATGTACAAAACACAATGTAAACTACATAGTTGAAATATCCAAATAACACCAAAACAAATAACAAATTTAGTTTATAAACTGTGGTGTAATATCATTACCATTTACACCACTCATTTTGACTTTTCAAAAGCGACGCATATTAGCATTTTTCAAAATCGAAAGAACCAGAGGAAAGGAAAAGTTAATGGCAATGGATAATTGCCGGAATAAAAACATTTTAAATTTTAAATTTGATGCAAATTGAAAGGAAAAGTTGCTGAGCAAAAGGTGGTCTACGTGCTTCCCGTTTAAAATTTCGAAATAAGCTCGGTACTGGATCAGCTGTATACGCCGGAATAATCGAATCTCTTTAGATCCCAAACCGAGGGTTTTTCCGCTTTTTTCTACTAATAAAGTAACGTAAATCATTATCATAATTAAAATCTGTTTGACTTTCCAAAATCAACACGGGTTGACAGAAGCAGATATATTTCACATAGAAAGGTCATAAATATTGACATATTCTCGCCACACCTTCGTGAGTGGCAATCGGAAACAGCCGTATTGAAGAAGCTTCTGTGACGTCACAAAATTATGCTAATTATTCCTCAGTTGTTTTCGAGCATCGAAGCGAAGCCAAAGGACAAAGCGTGTAGCTTTCTGCGTGGGGAAGAGACGTACTTGCGATCAAACCGGCGATATTTTTAAACTTAAGCATGTGTTGTGGAAATTTGTGGAACAATCTGGCAGCTATGGTTGTAGATTTGTAGTTAGTTCGTATCTAATGGCTGATATGGGTCTTGTATATTATCGGGAATTAACGGAATGTTTGTGGTTTAGAGGATTCTTGATCTGTGATCGCGTTTTATATTACCTGCTTGTAAAGTTTTGAGCGCCACTGGGAATAAAAACACAAGATGTCATGTGCGAAAGTTATAAGTAAAAACCTGTATAAAGCCCACGATTCGGAATGTTTGTACCACGGGGAATTCTTACAACTAGACACCGAACTGCAATATGTTCGACACGCTAGAATGTTCGTCATGAGAGATCGAATATGTTTGGCGTCTTTAGAACACGAGGATGGCGATTGTAGCGTTAATAATTGTGTAGAGATACCTCGTTCGTGTGTCAACATACACTTTTTAAAGAATTCTCCTTATACGTTTAAGATGAATGTGAAAAACCCAGAGAATGAGACTAATGTTTATCAACTATGCGACAGACATGAATCGTGGCCAGAATTTTTGAAGTCTGTAAATCTGCACGATCACGTCGAGGAAAGTAGCGAAAAACAACGAGTTTTACCAAAAGTCACATTTGATGAGACAGATGACTATATTTCTGAATCAGAAAGTGAATGTTCATCCCTTAGTGAGGGAAGTAGTGCGGACGATATTGGATTGCCCAGATGCTTTACCCTGTGTGTTGGCCAATGTCTCGGGGGTATGTCAACCTACAACGTTAATAATGCCATGATGATGATGAACCCAAGCCATGTACGTCGATTAAATAAAGACACTTCGACCAAACCTGGTTCTGTAGACTTTTTGGGCTTGCCGAGCGCTGACTCGGACGAGATTTTACGGCATTCAAATTCGTATCCTCAGCTGAACTACAGCACCAAAACAGAGCGAAGTAGGTCGCTTCCAAACTTAACAGAGTTAGACAATGTTTTGGTCGACGAAGACCTCAGACATGGCAGTTTTAACAGACCAAAACGTAATGGATTTGTCCATAACAGGCATCGAGGCAGCGATACTAGCAAAGCAGTCAGCTTCCTGTCTTCGGTAGAGTACAGGACAGAGTACGGTAAAAGGCACGCAAACAGCCGCAGAGAACTACGTCTCAACGAAGAAATCCGCAAACTCATTGCGCAGCCCAGTAGCATTAAGTTCTGCAATACTGCAGGCAGGTCGCAAGATAAGAATGAAAATAAACTAGATCCTATATGCGAGAGTTTAGCACATGAACACTTTGCCGAGCCGAAAGCTACAACCGAACAGCCAAAATCCAGAGCATATGAGGTCATTGATACCACTGGTGGCAAATTCAAGCTGTCTTTAAAAAGATTCTGGAAACGCAGAGAAAAATTTAACGTGAATAAGTCTGTAGTAAAATCAGATGCATCTGTCCAACAGGAAAGCGACCCGGAACATATTGTATTTATTAATAAACTTGCAGTGGATTATAAAAATAATATACAGTCTATGCCTAGCTATGCGGTATCTAGTGATCGTAGAGGTGGCTTTGGTTCGGATGTAAGCGGCAAGAAAGAAAATGTTAACATATCTACTGTTACAAAGCAAAAAGACTGCACGTCATCTGCAGGTAAGCACATATAACATGAACTTGTTGAATGTCTATAAATGTTTGTCGAAAGTATTTGAAAATTGTTGACTTTATTTAACTGCCTGACAGCTGCGAATAACCTGCATGTTTAGCCCTGAATTGAACATGAATACATGGTATTTTCTTCCAAGTAATACTTCGTTTAAGTTGCAATTAAGAACTGGAAAGTGTACGCGAAAGATACGCATGTTTGTAACAAACATATGAAACAATAACTCTCAAGTGCGTTACATTCGTTCCGTGTGCGTTCTTCTAAGCTTTTTTAGACTATTTTATGAGCTCCATTAACGCTAATTTTACAAGCGATTATAGCTCATTGGTGCGCATTTGTTAGAACGTTCCTACGCAATTTCTGATTATTATAAACGAATATTGTTCTGGTGTATTTAAACTTAAAACAACTTCCCTTCGTTGTTTAAAATGTTTCGTTATTGCTACATCTAAAACAACTAGCTTTGAACCATACTTTTTATACTCTGCTGACATACAATTGAGCGTGGCAGTGCAACTGAGTCGATTATTCAAATATAAGTTTTCTTCCCAAGTTCAATACCGTTTAAGGGGAATACACACAAGTAGATGGTGCAGTAACAATGCTTAAATATCTTAATGTATAAATATACTGTTGTTATAGTAAACACAAGGCATCCTGCTATTTCGAGATAGCTCTGGAATATTCAAGAATTTTTGTTCGAAAATTGACTGCATTTAGAACGAGAATGTGATATTAGATCGGGTATATTATTCACGCGCGTGTAACATCTGTTAGCAGACAGACTGCAGCAATGGTGTTTTTCCGAACGAACTTTGATCAATAGCGGTATAGGTGTCAATTTAAAGCACATTCACGCGTTTTGTGATTAGATTTCGCTGCGCAGATGTCCCAATTTGTGGTCTAGTCTGATTACATATCCATAATACACATCAGAGTCCTTGTCGCACATTGTTTCTCTTTTCAATAGAAACTTTTGCCAGATGTTTAGGCGGGAAAAATTTATAACAAGTGGCGTTAATTTTTACTGTAATCTATTCCAAAATGCATTTCTAAGGCTCCGTATTGTTCAACAACGTGCCGCCTGCAGTTCATTTTATTGAAAGTATTTCGTGTTGACATTATGCCACATTACTTTTTGGAATTTATTAAGTTTTCTCTACCTTGTATTTTGTCTAAAAACTTTTGCAGGGCTATTCTTTGTGTAAATATTGAAACATACATGTTATGCACGGAAAGCAACGATCAATCGAGAAAGTGATTAATTATTTATTTAATGCATCATTTATGAGGCTTTAGTAAATATCTGTTTGGTGAATAGTGAGAAATGCCTGAGCTTACTGAATATTAGAAATTCCAACTATGGGTGGCACAGTGTACATTTCCTTATCAAAAGGAAGTATTTTTGGGGCAGTGTTATTTTACAGTCATAACAAAACTAAATTTATTCATCTGAGGATCAACCTTTGTATTTGAATAATTGATGTAATTATAATCCTAGATGACTATTCTAGACACCCTGCAAGAACAACAATCTTGATTGTAAACTGAACATTAATATTAACACAGTGATGTTCTGACAGACTTTGCAAATTATCTATCCTGATCAAATAATGAGTTGTTTTCACACCTCTGTTAGAAATAAAATCTAAAGCTTCTAGTTTGCCCAGCAGGCAAACAGGAATATATTTATGGTATACTATTTAAAACATGACGAGAGAAAATTGAAAAAAAATGCAACAATTGGTCATTGAGTAAGAATTGAACTGGCAACCTTGTTATATACCAGTGCTGTGCTCTGTTTATTTAGGTTCAAAGGCTGATTGATTACTGATAAAAACAAGTGGGGGTTATTTATGTACAGTAGCACTTGCTTGTAATTAAAATGCAAAGTATTTTGTTTGGTAGCTACTTAAGTAAACTTATATTTACAATTTTTGTGACAGTTGGGAATAATAAACATTAGGTCTTCTGGCAGAAATTGAAAATATATGCAACATTGGGTCTGACAGGTATCCAAGTCAGAAAATGTTCACATTTTGCAGGAACAGTTCGGGAAAAATGTGACACTACATTCACAATTTCACAGCAAGATTTGCCGAGCTTTAAGCTTTATTGTAGAGTTCTCACTGTTGAGGTTGCTAAGCTATATGCTAGACAGTAGATGTACTGTAGGGTTCGTGATATGGTAAACATAAAAGATGTTTTTTTCTTGCCCTTGAGTTAAGAGTGAAATGTAAAATATTGGATTTTGGTAGATACTATATCTCTACAGTATGATAGTTGTGAAAAAATGCATGCATTACATTTGTAATAATGTTTGCACTGCATGTTTCCTAAGAAATATTACTGTTCCGCCCTGTTTTCTGAAAGAAAAATACTTGTGGAAACATCAGACTTGCATGTTGCAATATTTAACATATTTATTTGGCCTAACCAAAACAGGAAAATAAGCAAACTATACTGAAAATCTTGTGCAAGGCACCCTTGTTAAACTGAATCACTTAAATAGTTACATTAATAGTAAAAGATATACATTCTGAAATATTTGCTAAACTATATACAGTACTGTATTTACTGTCCTCTTTTGAAGCTAATCATATGAAGCAGCATAGGGGGTTACCATGTGCTTGTACTCAACGTTTTTAAATGAAAAACTTTCAATTTTGAGTTCAAAATAAGAACATGCACTTCCTGAACTTCATGTTGTTGAATCCATGTCGACACGATTTTAAATACGACCGCTTATCGTAAATATCTGTGTCTAGTAAGATGCTTTCAAGGACCTGTTTACTAGTGTATGAATTGTGTCTGACAGAATTGGCGATTTTATTCTGCTTTTGTACACCAGTGTGTTTAAACAGATAAATGGTTTTTAAGTGTTCTCACATATATTTTTCAATTTCCATACTTCATAGTACTTAGAAAGATCTTAACAGATTTACAAAACAAGTTTCATCTGGACTAACAAGGATCCTTGCAATGATCAATGTTACATGTTGAATCTTAGCTGGGCTATTATCAATCTTGTTAAGTGAAAAGTGAAAATCATATACCAATAAGCTGTCATGTGCCCTCCACTATTAGTCTATTATTTCAATTGTCAAGTGGAGAGCGCTGACACTCATTGAGAGAACATATGACTGTGGACTTTAAGTCACTTGTGAAAGCGAGCTTCTCAAGCTTGTCGGGAATATTGCCAACTTCATTTCCAAATTTAGAATATTGGGCGTGAACGTGGCAGAGCTAACTTTGAAAGTTATTCGCTATTGTATCGAAGTTATTTTTACTGAATGCCTTGTCGTATTCAGTACGGTTAGAATTAGGGCCTGTTCATATGGGAGAAAGTTACCCCGGTTGGCGAGAAAACATTTCGACTCGCCAAATAATTTTGCTCTGTTCATATTAGCCTATCAACAAGCGAGATCTCGGTACACGGGGAAACTTTTCGTCTCGTATAAACATAAGGTAACTTTTCTTACTATTTTCGTAAGAAGGCGAGATCTCGCTTGTAAACTTGTCGAAATGTTTTCTCGTTAACCGGGATAACTTTTTCCCATATGTACAGGCCCTTAGAATACATATATGGTTAAAATTGTAAACAATGCATAATACGATACCGTAGACTGAATGACTTAAATTTATTGAACAACCTAAAATATATTCAAAGCATGTTTGCATGTTTGTTCAGTAATTTAGAAATTTTAAAATTTATGACAATTGCCTAAACCATAAAATGAGATTTGATGAGTAAAAGGCTGTCCAGAATTACACAATCTAGTATTCCGGACGAGCGGCTTTTGCTAAAATGTCCAAACTTGTTGTATCGTCTGAATTATCGGTGTACCTTTACTGCATTTTGATGTAGTTATCCAATACTTACATGAACACTTGCCAAATATTGAAGTTTATGAAAATCAACGTTAGTTGCATTGAGATTATGAATATTTTACGCTATCCCTAATACTGTACGTCACCAAGTATTATTTATTTATATCATAACAATATTCTCTTAATTACGTGGGTTGATAACATCAAATTTCCAAAGTTCAAAGACATGTACATGTGGTGTCATTTATTCAAAAGAGAACCTTATCGCAACTTCCAATTTTCGATAGTACTTGAAAATGTCAAAACATGCTTCCTGGAGAGACGTGACATTCGATTCTCGAGATATATCTGGGTGCATGCTTCTTCCTTTAACTAGTATAGCATGAATATCAGTAGCGTACGTTTGATATTTTCAAACGCACAGCGTAGTTTGATGTTGGTAAAAAGGTTCCTGTGTACAGTGTATCGGAAGACACATGTACAATGAATACACAGGTGTGCATATATAGGATTTAATTAAACATGTGATGTTTTCTCATGTGATGTTTTAAGAATATTAATAATTCTCATGTGATGTTTTAAGAATATTAATAATAAGAATATTAATAATAAGAATATTTGTTTCGTATAGAAAGACAGATAGTTTAGGCTTTCAATAAGTATTGTTATTTCTAAATGTTTCGAATACAATACTTATGTATCTAAACATCATGCGACGCGCGCTGGACATTGACTAAACATGGAAACGATAAATTTGCTAAGTACTTTTTTCTGGCTTTTATCCTAAATCTTGCTGAACTGGCTGCCCTTCATGGCCAGCAGAAATTTTGTATCAATGTTTTTTGGATTTTTTTTATCATAACAGTACATCTATTTTTATTGTATTTGTCTTCTGTTTCAGTTTACTAGCGTAGCACACAGTATCGCTTTGATTATGCAGTAGCAGAAGAACGTAACCACAATCTGATCGCCTTTTAACGTGTGTTCTGTATTCGTTTGCTGTATAGGTGTCCAACAAAAGGAGAAAACAAAGTTGACTCCGAATTCTCATCCGACATTCACAGGTGTGTATCGAACCATACTTTAGCGTATGCATTTCAGTTAATGCACTTTAGTTTATTTACTGTACTAGTTTATGTGCTTCTGCTCATGTATATTTCCGTACAGTAGAGCTTGTTAACTCAAAAAGCAAAGGAGAATAAATTCCAGTTATTAGGAGTTCAAGTAAGCAATAGAATAATAACTGGATGAATATGCTATGGAAATAGGGGTGTGCAATCTCCGGTATTTCAATTCCGGCTCCGGCTGGTAACGGCTTAAAAACTCCGGCTAGGCTCCGGCCCTATATATACATTTGTTCTGACTTTTTACCAGTCAAAACTGGAAAAAAGGTTGAATGATAAGATCCAACCGAGTAATAGCATATATTTCTTGGATCGACATGTGTGTGTATATGTGCGTACGTATGTCGCAGTGACTCAGTTACACAAATTTGTCACTAACACGCACAATTATCAATATTTGCAATACGTTGTCATTTTGATGCAGCAGCCGGAGCTTGAAAATTACAGTCTAGCTCCGGCTCTGACAGGATAAAAACAGCCGGAGCTCCGGCAGGTCTCCGGTCCTCCGGTGCACAGCCCTACTGAGGGAAACTGAGAATCCAGTTTAACTTGGCGTATTGCTCCAGCTGTGCAAGTTCGAGTTACGTTATTCGCTTATGGCAAAATTTTTATAATCCAAACTTTGTGCCTGTATAAACAGCTGGCCTTATTATCTCCATAGGCCAGGAACGGAAGCCTGCTAAAGATAGCTTTTGCAGATACACCGGAATAAGACTTTACTGAAAAAATAAAAGTACTAGCTGCGATGTGATATATGCAGCAGACCATTCCACGTGTTTTTCCGTGTGCGTTCAAACTAGTGCTGATTAAATTTTACAATTTATCTATAGTGTATTTGTATTTGCCAATATTTTGAGCCCACTTTATCACCTGGTAAAGTTATCAAGAGAAATCAGTGTTAGTACTTTACCATGCCCACTATTCTTTCAAGACGTTTTCCTTTACAAGTAACGCCAAGCGGAAATGAATCTATATAGCATAATAGCAGTTAAACAGTAGTTATGTGTGGCTGGTAACGGAAATCACGAACGTAAAACTTAACTGACACCTCACATTTGCTATAGCATTCGTGTAAGACTTATAATCTGTAGACAAGATTTATAGCGGGCCACATTAATTGGACCGTGTGAATCTTTTTCCTCTCGCTGCGGTAGGGAGCTAAATTATTGTTTATATCATCGGAGAAAGGAAGTTTTAATGCATGCTTGCAACCAAGTCGTTAGCTTTTGTTATTCGGGTTAACATTTCCCGTCGTTTGGGGGTATAGTGTGTACCCTTGCCAAAAAACCTAGATTTACAACAAGCCTGTGGTTTAACTGTGTTATTGATAGCATTTTCGCGCTCGTACACTGGTATCACAAAATGAATTACTAGAATGTGGTCTCTACTTTGGGCCTTAGTTTAAGAGTAGACCACCTGACATAATGACCATTAGAAAATGTACATAGGAGGCTTATTGCTTTCTGCTAGCGCTTTCTCTTGCTAAGCAGTTTATAAGGTCATTTTGGATAATTGCGAATTTAAATTAGTTAAAATTAAAATTTCATCTGCTGTTTTTTTAGTTTCTACACGTCCGTTTGTTTCAAAGTTTAAAAAATATCTCCTCACAACAACTGGCTGTAGGAGCGTGCGTGATTTGTTATTAGTTAGTGATATTCTGTTCTTCATTTTGGTTAAGCCTCATTATTATTCCTTTAGGCAAGGATACAATTAGGAAGAAGATCGTCAAGCGTATTCTTTCCCCAATCACG
>ERZ1738541.42-NODE-100-length-13161-cov-6.453838_pt1 | contig 13161 bp, 20 predicted proteins | sample MGYA00581729_ERZ1738541 | MGnify/ENA primary metagenome ERZ1738541 (study PRJEB40740, sample SAMEA7388101) | Antillogorgia elisabethae | biome: Marine coral reef biome; feature: Environment associated with an aquatic invertebrate; material: Seawater | host...
ATACATATCATGCTATAAAGAATAGATCGTATTACACAAAGCCGACCCACATTACCAGGAGCTTGTAGTTTATGCTAGTCATAAATAATATAGTATTGTCGACGTGCTCAACTTTCTGATTAATATATAATGTCCACAGTTGAAACGAGGGATAAACATTGTATAAAATTTGGCCTTCATTATTATGCGCGTATCCGACGATCCGACGCCAATTTTCTGCGCTCTACAACTACAGCATCTTTACTTCTGTTCACTTATTTAATCAGAATAGAATAGTAGCATGTATAGGCCGGTATGAACCCGCGACCGAAAAGTCGCATACTTCGCATACCTTAGGTATGAAATCATTTCAAAAAAAAAATTGCATACTTGCACATACCTCAGGTATCGGAAAAATCGAACTCATTTCCAAAAAATCGTATACTTTTGCATACCAACGATGTTATTAATTAACATCACCCCCGATCCGAGCGCCAGCGATGTTAATTAAAAAATTGAACAACCGTTGCCTTTTATAAAAAATTGATTCCATGCGTGCGTGTGGTAGACTACCCACCACTAAGAGCATTTAGCGAAGACGTTGATATGCCTTTACTTTGCTCAATTAGAAGGTCACGACTTTTGTTTGAGTCTGTCTTCAGAGGTTATTCACCAAGCGATAGTGACAGTGACTGTTGTGATAGTGACAGTGACTGTTGTGATAGTGACAGTGATGAATAAAGGATGAGGTTTCAAAAATACTTCATCATGACATAACAATAGAAATGCTTAGAAATAACTTGGGTTCTTACAGTGACGTCTACAGCTTTGGTGGTTTGTGATTTACAGAAAAACATATATATAATAAAGAATGAACACACAAAAGAATTTGACGCAATAGCGGGAGCAAAGAAGATACCATACTTTTACGACATGACCAAGCGTGACTTAATGCTAAAACTTAACTTTATTCAATCAGCAGACACTGTCAGTAACAATAAAAGTCAAAACATACCAAGAGCTACACTGAACCAGTTGGCGAAGGAGATGGGGGGAATAAACAACATTAGCAAGTATGACCTTGCAGAAAAACTTGGTATTGAACTACCGAGACCGAAACGCAAACAACCAATCGGAAAGGCTTGCAGAAAACCACGTTCAGTTCTGGTTTGGAATCCTAACGGCACAACAACAACGACATACCCGAGTATTAACAAGGCAGCACAGGCGTTGAGGAGGCCAGCGATGCAACTTTATAACCTCGCTAAAAGTGGTGAGGTGAAAATTAACTAATTTGAACAAAAAACATAAACGAGATGAGTTCTTATGAAAAAGTTCTTATAGAAAAACTTGCACAGTTAGCGAGACAAATTTATGAGCGGCTTAAAGTTTCGATCGGTCCCAATGATATTCAACGAGGCTGCAAGACAACATAATGACAGTCAGAACGTATGTTGTGTGTGTGGTGTTGAATTTAAAAACAATGTTGTATAACTTAGGAAAGTAAGGGACCATTGCCATTACACAGGCAAGTACCGAGGAGCACTCCACTCAAAGTGTAACCTTTAAAGGTTAAAAAGAACAAAAACCATCCAAGTTCTCTTTCATAATCTTAAAGGGTATGACTCTCGCCTTTTTGTAACAAGATTAGCCAACACACCCGGTGATGTTTCTTGTATCCCCCAAAATGAAGGAAAAATACATCACATTTAACAAAAATGTTTTAGTGGATAGCAAACAAAATGTAGAGGAGGATGAGAAAATACGGTATAACCCAAAGTTCATAGACACAATAAACTTCATGCAAACCTCTCTTGAAAAACTAGTTAGCAACATGAGCAAGCCTATGTTCAAACATACAACCAAGTACTTTCAGGGTGAACTGTTGGATTTAATGCTTAGGAAAGAAATTTACCCTTACGAATACATGACAGACATCTCTAAATTCAACGAACAAAACTTACCACCAAAGGATGAGTTTAACTCTAAGTTGAGTGCAGGCGTAATCTTCAGACCGGACACGTATGTGTCCATCAGAGATATCCGACAAAGACTACAAACATGAACAGACAGTTTTTAAAGCCTTTACTGTAAAAACCTAGATGAATATACAGAATTATATTGTAAGTCAGATGTTTTACTACTAGCTGATGTGTTTGGGAGTTTCATTGACATTTGTCTCAGGAAATACAACCTAGACCCACCACATTACATCACATCACCATCATAGGTATGGATGCAATGTTAAAAATGATGGGGGTGGAATTGGAACTTCTGACAGACGGTGACATGTATCTCTTCTTCGAAAATGGAATTCGAGATGGGCCGGATATCAACTATGACCAACGGATATGCGAAGGCAAACAATAAGTATATGGGTGACCAGTATAATCCCAACGAACCGTCAACATTCATTCAGTACTTGGACGCCAACAACCTTTACGGAAGGGCGATGTGTCAACCATTACCAGGTTGTGTTTTGAGTGGCTAACAGAGGAGATTGACATGATGATGAAGGATCCAAGTAAGATTAAAAGTTGCACTGTAGAATTGGATTTGGAGTATCCGAAGGAGCTTCACGATCTCCACAGCGACTACCCACTAGCCCCAGAGTCCGTTGTCCTAAATGGAACAGCGAAACTAATACCAAACCTCAACAGCGAGAAAAACTACGTCCTACACTACGAGAACTTGAAATTCTATCTCAAACACGGATTGAAACTCGCAAAAATTCACAGCGGTATTAAATATCAGGAGAGCGCGTTCCTGAAAAAATATATCGACAGTAACACTGAATCTAGAAACAATGCAAAGAATGACTTTGAATAAGACTTCTACAAACTTATGAATAACGCCGTATTCGGGAAGACAATGGAGAACGTACGCAACCGTGCAAAGGTTATTATCGTAAACAGACTTGAAACAAAAAAATTTGAGGGATTAATAGCCAAACCATATTTTAGAAGTTCATATATTTTCGAGGATTCAAACCTAGTGTCGGTTAGGATGGGCGAGTCCACGGTGTGTCTAAACATACCAATATATTTAGGTCAAACCATCCTTGATCTGTCAAAGACATTGATGTATAAGTTCCATTATGAATACATAAAACCAATGTATGGTGAAAGGGTTAGGTTATTATTCACAGAAACAGACAGTCTTTGTTATGTAACTCAAACCGATGACTTTTACAAAGATATATCCTCTGACGTTCACAAGATGTTCGATACGAGCGGATATGACAAAAACCATCCTAGCGGGGTACCAACTGGATTGAACAAAAAAGTCATTGGTCTTATGAAAGATGAGGTGAACGGAAAGGTGATCTCTGAGTTCGTAAGTTTGAGGTACAAATTGTATGCTTACAAAATGGCAGATGGTGGGGGTGATAAGAAGTGCGAGGGTGTAAAAAAGAGTGTAGTTAAAAAATGTATGACACTTGAACACTACAAGGACTGCCTATTCAACAATACAAATTACCCAGCAAAATTTAATACGTTAAGATCTAGAAAGCACGAAATAACCACCGACTGTATTACAAAGGTTGCATTATCTGAAAGCGACGATAAGAGATATATAATACCCAACGATCCTGAACAAAAAACACTTGCACTAGGGCACTGGGCTACAAAACACTCCGATCTCCATGGAGTTAACATAAATACAAACAAAATGTTCCAACGAGGAAGCCTAATGAACTTAGCCTACAACGCTTTGTAAAACACTAATAAAATGGACGAAGAACTTATACTAGTTCTTGCTTTTATTGCAGTTACATTTGTTGTGGACGTGGTGTCAAAGAATATTTCCTAAGCCATTTAGGTTAGGAAATGTTTGCTCTTCTTCGATCGTTCATGCTTAGTCTTTTTACAGATGCTTCGTATTTTTTGCATTTACGTTTGTAAAACCCTATTTGGAAATTTCCTTCGACACCGCTACCGGTGTGTGCGATGTGTGTTCCTGTTATGAAGCTGTTTTTAATCTCAATGTCCTCATTAATTAGAACACCGTTTACGCTTGGCGGTGGTTCTTCTTTGCTTTGTCCACATCCCACGTTATTCATAGTAACTTAACTAGGGTGTAACCTGATGCAAAACCGACGAGTCCGATTGTAACGTTTTGGTAATGTTTCATTTCGTCTGAGGGTTTGTAGAAGTCGTGTATGGTTGGTTTGACATCCACCGCAGACGCACTTTTTAGCTCTTCAAGAGCTCTGTTTGTTTCATTAATGTCTTTGTTAGCGTCACCCAGTTCTTGTCGTAACTGTGCTATTCGGTCCTTTCTTTGGACTTCTCGTTCATACCATTTTAATTTTGCTTTCGCAAGGTTTTCTATTGCTTCGTTGTGACGTTTAATTTCGTTCGCGTATCCCTTATGGCTACGTTTTGAAAACAGAAATCCAGCTCCTGCGAATGCTACTGCACACTGTGAGAGGTTATTTTAATATACCGCTTATGTAGAACTCTTCTTGAATGGATCATCTGGTATCATCTTTGTCTTTTGAAGGTATTGAACTAACATTGATCCACCAGCGATAGCTGCGACTAGTTTTAGGACCCCTTGTGGAGTGGATGGAACCCCGAGGCTGTCTTTGAAAACTTTTTTGCTTGCAAATGATACTCTGACAGCACCAAGTGTGATTAACCCAGGTCAAATGCTTCGTTTATTAATTCTTCTTTCGTTCGAGAAATACTGCTTATTCATTAGTGTAATTTTTAGTCTAAGGTGTAAGGTTTACGTTTTGGTTTAGGTGCGGGTTCTGGTGCTTTGGTGGGTTGTTGTTTTGTCTTTGTTTCTGTTTTACTGTAATACTTGTATATGAGACCACCACGACGCATGCAGCTGCAATGAATGGGATAGTGAGTGGGTTGGAGTCTTCGTCGTTATTGTTGTTGTTATCGTCTTGTTCACGTTCCAACTTCTTCTTCTGCCTTGCTTGTCTTCATAACTCTCTTCTTCCAGCTTCTACTCGTCGAGGGTCTTGTGGTTTTTGACGTTGTTCTGTAGACGTTTTCTGGGGCTTTTCTTCTGTCATTTATTAATGGTCATCTATAAACCATTTATGTTTCATTTACAAATGACATATAAGTTGTCTATAAGTTGTTTTTTAGGTCATTTGTAGACTAGTTATAGATTATTTGTAGGTCATCTATAAACCATCTATAAGTTTCCTTTCATTTTTGTGAAAGGAAACACTTCTCACCAAAAAAATATTTTGCTACTACTATTCCCGTTAGAAATATACCTCCAAAAATATAACCAAATTCACCGTTATCCTGTGTGGGGCTCCCTCTTGGTGTCACCTGTGTCTGTGTCGTTGATTGCGGTGTTACTTGTGCAAGGTGTTCCAAGTCAGAACCCCCTTTAGGTTGTGGTGTTGCTTGTAGATTGAAGTTTACTTTCCAAACTTCATTTTCTTTGTTGCTAGCGTTAAGACATCCTTTTCTTTTAGGATGAACATGTTCGATGGTATTAGAATAATACCAGGAGATATGACCATATTCAACACTACATTTGTGCTTTTTTTCGCAGTTCGCATATTTGATATCGTTACAGTGTCATCATCCTGTATGATAGTGTCCTTTACTAGTTTTTCAAAAATTTGCAGTGTCTGTAGAGATTTTTGCACCCGCACTGACTATTTGCTAGTGAGTTTGTGCTTGCGCTCCTAAAATACAATACATACGCCTCAGCAGCTTTCTGTAGAAGAAGTTGTCCTGTCCTTGTTAGTCCATCGCTGTCGCTTTTTATCAATTTCATCCAGTCATCATCACTTTTGTTTTCAACTCTTGCAACTTCTTGGCATTTACTTCAAAGTACACCACCTACGCTACCTACTCTTTCGTAACGTGCATATCTGATGTTAGGTTTATTGGGTTGTTCAGCAAGCCAGGTGGCGATGATTTCTTTTCCGCGTTGGAATGTGTCTTCCCAAATCTTTTTTGTTGGTATGTTTGCTTGGACCGTCTCCGTCATCTCTTTTGTTATAAACCTTTGCATCTTATCAGAATCTCGCAGAAACCTCTTCATGTGATAGTAGACATAAAACCTCGCTATGCTGGTTATTATTTTTGGTTCTTGGTATCGCCTTCGAGGTGTTTTAAGCTTACTCCACTTTTTTATGATATCATGTACGCAGAGAGTAACGATGCGAAGTTTGGATCGTTTTTGTCCACTTTGATCTTCGTTATGTCTTTTGCCTTTTGTGTATTTACCCATTTAGTATTTAGTTTTTCAAAGTTACTCTAGAAGCTATCTTGTTCCGTTACAAAAATCTCAAACAGCGTTACGTTGTATGGTAACACACCAGTGCCTAGTGAAAATGGTTCAATAGTTCCTTTTGGTTCCCATATCTCTGATCCCCAGTGCAGAGCATATATTGTCTTAAAAAATCTGACTTTATATTCCAACTCCACTTCCATCTAGTGTGTGTGTTGTTATATAATTTGGTTTTATGATCAGCCCTGTACACGATGTCTGTTTCGTTAGCGATGGTACCATCCTGAGCAAGATTTACCCAGAATTCAAACTCGTCAACGTTAGCAAAGGGGTACTTTTCCATGAATTCAGTCTTTGTTTTCACCAGTTCTTTGTTGTAGCTTCTTCTTGCCTTGTCATAATTCTTGCCGTACTATTTTTTTTACAGGTTCTGAATCCCAATCCATAATTTATTTTTATCCATGTGTGTAATAAATGAACATGATTACTGCGTATCTAAGCAATTGTGAAAATAAAGTTTACCTCAATGATGGATTTATAAAATGACAGAGAACTCAAGGATGTTGTTAAAAAAACATCGCAATTTACTGGAAATTTCAAAATATCCACAAAGAAAGCAGCGAGGTGACGATGACGAGTTCGTCTGGGATTAAAGCCGTCATACAATTTGGATTGGGTTACTGGACATTCAACATGATATCGGATCGTCTTGCGTCGGAGGGTATAACTTTGGATAAAAACAGACATAATAACACCGAACATAATTCACTGCCACATGGACACATTGGAACTGGGGGAGTTCGGAGTGCTACTAGGATTAGCGAAAAACACCGTCGCACAGAGAGATGTGTGGAAAGACTCAAGAACCGTGAACATAAACATGGGTCTTAAATTCATAACCATCGGATGTGGTTGCATCAACACTCTCAAAAACTTTGACATCAACGGTAAAGAAGCAACATCATCGCAACCTTTCCAATAACGAGCGAGCAGTCGTTAAATGAGACTGTACGTGACGTTCTCTAAGGATGTAAAGTTCGAAGCTCCGCTTACAAACGGTATTCACAACATGATGTAAACACAAACGTTGGTGACGATGTGAAACTAAATATTGTTATTGAGTATTATATAAAATGACCAACGTTATCACAGAACAAGAATTAAGAAATATTTACTACGACCCTGGGGTGGGTTATCAGTCCATGGAAAAACTATCAAAGAAAAAGGACTGAAAATAAGTAGACGAAAAGTTAAAGAATGGTTAGAAACTCAAGACACTTACACGAGATACAAACCCAATGTTAGAAAAAGTAAGTTTCAAAAAACTTAGGTAAAAGAACTAGCCGATCAAATATAACTAGGCCTTGTAGACATGGGTAAATACAAGAACAAAAACAAATGCTATTACTAGATTTTAACAGCAGTCGAGATCCTGTCCAGATATGCTTTTGCAATCCCAGTTTACAGAAAAGACACCAAAAACATGACAGAGGCTGTTGGAGAACTACCAGAACAGTTCAAGTCATGGTTTGGTAGGTACCGGAACGTCGCACAGTTTGATGACGGTAAAGAATTTTACAACGTAGGAGTCAAGTTGCTACTGGAGAAACACAACATCAAGTACTTCTCAACCCAATCTGACAAAAAGGCTGCCATTGTTGAAACATTTAACCGAACCCTAAAAACCATGATGTGGAAGTACTTTTACAGCAAAGGGACACACAATTGTTTGACGTCTTGCATCGACCTCGTAACCAACAATAACAAAAACAAAACACAGTACAATACTCATGAAGCCTGTCAACGTAAACAAAACCAACGAACAGCAAGTTTGGATTACGCTATACGGACACGAAGTGGGAGAGCTCCCCTTACCAAAATTTAGGATTGGTGACACCGTTAGAGAAAGTAGATAAAAAAGCATCTTTAGTAAGGGGTACGAAGCAAACTTCACAGAAGAAATATTCAAAGTCGTAAAAGTACTCAGAGGTGATCCTAACATGTGCGAGGGATACCGGAGAAAGATATTAAAGACATCGGGTGATCAACGTTTAATATTTTTAACAGAGTCTGTTAGAAATAAAATGGCTGAAGTTATAGAAATGAATGGCCTCGACCCAGTCGAAGAGATTAGAGTTGACAAGGGGTCAAAGAACAGGAAAAAACAACAGTGCAAAATTTAAGAACGTAAAAATTATCATCCTCAAGAACAGCGAATACGAATACTGCTCGAACACAAGGTCAAGGTTGGCTATTTACGAGTTCAGAGAACTACTAGGTAGGACACGGGCAGAACACGCAAGAGCAATCGGGGGAAAATAGAAAAAACCCTAGAAGAAGAAGGAATAACCAACCCACCACTCGAACTTGTTGAAAGCGTCCACGAAAGCACCTTAGACTGTATTGAGGAGCGTATCGAACAACTTACACTGCGAGCAGTACGTTATCCCTAACGCACTCTGAATCACGTGAAATGCCTGGTGCAATACACATCGAAGAACAGGAAGGACAAACACCGGACAGCAAATAACCCTTTTAGAGGATGGAGAAAAACCACACTGGGAAAAAAAAGCGAAAGAAGCAGAAGATCAGGGAAAAACAAACGCACACAAGTTTTAAGAAACGTTGTCGACACGATTCAGATAAAAGTCGACTACATAAGATTAAAAAATAACCAACAACCAGCAAGCGAAGAAGTTCAGTCCATGCTAGAAGATGAAATTAACACCAACGACCTCACGAGATTCGAAAGATTTAAAAAATGGGCTAGGGAGAACTTATTAGCCCTCTCCACCGTTGCCATCACTGCTGCAGGTGTTATAACCACCATCGTAGTTGCTGGTAGAAAAGCCATAAAGACAGGTGCAAAGGCCACCAGTAAATTTGCTAAGTCGTTAGGAGAAGTTGGTAAAAAGTAGCGCCATTCTTAGGTGCTATTTTAAACTTGGTTGGTAATATCCTATCCCTAGGTGCAAAAGGTCTTAACTTTTTGGCTAAAAACCTATGGTTGCTAGCACTTGCGATAACATACATTGCATACAATGGAGTATCAAGAAGAAGACGTAGATAAATACATGTTATATTTTTACACTAATAAATAATATGACAACCAACAGAAACGAAGAACTAAATCCGGGTTTCAACAGAACAAAGCTTACAAACATCAAAGGAAAAAGAATGTTTAACATGACGAGTCTACTCAAGAAGGAAGCAACAGCGGGAGACGTATATTACATTGCGATGCCATCGATGAGTCCTGACCAATGCATTGTTCCAGACACCATGATTAAATTCAAGAACAGCAACACAAAGTCCTGGTTCAAAAATAACCTTGGCCGTCTTTTGAGTGAAGGATTAAACGTACGCATCGGTGGTGAGGTCGTGTATGACAACACGGGTGAAAGCATCCGGGAAATTTACAAAGACCTTTGCAAAAGCGACGACAAAAGAAAAAGCATGGTAGAATATGGTATTGGCAATGAAAACCTCAGAAAAATGTTGTCTAAAGATGACAGCGCAGTAACGGTATACAAGGCTGAAGACGTACTGATGGCTAAAATCCACGACACCCTAAAAATTAAACTTGGAAAGATCTTTAAAAACCATGGACCTTACGCACCATATGACATGAGTGACGTCGAATACAGGATCAGGTTACCAAAGGCTGACAAAATAATGAACGCACAAACTGGTGAATCCGTAGAAGGTTACAAACTCACGGACATAACCTTGAATACGAAACCATCGAAAGCAACAAACGTACTAAAAAGGTTAAAGATGAGTATGAAATTGGAAGAGATCTTGGATATGAATACACCACGCTGTTAAAAACACTAGAGTGGAGTAAATCCAGTACCTGTGGGGTGATAGACATTAATATTCCACGAAAAAGTATGAGAGGGATCGTGCTTTTGTGCCTTCCGGGAAACCCAACTGACAGCGAAGAATTTTACAACGCAGAGGCTCAAAAAGTTAAAGTCACCATCAAAGGGAACCCAAACTCTGTCTATAGTCAAGGACTAGCACGATCAGAAATCTATAACGAGGCCAAGAGATTCTTCGGAACCATGAGCGACACCTGTAACGACAACCTACCAACCCGAGATTTCTACAAAGACAAATACGCTATTATCATTGACCTAAGAACCGTCGACGACGAAACGGTTGTAGGTAGCGGAAGAAGGCTCGTTGGAACAGTCTGGTGTCTTGCTCGAAATAGAAAAACTGGCAACAACAGTTGACCTAATGTGTCACGTCTTTGTGATATCTGACGGTCGCGTTAGCATTGTAAACAAAAAACTACAAAAACTAAAATAGTAAAAACAAAAACATAAAATTTTCTCATATGTTAAAAACATATGAGAAATATAAATATGAACACGCCATTTCACATGATCATAGTGGGTATGACCAACTGCGGTAAAACACACTACCTGCTAAAAATGTTAGAGGAAGAATACAAAGGACGCTTTGACCACATCTTCATCGTGTGTCCAACGTTCAAGGAAAACAAAACGTACCAAGACTGGAAGTTCCTACAAGACGACAACGTATTCCCAATAGCGTGCGACCACGACGAGGTTGAAGACAACCTGAAACCATCACCGAGTTCGCAAAAAACACAAATAGTCTAATAATATTAGATGAGTGCGCCACGTCTCAGTCGGTTAAAAACAGAACCAGCGAACTCATCAAACTATCATTCCACGGAAGGCACATTGGTCTAATAGATATAATGACTATCTGAAATCGATAGTCATTACCCAACAGCTAACCTCCATCGCAAAGCCTTACAGGATGAACATATCAAAACTAGTTACCTTCTACAACTCTCGTAAGGATGACAGAAGAGACAAATTCGAAAACCACCTTAGTGCTGACAAGGGTGAGGACCAAAAAATTTTAGACAGCCCAAAAAATAGCAGGTTTCCTAGGTTAGAAATACTAACGATATATCCGTACACCCATAAAGTAGTATCTCCAAAATACTGACACAAAGAGAAAAAATACTAATAGTAATAACGTTCCGTTTAACGTTTGGCTTTGCGTTAGTTGTGTTGTTATGTCCACTAACAGCAGCGCTAATCGTAGCGTTAATAGTCAAAAACTTATACACTTCCACTTCAAAAAGAAGTGGAAGTTTGTTGGGGGTTTTTTGTTTTGTTTTTTTTTCTATTCAGGACATTCTTCACAGTCGTCGTTGTTACGTTTTGTATCTTCTGGTTCTTGCGTCTTCTTCTTCCAAATGTATCTTGCAACACAAACACCACCACATATTAATCCCACGTACGGAAGATATGGTGTAACGGCGCTAACGATGTTTTTGATTTCTTCTTTTATCAAGTCAAGCTTTTTTAGGTGATCCCTTAATAATTTGTCATCGTCAACAAGCTCGAGTGATGACATTAAGTTAGAAAACTGGTTAATTACATCGTCGGTGATTCTTTGTTCACCTCTTCTAGTTGATTCTTCTGGTATTTGGTGTAAATCACCTCATATTTTTCATCGCTAGCTTTTTCAACGTACTTCGCCGAGTGTTTAATCTTACCTTACTTAGCTAGTTTTAACACCTCTTCTCTGTAATTTGGTTTAACGTCTTCTTCAAATTCCATTTTATTATAACTACACGGTTAGGGAAATATTTTTTGACATGGAAAAGTAACTGTCTGAGTTTAATGTCATGTTCCTATAAACTCATAAATGTCGGCCTTACGATCTGTGTGAGTGTTTATGGAGTAAGCTATCCCACGGTTAGTAATTTTGTTTCCAGAATATCTAAACGATCCATACACCTGACACTCCTTTCCAGTACATCTACGAAAGTAACCATCTTGTACGTTATTTTTTCCCCTAGTGTTGCTCCTGCCTTGTCTGCTACTGACTTCAGCCAGTTTAGCGTTGTTGCGTTATACCCAGGGGCACCACACTCACCGTACATCGAAATGTTGTATTCGGTCCTTCCCGTAAATGACAAAAACAACTCGTAACTGTAAATTCCATGTTCTAGCGGATTGTGAAGACTAAAAACTGCCCAAAAGTCTGTTCCTACTTTTCCATACGTTACTGTGTTGACGTTAGCATGCTTGTGTACGACAGTATGAGATGAAGGCGTGCCTCTGACCAAAAACATACCAAAATTTGCGCCAAGTTTTTGTTTTGTTAACTTGCTTGCGAAGGACTCGAACTACCAATAGCCTGTTAGCTTGTGTCCGTTCATGTCAATGTCTCCTGAAATGGTTCCGTGATCTCCCTTTGGTCCGCGTGGTCCAGTGTCGCCTTTGTCGCCTTTAGGTCCTCGCAACCCGCGTGGTCCCTGTGAGCCCGTATCACCTTTGTCACCTTTTGGTGCTTGCGAACCTGTGTCGCCTTTGTTACCTTTAATTTTGGTCCTTGTAAGCCCGTGTCACCTTTGTCACCTTTGTCACCTTTTCGACCGGGTGGTCCTAGATCTCCTTTGTCACCCTTGGTCCCGCTTGGGCCTTTGTCACCTGGCGGTCCCTTGTCACCAATTGGACCTTTGTCACCTATGGGGCCTTGTTTCCTCTATTACCGGTCGATCCTTTGTTTCCGGTCGGACCCTTCTCACCTAACTTACCGGTGTCTCCATCTCCACCCTTGTCACCCGTAGGACCTTTGTCACCTGTAGGACCTTTATCACCTGTAGGACCTTTGTCACCACCTTCACCTCCTCCGGAGTAGTGTGTATCAGCGTATCCCTTTGTAACCAACTCGGTGTTTGTTGATGGATTGGGAAGATTGTTAATTTTTGGTAGTCCATGTTAAAATCTCCTTGGATGGTGAAACCATCATATCCGTAAGATAATGACATAATTTATTTCACTGAGTATTGTTTTTCAATACGCAAACATTTTCCTAAAAGTCTAACACACGCGCGCATGAAATCAATTTTTTTATGGGGGGCAACGGTTGTTCAGTTCTTTAACTAACATCGCTGGCGCTCGG
>ERZ1738541.43-NODE-101-length-13093-cov-16.086670_pt1 | contig 13093 bp, 3 predicted proteins | sample MGYA00581729_ERZ1738541 | MGnify/ENA primary metagenome ERZ1738541 (study PRJEB40740, sample SAMEA7388101) | Antillogorgia elisabethae | biome: Marine coral reef biome; feature: Environment associated with an aquatic invertebrate; material: Seawater | host...
AATATAATCAGAATAATATCATCCGTGTAAACCCAATAATCAATAGCTGTAATTCTATCGTCTGTGTCTATAATCCGTTTCCTTGCATTTTTAATATAATTATAATTGGTTATTTGTCTTTCTGTAAACCTATTAATCTTATATTTATATTGTGTTTTTATTAATAATTACATTTCTTATATGATTGGGTGTTAATAATCTCTGGCAAGCGGTCCTACGGATTACCTCACATCCAATCCATTTTGTTGAAGAATACCATTAGTTACCAATAAAACACAAGAATCAATAAAGAATTGTATCAGAAAACCTTATAATATTGTATAAATCTTGAAAATATATTGCATTTATAGGGATTCTTGGATTAACTTTCTAATCATTCACGCCCTATCATAAAGACAACATAAGATACAAAAATATAATGAATTTCTTCGTCATTTAAGCTCCCGGAGGACTAGCATGCGTGGAAACAGACCATAAAAATATAAAGTTATTATTAATTCTAGAGCATTCACCGGCCGATTCCAAGGATTTTATCTTTAATGTCCTTCCCAAGCTATGACAGTAAGGCCAGTCCAGGATGAAGCAGTAATGTCAATAATAAAAGAAATGAAAATATAAGAAATGTTATGCTTGTATAAGACCCTCCAATAAAGAGAAAGAGATGGAGGGTGTGCAAAGAACCCAAGAAAACTCCATATTTTTGAAGAGTGAAGCAGCATATTATTGTCTTGCTAACGCCCTGCCAAGGGACATGAGGGATGACGGGTCACTAGATTCCTTCACTCTTCCTTTCCTATCGTTCCTACCTTAAAGGTTCCTGTCGCGGGATGATCCTTAGGACCGAATACAAGAGCTTAATTTCTGAGAGTTTGTTGGTAATCCTAGTGTCCGAGAGCCACGTGTGGAGTGAGTATTAATAATATAATTTATTGTATGTTTATAGTAACCGGTGGGAGCACATAACCATCAAAAAACCTTCCATTCCAAATAGCTCCCACCTACAATACAATATTATGATGGTTCAGGTACAACAGTAAACATAGAATCCTTCATGATGGGAGTAAACTGTAACACAAAATAAATATTAGGTTTATAGATTAATAAAGGTAAATCAGATAAGAAATGTAAAAACTAAGTTATCTTTATGTTGTGAGTGTATCTGGCCAGCTTTAACCCATTGTATGCATCCCCAAGAGACACAGCCTAGGAACGGTTACATCAGATTAATACAAACCACCTAAGAAAATTACCAGTTAATAACCTTTCATCCTTTGTTTCCTTTCGTCCAAGCAAGCATAATCCCATTAAAATATTATTATTTTCTTAATACTTGGCTTGCTTGGGTACTAGTCCACCGGTCGTATCTTCTCTCACTTTCAAGGAATTTCAAATATAATCCGGTGGTTGTGCTAGAGCTTTATCATTCATTATCTCTTCCAAGCAAGTACAAATAACATAGATTTTTCCATTATAATATCTTTCTCTTATTGGCCAGTAATTTTCAATCAAATGAGTTCTGTCGTGAGTTAATAATATAAATAATATAAAAATACAATCATAATGGCTTCCATCCAAACAAATTATAAATGTAAATGTAATTCTAATAGCCGTTTCTAGTGATGGAAGCCATGAAAGACAGCCAAAAGACTATTGTAAATCCTTGGAAACGGTGAATATAATCAGAATTTATTATTGTAATTTTATAGTAATTTTAATAGATTGTTAGGTTAAGAAGATTCCAATCAACCGTTTCCTATCAAGAAGACACCATAAGATTACTTCATCCACTAATAATTCTATAGAAATTTCTAGATTAATTCAGTCTTATAAGCACTCATCACATTATAAATACAATATTATCATCCGTTTACAATCTTAGAATCATATGCAGCTTAAAGTCTAGATTTACTATCCCAAGCCAGTTTTCAGGTTCTTATTGTGCTAGGATTGTTCACTCCACGTACCAGGAATTAATATTAATCTTATGGTAATTTACAAGGATTTTAATAAGTGATGTGATTCCTAGGTTACACTTCTCAGAACCTATCCTCCTTATGGAATCCTTTTGTAATAGTATGGTAAGGACAATAAAATCCCGCTATTTTTAGTATAATCTCAGTTAATTATTGGTTTAATGGACGAGTCTAGGGGGATCACTCAAGGATTTTGACATTATTTCCGCGGTTTTGTCTTAGATGTCCCTAGATTCCATAGATAATGCGAGTAAACCAAGACACTATAATAAGCCATTAAAAGATAAAAATGCAAGTTTTTGGGATTTTAAACGGGCTTTTTGGGGCCAACAGTAACCTTAGAATCACATCCTAGATCTAGAGGTGAATGAACATGCAATCTTTATTAAATTTATAAGGATTAATCTTTTAATTTATTATTATTTCTTATATTATTTACTATTAATATTTCCTTCTTTCATTATCAATTCTATGTACCTGGCATGTTATCCTTAAACTCATTCACCATTCATTATTGATTCATCTTTTGTTTATTTGTCCTTATGGTAACCGCATCCCACATCTGGCTCTGTTCCTACCTACATCACCTATTATATCTTCAAAAGACTGGCAAACTCTCGGTCAAATCTATGATCACATATTATTATCTTCTGTTACACGGTCAATCATATAGTAATTCCTATAATAATACATATTAATTCTATCAAAATCTTGTATTTATTATCATTATTTATTGAAAATTATTGATTATTAACAGAGCTTCCATCCAAACAAACCACAGTATTTCCTCGAGATCTTGATGTCAGTTTACTAGCGTACAAAGGACTTTCCAGATAAATCCAGTCTATTTTCTAACTCCAGATATTGACCAACAACACAAAGAAAATAATTGGTTTCTTAGGGCCCAAGGATGAATGAAAAGACAAAAAGAATCTTATTTTTGTACCTTGGGCCCCCATACGCTCCCTTGTGTCTTATCCTAGAGCTTGGATCACATGAGGAAGTTATTGAATGGCAACCGAGTTTATCATATTAAAATGACTTTATAATTGACATTTCTTTGGATTCTATTAATGAAGTGTTTGGGTGCATCCTATTGGCGGAGCCTCCCTTCCACAAGAAACCAGAGCAAGCATAACACTTCAATAAGAATCCGCATAAATCACCAAAACACCCATAAATAACAAATAAAATAAGAAAATAGAATGTTATTATTGTCCGGCTAACGCCCATTCACCCTTATTCCTTCTAAAATTCCTTTATAATTCCTTGTTTTAGAGACTCCTCGCGTAACGGAAGGGTAGGGGCTAAGGAACAAGAATTCTTTTTATTTATTTGTATTCCTTCCGGGCAAAGAAGCCAATAAAATGCATTTATAATTGAAAATTTAAGTGATTTTATTGGGGCTTTCTTCGTCTCTTTTTCTGATATTTTATTAGTTTTATCTCTCTAGAAAGCCCCATTAATAACTTTAAAATTATATTATTTCTGAAGTGTATTGTAGGGGCTCCACGTGTCTTACAGGATTAATAGTTTGGTTTTAGTGTCCTGCCTTTCGTCTACCTTTGGGATCTTCTATAGAATCATCCATGAAAGTGCCAACGGACGAACTAAAAGTCACATCATATATTAATTCAGGTACATCAGATACAAAATCAAGATTAAAAATTGGTGTTTTCTTCTCCTTTTGGGAGTCCCTTGACAGTATATTGCCAGTAAAATAAAATAAAACTTTTTAATTATTAGAGGATTTTATCAGGATTTCAGGACACTCCAGAAGTCAAAAACACTTAATTTATTTTATGAAAATAGCATGATATCCTCAAAGAAATAGAATGGCTTTATAGAATAGAATGTGAATGCAGCGGTTGGACTGGTCTCTAAGCCGGTTAGTAACTCAAGACATTAAGACTCAGCCCCAGATCAACCCCTGCCACCCGTCCCTTCCACGCCTGGCGGTCTAATCCCAAGAGCAGGAAAGAAGGAAAGGGGAATGTTGGACCTTCCTTGACTGGCGGTTGAACTCAGAGAATGATTCGCCAGTACACGGTCAACCTTCCTTTCCTACAAAGAACCCAAATAAATTGTATAAAAATATAAATTTATATTGTTCTTGAGAAGATTCCTGCGGCCGTAAGGCACCCCCAAGGGCAGGGAATCGTACAAAGAAACCATAAAAATAACATATTAATCATATCATCCTGCCCTTGGCCCATATACAAGAACTGAAATGATGAACATAAAATGTAATGATTATTGTGTGAGAGAACTCGTGTAACCAGATCACCCACATAAGAAATCTTATTATTATTTATATTTTTAGGTGTTTTTCTTAGGAGCATACCGTCGTGCTAGTGCCTTTTGGATAGTAATTTTAGTGATCTTATTGTGTATTAGGCGGAATCATATGTTAAGGATGGACGAGGCACTGGTGGACGGATATAGGATTGTAAGTAGAAACCAGATTACACAGACAATATTATGAGTTTATTGATAATAGCCAGTCCACGAGCGTCAATCATATGTTAAATCAGGATGCGACATCTCTTAACCCATGACACAGATTATTCCATAGAAAGGATTACAGCTACAGCCTCTTACCTTAACCAATTATAAATATAATAATAATACCAAGAAATATCAATGAAAATAATATAGATTTAGTGTGGTCCTTCCACCGCTTGCCCACTCGTAACCTCGCTTTCTTAGAAGACACTATTAATAAAATAATTAATTTAATCCTTCAGGAACCTCCCATCCATCTTTATTACCTTTAATGACAAAGAAAATTACATTTTAAATTCATTATTATGGAGGTTCCTGGAGTGTATGGACGAGCCCCAAAGTGAGAGAATGAAAGTTGTACCAGATGTTAAGATAGAAAAGGTCACCCGGTAGTAGCGCTGGAAGGTCCTAACCAGATAATCTGTTGTAGTTTCTAGGTTCATTAGGCGGTTTCATTTGGATAACATTAATATCTGATAGGTGGTTCAGGCTTATAAGATCTCAAGAAATTATTATCTGATATTATATTGACATTATAACTGCCAAGGATTATTAGGGATTGATTATGAGAAGAAAGTGATGTCGGGTCTAAGCCTTATTACGTGATGAATCTATATAAAATTATTAATGAAGAAGCATAAGACCCGACAATATTAACCAGTAATGTCCATGAAAGATAGAATGCTTCTTGGATGATTTGTTCCTTGGCAGTTAATGGTCAATAATTCTTTGTAATAGACGGTTATCTGTAAAATCCTTAACTCTTGATACAGCTTTTGAATTATATGGTTGGTAAAGGGAATTATAAAGTGAATTTTTATTGTCTTTTGTATCTCGTTTCCGTCTCACATCTCTCGCTTCACTCGGAACCTAAGAAGCCTTCATATTTGGGGTATTCCGTGTCAACTCTTGGTCATAATCAGTTCATCCTTTGATTACTACTTACGGGGGACAAGATCCTGATGAAAAAGTGCCACAGAATTATCCTAAGAAACCCAGGGAATCAACTTGCAATCTTAATATCTGACAGGTCCAATCCCTTGCTCCGGCCTTTGATCATTGGTGCGTGAGGACTTCTTGCGTACTGGCGGTTGCACTGTCTTCCTCCACTCTCTTGCCAATAATTATTAAGGATTCTTTGTCCCTAAGCATTAATGCATTCGGCCGTACAAATATCCTGAAAATGAAAAGATAAGATTAATAATTGGTAGATATGGGTAGGGACAAGGACGACCCAACAATAATAATAATAAAAGATTATATTTTTCAGGAATTCTATTATTTATTATTGTTATTTACGTGTGTTGGGTCGTCCCTTGGGTTAACAGGATTTACACATTATATCTGGTTTATATTTACAGGATTTATGCGTTATTACTAGTGACTTCAAGATTAATCTGTGGTAAGACCTGACCAAGAAATCCACATATAATAAGCTTCTAGTACGCGGGAGTGAGCAATAATCACTTAATATTTTAATGAATTATATTATTGTATTTGTAGGGATTCGTCTGTTTGGAATGGCGGATTTTATTATGTGTTTCTTTGGCAATTATAATAATAATACAATAAAATCCGACCAACAGACGAATCAAGTAAATATAAATATAATAAAGTTTTTTGGTTCTTAAGATTCCTTGCATGACTTGTTCTAGAGCATCCTGTACGTAGGAATGACGCCCCAATCATATAGGAAAAGAAGGTTACAAGTGAGTTAGACGGGATTATTTAGGAGCATAAGATTCAAGTTTGTAAGGATATGATTGGCGGGGCAAGGTAATGAATAAAAATAAGAATTAATTTGTAGTGTTAATAGGGCCCCGCCAATACCCAGGAACTATAAATATAATATTTTACTATTGTAATTCCTTGCCCGCTTGCGACAGGCTCCCTTCGGGCCAAGTGACACCCCCACATTAAAGATTTCTTAGTTATTAATCCGGGGCGACCACTTCCATCCACATAAAATTACAAGTTTATTCTTATTTATTGGGTTCATTCGTACAAAGTGGTCGCTAGAGATAGAAACCGAGGAAGCGAGGGAAGGGAGAGTGAGGAAGGGAGCCATAAGACCGCATAAAATCTATATATTTTTAATATTATTTTCTTTATCTTTATGTTTTCAGTGTTTTATGCGGTCTTTTGCTCATATTATATTTATATTATTATGTGTGAAGGGACGACAAGAGCCCGGCAAATCTATAATATTTTCATCCTTTTGGTGGGCTCTTGTCTCTCTCTCACGTCCCTTCACCCCATGCCCACTCATTACGCTCCACTCACTCGTACATAAACCCAATAAACTCACATAAATTTTAACTTTTATATCTTTTAGGGGTCTTTGCTAACAGCTTTTATCAGATACAAATTCAGGTTTTATAAGTCCTCCAAATAAATAGGATTTCCCAGTGAACACACCCAAAAGACAAGCATAAGATACAAATTCTGAAGCTTCTTTAGTGGGATGACGCCTTCCTCAGATAATAAGTCTACAGAATATGATTCACTCTTAAAAGCCATTCAACTTACTTCCTTCCGGCGGGTAAAGACCCATAACAAATAAACCTAAGATAACTTTCTAGATTCTGGAGCGGTATGTAGGTGTCACAAGCTTGTATGACTTTTACCTGGCGAATAAACTAATGAATCTTACCGTCCAATAAGAACCCGTGGCAAGAGTCTGGAGGCGGATAATCCTTCAATAAATTATGAAAATATATGATTTTTGATATTAATAATAGCTTGTAAGCGTCTCTCTCACCCGTAAACTCTATAATTATTGGTTCTTGTATGGCCCATAGGCCCGTTCCTGTCGTTAGAGACGCTTACCAGAAGTTACAATCTTATTATCTTTCATCTTTATGGATTAAGTGAGAGGGCGGGAACTATAAGAGAAGAAAATATTATGTTATGTTAAGGTAAGACAGGCAAGGAAGAGGTTACCAGATACTAGCGAGGGACCAAGAGACTCGCGTACCAATCAATAATTCCTTTTGGTAGGAGCTTAGAAACATAGATTGTGTCACTTGTGGAAGAGGAAAAGTCCTAACAAAATCTATATTATTTGTATTATCCGCTAGTAACCCGTCTTCTGTCTCTCCATCCTACCGTAGGACCAACCCATGATGAAGAATTCTGGATGATCTTTCTCTGGAATAAACTGATTATATCTTCTAAGAAATGAAAAGATGAATCCTTTTGGGTGAGTGTAAAGATAGGACAGGAATGAAGCCTGAGAACTAGACATGAAGGTTGAATCACTTCTAAGATCATAAAATATTAATAAAAGATATGAAAATATATAAGAAATAATATAAAATTAATAATATCTGACCATAAATAACAAAATTAATAGAAAATTTGTATTTATTTTAATAATTCCATTCACTCTCACTCCCTTCCAGCCCAAGAAGATAGCATAATGATAAGATAAAAGATTGGAAACAGAAGATAGAAACCTTTATTAATTGTGTGAGGATATTAAGATTATAAATAAAATAAGATCTGACCTTACATTCACCTTAATAATACCTTGTCCAAATACAATCCTAGGTTTAATCCTGAACAAATAATCCGGTCTAACTAAGATGAAACTATAAGGCCACACCAGTTCTCACCTAAGGGACTTACCGTGGAAGGAATTATGAATGGGCATTACTAGCGAGAACTATAACAAGATGAATTCTTAGGACCGGTCGTATACCAGGATTACACCACTTATTAAAGATTCTTGCCCGGGATTAGTGATGGCGTCATAGTAATGTCTAGGGAGAATCCTGTCCTAGGTCTCACCTTATAATCATAAAATTAATTGAAGTTTTCTGTAACCGTTTCCAGCGTTCCTACTAAGAATCCAGAAAATATACTGAAAATATAAATAATATGAATTAATCTTTTGTATCTTCTTATGCTAGGCCCGGTTTATATCTCAGGAGTTACTAGTGCTCACCTTATAATAAGAGAAAAACCTGGTAATTTTGCTATCTGGGTTACCAAGGAAATCCTATAATGATTAGGTGGTTAATGTCCAGGTCCTACAGTTTTATCCGTGTCTTAGAGGCTCCTGTACACGCCCGCGTTAACGCGATAGAAGCACAACCCAGGTAATAATTTAATGACTTTATGATTGTAGGTTTAATATGTAGTCTGGGGATAGCCGGATGACTTGTTCCTGGGGACTGATCATAAAGGAAACATAATATGCAAAAGACTTTTAATAATACATAATATTTATATTGTAAGTCAGTTATTCCTCATCCAAGATCTCGCTCATGATCATTTATTATATATAAAATCATTAAAGATTACATTGTGAAGGGATTAATAATCTCATGCCAAGCCCCTCACAATTCATATTTTATTTATATTTTCGTCTCTTTGGAGGGGCTTGGTTAGGACAATAAGATTCCTAAAAAATGCAAGGTAATGAACATAAGAAAGACAAGAATGATAATAGATTCTTAGGCCACGACAGGTTCCTTTTGGTAACAGCTTGGACTAGACCATCAACTTCCGAGCCTTCCAACGCCTCACTACCTAGAAACACCTAATAAAATTACATTTAAAATCTTATTTATTGGGGTGTTACTGTGAGGCTAGGAAGTTCCTCCAAAGATCACTCACTCCCCGTACGCTAGCGTCTTGGCCCCGAATGCAATAAACTTTTAATATTTTATTATGATTCTTGCACTTGGACATTAATGGGTTAACAAAAACACCTATAAAATTCTATCTTTTATTATTATTTCTTATGTGTTCCAAGGTAGAAGACTGGCCGCGGTAGGTGGAAGAAGTGTAACACAGATTATTAACTGGTAAACTCCTGGCCAGAAGGAAGCAAAGATTTGTATTTTGTTATGGTTTTTTATAGGTTTCTTAGGATTATTTGCTAGGTATAATAACAGCTCTTACACTTTCAACCTTATACACCGGTAAGTATCAACAAAATCCTTGGAAGTTAGACCGTGAGTTGGACAGGAGCCTTAGGACAAGAGGATAACACTGTAAAATCCAGGGAGAAGACTGACCACGCCAGCTTTAGGAGATGAAAACAGTCTGGCTGTCGGAACACTTTGGTAGCAGAATTACCTTGGAGAAGAGACTAGAACGATAAAACTAAATGGAGCGGTTATTCTTGGAGAACTTGGTGTGGTTGGTATGGATATGACGGGAAGTCCCTAGGCTGTATCTTGACATTATTAATCTATATATTTTTACAATATCTTCTGGATACACCTAAACACTTTATCAGAATGGAATGATTCTTGGGTTTGGTCATTCTAGTTCTTACACCTTGTCCGTAGCAGGAGTCTTCACGCATAATCCGCTTCTATCAAGGCATTTTAAGATAAAAATCTGGTGAAGATCATACAAAAATAACTTGTTTTCTGAGATGACTTTAAGGGGATAAAACTAGGAATTTTAAAGGTGTAATAACTGTAATAACCCTTCCAAGATAATCTTTTATTAATTTCTTGGTAATGATGGGATTTACTAGGCCAGTCCCTTGCAAGATAGAATGCTGAATCTTTCTATAATAATATAATCTTATGCGGGACGTCCCTTCATAGAATGCTTCATTAACCCACATAAATAATTACAAGATAAAATCCTTTTTAATTTATAGAAGAATACAATATATTTTGGTGTTTTATTAGGAGGAATGGGTAAGGCGAGAGACAGAGAGCCTGCCAAGGACCGTTCCCAACCAATCAGATGCATCCCGTCATGCCCATGCACAAGTAATTACAATCATAAAAGCATTCCATCCGGCTAGGGCCTTGGGAATCATTAAAATCCAATCAAAAGTCTTTGCCAAGCACCTCCAGCACAAGGGCCAAGGGCCACCTTAAATGTAATAATAAAAGAAATTATTTGTAATCATTAATTGTATATGGGAGGGGTCACCCGAGGCCAACGGTAAGAAGCTTATAATGTGGGATTACTGTGTGACGCGGGCATGCGACTCCTACAAAATACCAATAAAAAATCATATTTTCTTACTTCCATCCGCATGCCCACTAATAATCCTTTCTTACACTCGTGTGCTACCTTAAGATAAGACACTAGAATCCTTATAAGATAGAAAGTCTTGGCAAGTAACCTCTAAGAAAAAACCAGATTAAAATGTAAAAATATAAGGATTTTAACCACCGATCCCGCCCGAGAACACAATGTGAACCTGTCGTATCTTGGCACTCGTAAGCTGTAAAAATCTCACTTATTTCGCCTAATCCATCCACAAGAAGCTATATAAATTGTATATTTGTATTAATAATATTCTGTATTTATAGGTCCCAAGGGTTTATCAGAAGTTAATATTAATTCATAAAACTACAAATTATATTTATTTTCTTAAGGAATTCTATTGTATAAACCCTTGTAACCGCCTCATACAATAGGATAAATCTGTGAGAAACCTGGCCACCTAAGAGACACAACATGAGAACGAAGGAAGTTAGCATGGGACGGTTACAGAAGGAATAAAGTAAATAAAAATGGATTTTTCCTTATCTGTATCTTGTTATTATTATTATCTTTTCTTATTTCTTCTATAATCTTCTCTTATAAGCCATTAATATTCCATAAAATTATTATCTTTTTATAGTTTACAGGGATTATACATTCAATATTATTTTCCTGTTAATTATGCCATAAAACCATTCTATTTTCTTGTGTCTTTTTGGAGAATATGCTGGCGCAGCCCACGCTCCTGCGGAAGAAATGATGAGTGGATGAAAGGAAAAGTCCCTTATAATCCATATAAATGAAATAAATTCTGATAATATATTATTAATCTTATTCACTCATAAATCAAGAAATCTTAGGAATCGCATATATAATTACAATCTTTTTTACTTCTTTGCCTAGCTCCTAGAGACGGAAAGGTTAATGAAATGGTTAATAAAATCACTAAAAAATCAATTTAAATTTATGTTTTGTATGTGTTCTGTCTTGGCCATTACGCTAGCCGCAGGGCGTGTGCTGGAAGGAATATAGAATGGATAATGTAGGAAGGGCCAGCGTAAATCACTTAAAAGATAAATAAATTGTAGGTTTAATGTTCACTCTAAGGCTGGCATCATCCCCGTGTCTTATGGTCACACTATCAACCTTCCTTGCGTTCCTATAGGTTACACCGGTTATTGGCATGATATCTGGAGCGAGATGATAGTGTGGTTAGTATGATAGCTGGGTTAGGTTGGTCATTCCAGTTATTTTTCCTTAATTAAACCATTAAAAGATAATATTGTAATTATAAATGTAATAACTAATGCATAGATAAAACGAGATTATTAAAGCTGGATATGACCATAAGATATGATTGAAGAGAAGACTGATGGTGCCCGGAGGAGTGAACGGCCGTAAGATATTATATGTGGATTAATCTCTTATTTTTATTGTCTTTATGGTTACTTCCGCTAGCTTCCAACGTACAAGAATGTGGGATAAGAGCCTGGGACTGGAGACACGGTAGGCGGATAAAGCACAAAAGAATTCCCAAGGGTTAACAGGCTTCCCAATGTGATCCGGCATATCCTTTCATGTCTCTCGTGGCCCATTGTGTGAGAGAGACACCGCTAGGAACGAGTCTATGATTGAAAGCTTTAATGATTTCCAAGATTCTTTATTATGATGCCAGGTTCTTCCCAGACTATTCCCCGTCAAAGGACTTTCACTCATCCAAGAATAAAGAATATTGTAAATCTTATATTTCTTCATTTATAATCCGTTATCTTGGGTCTTTTATTGGTTCATTTATAACTTTAAGCTCTAGAGGTAAGCCTACGGACTGGTGGCAAGAAGCCCGTACAAAACCCAATAAAACTTAATATTTTATTTGTTTTGCTTGGCTTCTTTTGGGCGTCACTCCGCTCCTAAACGTACAGGATACACCCTAAGAAATCATCCATTTATAATGTCAATCACTAGTGACGCCTATTACTCAGATATAAAACTGACAATAGAAACAGATATGAAAGGAATGTTAATACACTGGTAACTTCAAGAATGAATCATTGGTTTGTAGGTTTAATCGTCCAGTAATAATAAATATAATAAATTATTTCCTGTAAATTACCTTAATAATGCCTTTACAATCTTGTATTTACTGGTTATTGCCCTTATCCCGGCTCCACTTACGCCGGTTGCCCCCAAGATACACCTAATAATTACTCAGAAAATAAGAAAATATTGTTATTTTAGAGAATCCTTAGGGGCCAAGGGCCTAGGAAATACAAATATATTAAAATTTTAATTGTATTTTATTAAGATGGAACTTACCTGGCATACCCTTACATAATAACTTCCTAGCTTTAATGGTGTACGACAGGATAATACACTGGTAACCGTCCTAAGGATAACACTGGGAGGCTCCTGACCCATCATAGCCTTTCCATTCATAATGTGGTGGCTTCTTTAGCGGGATCTTGTGAATGAACCTTGACGCAGCAATTATTAAGGATTTTTCCCTTCATAATAATAATAATAATGAATTTATAATAGAGATTTCTACCGGAAAAATCCTCAATCATAAGCTGTGTCTAAGGTCAGTTCATTCCCATCCGGTATCCCGCTATAGACCCACAAGCACCACACTATTCTCCAAGGGTATG
>ERZ1738541.64-NODE-138-length-11955-cov-12.755546_pt1 | contig 11955 bp, 18 predicted proteins | sample MGYA00581729_ERZ1738541 | MGnify/ENA primary metagenome ERZ1738541 (study PRJEB40740, sample SAMEA7388101) | Antillogorgia elisabethae | biome: Marine coral reef biome; feature: Environment associated with an aquatic invertebrate; material: Seawater | host...
CACACTTCCGGTTGCTTCTTCATTTTCGAGGTGTCGGTTAACTTTTTTTTCCAATTTGCCGAAATTGGAAAAAACGTTGGGTTACCAAGGCATGTTATATAAAAGAGTTTTGTCAGTATGCCCATAGGGAGAACAGGTCTTTATCAGTGGGGAAACACATTGAGGAGCATAACTTCATTGCTCAATGAGAGGAGAATTTTTAACATCGTGCCTGGTAACACCTATGGATCTAAGCGTGAGTCCATTCGTAGGATGCTAAGAAGTGGTGAGCTAACTTACGGGAGGGTAATGAACTTACCCGACATAGGGAGAACACCGGAGGCTGAATTTTATGGCTCACAAAGAAGAAGAGCGAACCTTCCACTAAGACGAACAACGGGGGAGGTGATCCAAGGCCCAAGACTCACACACGACGAAGACTATGATGGTCCATTTGACCCAAACGAACCCCCTCGTGTGTTTAGAGGTTATGGTGGTTTTAACAAAAGGAATGACCCTGGGGGTGGGTCGGTGTCTCGGATTGGGAAAGGGCTTGGTGCCCATCGTAACGCGATGGTGGTTAACGGAAAGGCTCTTGGTGCGAGAAGGGCACTTGAGATGCATCCCTTTTTGCGTAAGCATGTTATGCAAAAAGGAAGATCTGGGGTAAAGGACTCAACCCTGGTAAGGAGACTTAGAAGGATGCACAGAGAGGAAGGTATTCCCTCACATTTGGTAACTGTGGGTGAGGCGAGAATTATTCAGGACATGAACCACAGGATACGATCAAACATTGTGTCTCACCATAACTTAGTTAACCCCGACAGAACCCTTTCTGTGTTGGAGTTCTTAGACTCCATTAAGGAAAAGGTGAAAGGGTTCCTTTCTGATAACTCACCGGTAAAGGCACAACTTATACTAAGATGTCAGTTTCTCGAGAAAGATGAGTCATCTCCGAGTAGGTTCTTCCGAACAAGACAACATGTTGTGCTTGCGTCGACAGACATGGAGGAATTATATGACACCATTCGGGGGAGTTGGCTTACGCTTTCGAGGTTCACACGGGAACAGATAGTGGTCTGCTTCTAAAGTACGTTCCTGGGTTAGACATAACCCTTTCGAAGTATGACCCAGTGAATGTTATTGGGTCAAGCTACATCCCTTTGCCTGATAAGGTGGTTAGATCCGGTGGTGTTATTAACATGAAGAACAAGGATCAGGAGTGTTTCAAACATGCCGTGACTCGCTTTCTTAACCCGGTTAGCAGTAACCCAGAGAGGGTGACGAAGTTATTGAGGGAGCAAGCGGGGGAGTTGGATTGGAGTGGTGTTGCCTTTCCCACTCATTTGGTGGGTGGGAGCATTGGCCGGTTTGAGCGTAACAACAACATTGGGGTGTTTGTTATGGGTATCCAGGGTGACAAGTATGTGCCACTCAGAGCTCCAGGTGGGGATTACGAGAGGGTAGTGGACATATTCTACTTTAGGAACAAGGAAGGTGAGTCTCATTACGCATGCATAAAGAGTTTATCTAGGTTACTTTACTCTTCTCGCTCCAAAGGTCATCACAAGCTACACTTTTGCAGATACTGCCTAAGCTCCTTTTACTCGGAGAAGGATCAGATGGATCACACTCGTATTTTTTCCAAGCACAAGTGCACGAGCGTTACCATGCCCAAGAAGGGTCGGTTTGCAAGTTTGTGAATCATCGTAACACCGTTTGCGTTCCCGTTGTTGCTTACTCCGAGTTTGAGACTATGCACATGGGTTTGGTAGAGAAAAGGAGTAGGAGAAGGAAGCCTAAGACCGTATTGATGAATGAGCACATCCTTATGTGTTTTAGCATTACGTTTGTCTCTGACATTCCTGGGTTTCAACCCAAACCCATTAGTTAAGTGGGCTTGGACGCCGGCAAGAGGTATGTTGAGGCCTTAGAGACCGTTCGGGATGTGTTTTACCAAAGGTATAGTGAGTCCGTAAAGATGAAGTTTGGTGAGGAAGAGGAGAGGTTGCATGAAGCGCAAAGTGTGTGTTATGTCTGCAAGTATGGGTTCTGTGACAACCATGAGAAAGGTCAAAAGGTGAGAGACCACGATCACTTCACTGGCAAATACAGGGGTGCACTTCGTTCCGTTTGCAACACGAAGCTGAAGAGGTCGTGGGATATACCCGTGTTCTTTCATAACCTGAGTTCGTTTGATAGTCATCTTTTTGTGAAGGAACTTTGTGACAACGGTAATACAGATGTGCACGCCATTCCCGAGAACGAGGAGAAGTATATATCCTTCTGTAAGGACCAGTACTTTTCGGTATTGGGTAAGGATGGTAAAAGGTTCAACAGACGTTTGTCTTTGCGATTCATTGACTCTTTGAGACACATGCCATCTTTCTTGTCCAATTTGGTGAAAGACTTACCTAGGGAGAAGTTCCATAACATGCGAAAAAAGTTCACACCCGATCAACTCGACTTGCTTCTAAGAAAGGTATTTACCCTTACGAGTACTTGGATAGCCCTGAGAAGTTGGAAGAGAAAGGTTTACCACCCATTGAAGAGTTTGGTTCCAAGCTAGGTTGTGGGATAGTCTTCAAGGAAGACGATGAGGTTGGTGAGGTGGAGCCCAATCACATCTCCAAGGAAGATTACGAACACGCCAAAAAGGTTTACGAGACAATGGGTTGCACCAGTTTGGGTGGATATATCAAACTTTACTGTTTCACAGATACCGCACTTCTTGCCGATGTGTTTGAGGCCTACAGGGAATTATGCATGAACACTTATGGATTGGACCCAGCTCACTACGTCTCTTCCGCATCGTTAGCTCAGGACGCCATGCTGAAAGTGACTGGAGCGGAGATTGAACTCATTCATGACAACGACATGTATCTCTTCTTCGAGAAGGGTGTTCGAGGTGGAATTAGTGTCATCTCGAAAAGGTTCTTGGAGTCGAACAACAAGTATATGGGGGATCAGTATGACCCAACAAAGGACTCTACCTATATCAAATACATCGATATGAACGCCCTCTACTCGGGTGCGATGCAAGAGAAGTTACCATATGGGAACTTTTCGTGGATAGAAGAATGTGACCTTCGAAAGATGGAAAAGGATCATTCCTTGATCAAGGGTTGCACCCTGGAGGCAGATCTTGATGTGCCAAGAGACAGGGAGTTCCACAATTTCACAAACTGTTACCCCTTGGCACCTGAGACTAAAATTATTAATGGTGTTCCCAAGTTAGCGCCAAACCAAGAGAGGGTATATCGTTCACCATGAGGTGTTAAGGTTATACTTGGAAAAAGGGTTGATACTGAGGCGAATTCGCAGAGGTGTGAGTTACGAGGAGAAGGACTTCATGAAGGGCTACATTGACCTGAACACAGAGATGAGAAAGAACGCTAGAAATGAGTTTGAGGTCTCCTTCTTTAAGCGAATGAACAACTCCGTGTTCGGCAAACAGCTCGAGTGTGTTAGACAGAGAAGTGGAATTGAAATTGTGAGTGGTGAGTCAATGAGAGGAAAGGAAAGATTGAGGAAGCTCATTTGTGACCCTGGTTATAAGGGGAGTAAGACGTTTGCGAACTTGGAACTTGTTTCTGTGAACATGGCAAAGAAAAAGGTGGTACTTGACAAACCGGTTATGGTTGGTCAAGCCATCTTGGACATCTCCAAGCACAAAATGTTCGACTATTGGTATAACTTTGCCAAACCACTTTGAGGTGACAACGTGAGGCTATTGATGAGAGACACCGATAGCTTCGTTATGGAAGTAAAGACAGAAGATGTCTACAAAAACATAGCCCCACACATTCCCAAGTGGTATGACACTTCGAACTATGGTAAGAAGCATCCCAGTGGGTAACCGGCGGGACTGAACAAGAAAGTGCCCGGGAATATGAAAGATGAGTTGGCAGGTAAAATTGCCTTATCCTTTGTTGGTTTGAGATCTAAGCTTTACGGTTTTATGTCACTTGACGGTGATGTGGAAAAGAAGGCGAAAGGGGTTCCAAAGAGTGTGGTTAAGCAGAGCATGAACTTTGATCACTATAGGAACTGCCTTATGACCGGTGAAAAGGTGATGGCTCAGTTCTACTCTTTGAGATCCAGAGATCACACCATTCACACCGAGAGAGTAACAAAAGTAGCTCTATCCTCTAATGACGACAAAAGATACCTGTTGACAGATGGATCTCATGGAACCTTGGCTCATGGTCATATGGACATCCCGAAGGACCATGTGATCCTTAAGTAAGTCATGTCAATTCTCCCTTACTTGGTAAGGGAGAAAAAATGCCAAACGAAGGGAACTCATTGTCAGGTTGCTCCGGACGGGGTGCAACCACCAGTGAGAGAAAAAAAAAGAAAGAGCAAAAGAACAAGGAAAAGTTAGTTAGGATTGGGTCAAGGTACTTTAGCAAGGATACGAGAACAGAGAGAAGACTCAACATAGGGCTTGAGGTAGGTAAGGTACCAAGTGGTGTTCGATTCAAAACTTTGAATGAGGTAATTGTGGACAAGCAACACGTCTACAAGCCGGTTAACAAAAGGGTCACAACTTTTCCAGGGGATGACCACCCTCCCGAGGGAAGAACCTTTGCCTGTCATAGAGGAGGGTGAACCTGATCTCAGGTAACTTACTTTTTTCCCAACCCATTTGGGGTTGGGAAAAAGAGGGTTTACGTAAGTATGGACCAAGCCACCCCTCCAAGTGTCGCCACGCTAGCCAGCGAAATGAGAGCGGTGGCGGCCATTTGGTAGGAACTTGAACTCATCACTTTCTTCGTAGTAGTCATCGAAACTTGGTTCTTTGGAACTTTCCTGTTGGGCTCTTAGTTGCTTGAGTTGTTCAAACAGTTGGTTGGTTCTGTTGAAGTCATTCTTAGCCTCTAACTTTTCTTTGGTGAGTTTGGCTATTCTATCCTTTCTCTTTGTTTCCTGCTCGAAGAATAAGTTACGATCCTTGGTATACTTCTCTAGCGCTAGATCATGTCTCTTCTGTTCTTTGGAGTGGTTGTCTGGGTCGAGTTGTTTGAACAACCAGTTCCCACCCGCAAACGCAAGACTCTGAACGATGGCGCTTCCAACAAGTTGGGCCATTTTATCTTTCTCTTCCCAATTAAGGAAGGGAAAGATGTTGATCACTGAGTCTTGCCCTTCATATACCTCTCCATGGCTGCGTCATGAGCCACAAGTCCTACTCCTGACAGAAGGAATACTTTCACCATTCCTTCTCCTGTGTTTGCCATTCCCAGACCCTTGTTGAATAGTTTGGTGTAGGCAAAGTTGACAACTCCTGCTGTGACGGTGATGGCCGCTGCCTTGATGGCGTTCTTCTTGAGTTCCTCTTGTGTGAATACTTTCATTATCCCTTTATTATCATCCTGAGTATTTGAATAGTTGTTGGGTGCTCTGCTTGTTCCTTTTCTTGTTCCACTTTGACCTGTATTACGACTCATTTATTGGTATTTGAAATCGTGTGGTCTTACTTTGTCACGGCTGCAATTGACAGACATGACCACGGATATAACTAACTTCGACGCATCAAAGGTAACGGTTCGGGATCCTAAAGAGCTAAAGGCAAATTGGGGTAGCTGCAAGTACTTTCCAATCCTGTATGATGGGAAAAAGTTGAAAGTGATCACACCCAAGTGCTTCTGTTTGGGCCTGAGGAAGGACACGTTCAACAGCAATTCCTATAGACTACCTCTCGTCATGGCCAACAAGGGTAGCATTATCACAGAGGAACATGCAAAGTTTGTGAGTGTGTTTAAGTCCATCGTAAGCTCCATTCACAACGTAATGAACATCAAACAGGATGGTGTCACACCTCGGACCATTGGTAAGTGCCTTCACACTACCAAGGGTGAGTCAACACCAATTCTTTACTCAAAGGTTAGGTATAACAAGGAAAGGAAGAAGTTCATCACTAACTTCTAAAAACCACCAAAAGTGCCTATTGACAAACCAAACACCGTGGAGAATGAGCGGTGTTTGGCTAGGGCTGTTCTTTGCTTTGATAGCGTTTACGTTGGGGGTGGACACGTAACGGTCCAGGTTATGGTGGATGAGGCATCCCTTAACTTTGGTGCAATCAAAACTGTATCATTGTTACCCGATGACGATGATGAGGAGAACGATGAGCTGAACGATGAGCCGAACGATGAGCCGAGTGGAATCACAGAGGAGTCATTTCTTCCTGGGTTTGATGAGGGTGAGAATGGTAATGAGTAGTAACTTGTGATACTCTTTTCCATGTTTGCGAACATGGAAAAGATATGAAACTTAGTAAGTCCTCATCACCTTCTTCCTCTTGGGTGGAGGTTGTGGATTGGGTTGCACCTTATCCTCTGCCACTTTTTTGGTTTCTGATATGAAGTACCAGTAATAGGCCCCTGCACCACAGAGGGCACCAACGGTTGCCAATGTGAAAGTCGGCCCTTTCCAACCCCATGACCCCTTTTCCTCCTCGAGTAACTTTAGTCTTGCCTTCTCTTCCTTGTTCTTTTTTGACCACTCTTGTAGTCGTTTGCCAGCCGCAACTCGACCAGGGTCCTTTTTCCTCCTCGGCAGTTTGGACAACTTCTTGATCACTCATTTGTTAGTACTTGAACAAGTACTAATACTACTTATAGTACTTCTTGTTCATAGTACTTTACTACTTATAGTACTTCTTGTTTATAGTACTTTACTAATAGTACTTCTTGTTCAAGTACTTGTTAGGTTCTTGTTAGGTACTTGTCTAAGTACTTCACAACATCTTCTTGCCAGGCAGAAACAGACCGACTCCAACTGCCACGCAAGCTGCCGCCGCGATCTGAACTTTTTCCTTGTGAGTTGTTTCTTTCCTAACAGGTGGACTAGATTCATCTTTCTGTTTCGGGGTGTTGTTCCACGATGAGGCGTGAAACTCTTTTGCCTCATTGGGTTTGGTCTTTGGTAACTTTTTCTTACCCAACACAGGGAGGGTGTTTTGGATAGGTGGTGAATAATTCACTTTTTCGTTTGTTCCAAAGCTCATGTCCCTTTTTGCAATGGTGAGTTGGTTGTTATAACCAGGGGTTGGCTTATCCAAAATGATAAGACGGCTTGGTATTAGGATAACCCCGGGTAGCACCGCTAGGTTAAGCACTACGTTAGTCCCTCTTATGGCCTCTCTCATGTTAGTGATCATGAGAGAGTCATCCGCCTGAACAATGGTCTCTTTGACTAATTTGTGAAACATGTCTTGAGTTTAGAATGACTTGGCCCCCTGACCAACAATGGGCCATCTTGTTTGGACCTGGGCTCCAAGAATGCAGTAAACGTAACTTTCGATGGCCTTTTGCAAGAGGAGTTGGCCTCTTTTGTTCATTCCATTAGATGTGGTTTGAATGAACTTTTTCCAATCTGAGTTGCTTTGGTTGGTAATCTTCTTGACCTCTTCATACTTGATACCGGTGACCCCTCCTGTGTCAGAGTAACCGACGTATCTTACGTTTCTAATGTTTGCCTTATTGGGTTGTCTGGCAAGCCAGTGAGAAGGGATCTCCTTAACACCATAGAGTGTTTTGGTTTCCCATACCCTCCTCTTTGGGATGAGCTTCCTAATGGTCTCCAACTCATTTCCACCAATGTGGTAATAGGCGTAATACCGAAAGATGCTTGTTACGATTGGGTTCACTCCACCTTGTTTCCTAAAGTGCTCTTTGCAAATACCTGACTTAAAGAATATGACAAAGGCGGCACAGAGGGAGGCAAAGTAAGGTTCATTCTTAAAGTCAATCTTTGCCTTTGAGATGCCGTTCACCTTTTCACCCCACACTGTGTTTAACTCGGGGAAGTTGGTCTGAAAGGAGTCGTCCTTGGTAACGTAAACCTTGAATTGCCTAATGTGAAACCCTATATCTTCATTCCCTAGGGTGAATCTGAAAGGGGAGTCGGTTGTGGGTTGGAACACCCCGCTGCTTGGTCCCCACGTTAAAGCATCTGAATACTTATACTTGAAGACGTTTGAGGTGATTGACCAGGTCCCTTTCCATGTCGTTCCGGTAATGTCATAAAGACGACCTTTACCATCTCCCTTGTAGCGGACGTCTGTTCCGTTTGTGGTACCATCCTTGTTTAGCTCCACCCGGAACTCAAGCTGATCCAACTTGGCGTAGGGGTAATCCCTCACAAACTTGTCCTTTAACTTTTTCTTGGTCCCCTCGTAGTTCTTCTTTCCAGGTTTGGCCCAAGCCACTTCCTGACGTACTTGTCATTAAAGTTCATATTTTATCTAAACTAGATAAAATATGACCACAAGGCTTAACCTTCTCCTCAAACAGGGAAAGAACAAGTTTCAGTTCAAAGATACATGCCTCAAGGTAAAAGAGGGCTCTACCATCACACTTGGTAACATTATTGCGTACTGGCGCTTCGAGAACGTAACCTCAAGTCAAACGGTAACTCTGACAGATGACAAAGGAGCAACCACCAACGTCCTTTTCGGAGAGGGGTACTGGACGTTTCAGGATATATCAAGGCACCTAGGGAGTGAGGGAGTTACTCTTACTCCCTTACCCATAACAATTCCTGTCGCATATCTTCAAACGAGTTCACCATTAACCTAGGTGACATTGGCACACTGTTAGGGTTCCCAAAAGGGACCACCATCCAACGAAGCGTCGTCAAAGACTCTGGAACAGTAAGTGTGAATCAAGGGATAAGATTCATTCAAGTATCCTGGCAATAGTGGAGAACACACCAAAGCCTATACCCAACGAATTGTTCTTCAAGAAACGGACGAATCTGTCCCGATAAGTAAGAGGGTTCTCCCTGGCCACATCTTCTAGAGCCCTAATGGGTCTGGGGTACCTTGGCACCTCAGCCAACCTCATTCTTAGATAGTCGGATCGAAAGGACACGTACTCTTCAGCCATCTTAAAGACAACAGTTCTCTCACCTGTGTTGTCAATCACTCTTTTTCTATACTCTATCATCTCAGCATCGAGAGTCTCTATCTTTGACATAATAACTTCCCTGTCCCCTGTGTTCCCACTTATGGGCTCGGTAAGGCCACCTATCTCCCTCACTTCTTGCTCGTTAAAACGGGCAACGTCAACGACATCGTCAAACTCACATTTTAAGTTTCTAGCAATGTCCCAAGCCCTACTCCCTATCACTTCCTTACCCTCCCTCTCTGTGGTGTAAATCGTGTCGGACCTGACTCGACTCATACCACTCACCCTCGAAACTGCCCCCTTACTGGCACCAGCCGATGTGCTTCTAAACTCTTCCATTGACCTCTCATATAGCCCCTTGAACTGCCTAAACTTAGTGCCCTTGGTAATTGCCTTATCGGTGGTAAGTCTCACATCGTTCCCTTTCCTGTTGGAAACTATAACACTAACTTGCTTGTAGTTCAAACCAATGACCCTATTACCATTCTTTTCGTCAAAGTTTAACGTCACGTCGTTACCAAGAAGTTCCCTGGATGCAGCCCCTGCCCCTCCATCAAAGCCATTCACGCACTTGGATAACACCAAACCCTTTGCACGAACAAGTCTACCATCAGCCTCCACATGGGCGTCCCCTCTGTGCGGCAAGCCAGAGGGTAAGGCACTTGAGTTGTGAGGTGTCTCTGTCCAACTCAAATCTGGGTCCTTATTCAAATAGATAGCCCAAGGGCCATCGTAATCATCCTCGTCCACATCCTCGGGTTGATCCTCCGGCAAATTCTCTTCCTCACGACCCTCATACTCTTCGTTCATTTTATTCCCTCCGTGAATGCACAGAGGGAATAAGTAAGTGAGTTAGTCTAAGAAGTAAAGTAACAATAAGGGTATCACAATCATCCACAAGTTGTCGGAAACTACCTCTGTTGCCCGCCTAGCTACCTCAACCGACTTCCTAATTGCAGGGGCCAGAGGGGCCAAGGGAGTCTCCTTTATTGCCTTAACCATTTCCTTTTTGTTAGAGGCAAGTGCTCCAGCAGCAGACCTCCCACCCTTTCGGGTCAAAACAATAATGGCAGTTACAGTCGAAGCAAGAACAACAGCCAGCGCACCACCAATACCCGCTCGTCTCATTCTCTGTTTGAACATCTCGAGTCTCTCCAGGTCATTAAACGGACGACCAAATGTTTTGATCTCCACTTCGTCCTCTCCCTCTTTACCCAACTCGTCAAACAACTTATCACGCTTAAACTTTACCTAACTCTCATCTGTTCGGTCAAAGTCGTAAAGCTCATGCAACTTATTAGGAGACACATCCATCAAACCTTGGTCACGAAGGTAACCACGATACCTACCCATGGGAGTACCCTCAAACTCATCCTGTGAGGCCTGAGCATCAAGGGCAAATTGCTGAGAGTCACCCGTCAGGACATACTTCTCGTCCCGATACTCGGCTACCTTCTTTCCGTTATACTCCAAGCCGGTAATGAACTTCCTCGGGCCAATGTTCCCCAAGACGGGCTTTACCCCGTTCATGAAATGAGTCATCCTCTCACCAAATCGGCGATCAAATGTTTCACCAAAGAGCTTATATAACACCTCCTGCTTGGCCCTATACTGCTTCTCCGATCTTGCCTGAAAGACGGGAATGGAATCCGAACTAGTGGTCTCCAAATACTCGCGAGGACCATCGGTGAGGAATCTAAAGAAATCATCTTCAGCATCCATGAAGCTGGTCTCCTCCTCTTCCTCCTCCTCTTCGTTCTCATCTGGATCACGATCCTGCATCTCATACTCCTCAAATGGTTCACCCATTTTATTTCCAATTTGGGCAAATTGGAAAAAAAAAAGTTAACCGACACCTCGAAAATGAAGAAGCAACCGGAAGTGTGGAAGGCAAATTGGGTGATAATTTATGCGGGAAATCTGTGACGTCATTTTGCCTTGGAACGCCCATTTTACTAATAGCTCCTGACGACCACGTACAGGCACTCCCTTGATTTTCCTTGAGCGCAAACCAAACAATATTAAGGCCTGATTCCACGGGCGCTTTATCTCAGCGAAATGCGAAAAAATTTCGCGCGAAATGAATTAGTGCATGCGCAGTAAAGAGAAATTAGGCTTCGCGAGAAAAAATTTCGTTTCGCCAGTGAGTAGAATTCAGTTCTACTCACTGCGAAAGCGAAAAAAGTGGCGAAATTCAATAGAATCACTCAAGTGCAGCCATCCGTATTTCGCAAACACAATTTCGCGCGAAGAATTTTGTCGTCGTGGAATCAGGCCTTTAGTGGAGTTTAAATTGCGATATACAGGACAGTAAAAATCCTCAGTAAATATTCAGATATTGAAGGCAGGATGGTAAAAATCCTCTTCTTTATCGACCTCTCATTTTTAATTTTTGGGCCAAAAGAGAATTCAAAGAAAAATTAGTTTGCAATTCATGTACTCATTGACATGATATCGAGAAGTTCTGCGGAACTACTTACGAACATCTCTCACATGTACAGTACATTACTGCAAACCAACATACAACCCTGTCAAACTATACACTCAGTATACGGTATATTTCAGCGAGCTGGTTCTTTCAGAAGGCTGTTTTATACAGTATGTTTGAGAAGGCTGGTTTATAAGTCTGAGTATGTTTAAGAAGGCTGCTTTACAGTGAGTTTTAGAAGGCTGGTTTATAACAGTAAGTTTGAGAGGGCTAGTTTGTACATGTAACAGTATGTTTCAGTGGGTTGGTTTTATATAGTATGTTTCTGAAAGCTGGTTTATAGCAATGTGTTTCACTTGGATGGTTCAAACCGGTATACGGTATGTTTCAGAAGGCTGTTGCACAACAGTATGTTTCAGTAGGCTGGTTTATACAGTACGTTTCTGAAGGCTGGCTTATAACAGTGTGTTTCACGTGGATGGTTTAAGTCAGCATGTTTCAGAAGGCTGGTACATAACAGTCCGTTTCAGTGGGCTGGTTTATACAGTATGTTTCTGAAGGCTGGTTTATAACAGTGTGTTTCTGAAGGCTGGTTTATACCAGTATGTTTCTGAAGGCTGGTTTATAACA
>ERZ1738541.70-NODE-148-length-11665-cov-7.422136_pt1 | contig 11665 bp, 1 predicted proteins | sample MGYA00581729_ERZ1738541 | MGnify/ENA primary metagenome ERZ1738541 (study PRJEB40740, sample SAMEA7388101) | Antillogorgia elisabethae | biome: Marine coral reef biome; feature: Environment associated with an aquatic invertebrate; material: Seawater | host...
TTCGAGCCTCGTTGTCGTCGCCGTTGCGGAGTCGTCGTTGGTGACTCCGGCGGCACCGTGTAGTTTAGGTGTGCGATGGCCACCGTTCCACTTCTGACTGTGCCGCCGCCTTACTCCCAACAATGCATGTTGGAGCAATTGATCAGCTGTCCACAGGACGAGCTTTTGCAGCGGCTTCGGCACTTAAAAGTGCAAACTTGGGAGCGGATGGTGGCTGCTTCTTGGCAGCCGCTCCTTAGTCGTTGCGAAACGATCCTGGCCTCGGCCGCGGATCCTGCAACGGTGGTGGACGAAGAGTTGCTATGTGAGGTGCTGCGGGTGGTGCACGACATGGTTTCTCTTCATCCCGACTTAAAAGGTCCAGTCGAGAAACTGCGTGATTTACTACAGCGCTCAGAGCTACAAGTGTTGCTGGGAGCCCTTCGGTGCTTGGCGGTGTGTCCACCGAGTCGACATTTACAGAGTGGACCTCAAGCTTCAGCGCTAGAGCGACGTTTAGAGATGCTGGCATGTGGTGGTGCGCCAAGTCTTTTGGATGGCGGCAGCCTACGAGATGCCTGCACTGCCACGGACTACGTGGTGGATGATTTTCGTTTTGAGCTTCCAGCAAGTTCCACTGAACGCGAGGGCTCTTGTGACACCTCCGATGAGCTTTCAGTGTTGGTAACGACCGCAGAGGCACCTGAAGGTCCCGAAGCCTTTGAAACCTTACGGCAACGCTTGGAGGCATCGCATTCCATTCCCAGCGCCTCGCGATCTGCCTTTCGCTTACAGCTACGGCTGTGGTGCCGTTCCAGAACATTGGAGGGTAGAAGAGAGGTGGTTGCCATTGCGCTCTTTGCCATTTGCAACGCGGTGAAGCATATTCGCCCCTTTGTGCTCCAACAGTACATGCAAAAAAGGCCTGGTTTACTGTCTGAGCTTTGTGAACTGCTGCAACTTCTACAGGTCATTGGATCTGATGCAGGTGTTGCGGCCTTACGTGTCACCGGTGGCTTTTTGGATTCACGCTTCGGGCAGAGTCGTTCCGAAGCATCGCAGCTGTCGCAGATGTTGGGTCTTTCTCTGCCGCATGGGATCGTGGCGTGTGCCTTGAGGGGTCTTTTAGCACATCGCCCAGAAGCGGATCAGTTGGAAGAGCATAACAAAGTGCTCCTAGCAACCTTCGACTTGTTTCAAATCACCACGGTGAACAATCATCAGACCACAGCGCAGTTGGGGCATGCGGGGATGCTCCATTCCATGCTGGAACTGATGGAAAAGATGGATGTAGCTTCACTCACGGTCGTCACCTGGATGCTCCGTTGCCTGGAATTAGTCTCCGAGGTGTCGGGCACGGCGGCTTTAGTCCTCTTCCGCGACTTTGGAGGGCTTCAGGCCTTTTCCGTTCGCCTGCATCGCGAAATTGAGCTGATCATGGCTTTAGAAGATGCGGAGAAGGTGGTGGATTCGACGCCACCACCAGATACAGCGGAAGAGGAGGAGAAGAAAAGGTTTCGTGATCTCTTTGAAGAAACGACCTTAAGACGACGCTTGTGTCGTCAGTTGCTCAAGAATATTCAGACCGCCTTACAGTGTAGCGAAGTGGTGCAGGGCTTGGCCAGTGTCTTCCAAGGGCAGCTCACCGATGCCTTGAAGCTGGCAGTCAAGGCACCCATGAAGATGGGTTTACAACTCTTTGGCACAGCGATTGACATCGTGTCCAGCATCATTCAAGATGATCCTTCACGAGTTCCTCAGATGATCGAGACTGACATCTTACCTGCTATCATGGCAGCAGTGAACAAAGAGACCTTGAAGAGTGTGGAGTGTTTGAACTTTGTCCCGGGCTTGTTGGCATCTATCGCGATGCATGCGGTGGGTGAAAATTTCATTCTCTCCTTGTCTCCCAAGCCCATTCAGTTGCTGACGGAAGCTTTCACAGAGATCAGCTATGCGGGTATCATGCACACCCAACCGGAATTGGTTCAGATTATGGGCACCCAAGTGGAAAAGGTGCTCAGGAACCGTCCTGCGGGGCCTAGCAAGCTCACAGAACATGTGGTGGATTGCATGTTAGATACCATGAGGGCAGTAGCTGTTGAAGCCAAGGCATATCCTGAGTGGACACCTTTGGACCTGGAGGATCGCAGCAACTTCCTTCCAGATCGCTTGGCTCCGCTGTGTCGTTTCTGTTGGTCGATTCTTTCGACCAATGAATCAGCGTTGAAGTGCTTCCTTGAGAGGAAAGGCTTGTCTGTGGTTAGAGAGCTCCAAGAATTACCCTGTCTTCCTTTCCACTTGACTTCCTTGGAAGGACAACAGCATCCCATGGCCAGCCTCTTCAATTTACAGGTGAAAGGTTCTGATGGCAACTTGGCGGTTCCTGCTGCTGAGCTTAAGGAGATGTTGAGTAGTCACTTGGAGGTGGTGCCCACCTTGCGAGAATGCATGGCAGAAGGGGACCCAGCCGTGGCCATCGCCAAAATGGAGAGTACACGGGTGGTTTCCTTCCTTCGCACCCTCAGTCGAGCCACAGCTGCGTTGGAAAGTATGTTATCCGTATGCCGTGAATGCAGCTCGACACAGGTCATGGAGGCGGTCCGTGAGCCCTTACGGGAGATTGGGCCTTTAGCTGCTTCCTTGTTCGTTTTGGTGGCATGGCACCCGCAGGAACGTGAGAGGTTACCCGCCACAGCCAGCTATCACGAAACTGTGCGAGCAGTCTTTTCTCCAAGCAGTGCCAAAGATGGCAAGGATGGCTTGCCGGTTGGCTTGCCGGCGGCGCCAGCAGGTGATGGATCCAAGACCATGGAGGTTGAAAATGACACTGCAGGAACCGGGAACGGCAGTAAGGTTGGACCAAGCCTCGAAACCTCATTGCTACGTGCAGCACGGCAATGCTTTCGACTCACCTCCAGGACGTTGCGCCAGTTGCTCCAACTCGCCACGAAACTCCATAGCCGTCGCATGGCGGGTAGCAGCAGTGTACCACCCGGCTTGGCAAGGCAACTGGCACAGGTTGCCAAGACGATTTTATCAGCTAAGCGACCCGAGAACACGGCTGCTGCTCTACGCTGGGTTGCAGAGGTCTTTGATGTTTTGCACAAGATGCACGAAGAGCAAAACAAAGTGGCTGTACGGCCTATGGCACTCTGTACCTTCTACCAGGCCGGCGGCTTTGATCTGCTTCCGCCATTGATACGGTTTGTGGTTGAGGAATTGGGTAAAGATGACGATCAACTGGCTGGCGCAGCTTTGATCGCGGCAACGAGTTATTTCGAGAAACTCACTGCACCAAAGCGATATGCTCATGCCATGGAGATCAGACCAGAAGAGGGATTGATGTGGAAGGAGCAGCTTTGTCATTCTGTGCAGGCCTGCGCGGTGAAGAGTTTGTTACCCATTTGGCAGCATCCTCAATGCTTCACCCACTTCCCTCGTGCAGCCTGTGGATCCTTGCTGAAGGTGTGGCTTCAACTGGCAGTTGATGAGGAGGTCACTGATAAATTGATGAAGATGAAGACATCCAAAGGTGACTTCACCCCCGTGGCACGTGGGACCCACGGCCCACCGAGCCGCCGGGCCCGGGCCCGGGCCGTGGAAGCGCAGACCGCTCGAAGTGCTGCCGGAAGCGCCGCTCAGCAAGAGGCTGAAACTCAAGTGCAAGGCACCTTAGTGGATATGGGTTTCTCAGCCGCACAAGCTGAAGCGGCGCTCAACCACTTTCCCAATCGAGGCTCCCAGGATATTGGACAGCTGATTATGTGGATGGTCTCCAATCCATTGGACCAGGTCAGTAGCGACGCTGGGAAGGAGGTCTTGGTGGAACCTGTGAAAGATTTGCAAGAAATCCGTGACCATGTGATGCAGGACTTGCTGCAAAGGATGTTTGCTGTTGGTTACGAGGTGCCTAAAGCTCTACCTTCGGTGGTGGATACCATTTGCTCTCTATCTCAGATAGCTGATCCTCTTTGGCCAAAGTATTCCTTGGACGATGATTCAATGGATGAGGACCAAGATGCTGATCCCAATAGTGGTTCCGAAGAGGAAGACGGATTTGCTGGAAAATCCAAGACCAAGGACAAGGGCAAGAAGCCCATGAAGGATCTGAAGAGCAAAGGAAAAAAATGCGGAAAGTTCAGCGATTGCAATCCCAAGTTTGGTTCGAAAGGAACCTCCAAGGATTCTGGAGATGAAGCAGATGAAGAAGAAGAAAGAACCTCCAGCAGTAAGGATTGGAGTCGCATTCGTAAAGATGGCGATGTGAAGAAGAAGGGTTTGAAAGACTTCAAAGACAAATCGAAAGGCGACAAAAAGATGGAAAAGTTGGAACGAGCAGGGAAGTTGGAACGATTGAAAAGTTTGAAAGATGGCAAATGGGACGAGAAGAACAAGCCCTTAGTTCCGGTGGAACCGGTGGATACAGATCATAACCTCAAGGTGATCTTGGTAAGTTGCCTTCGTGAGCTTCATGGTACACCAACACCTGAGAAACTGAGTTGCGTGACACAGGTCTTGGCCAACTTACTCCATCGGCGACCAGCAGCCTGTCGCATCTTGGGTGAACGCAAAGGTCGTTCCGGTGAACATGGCATGAAACTTTTGCTGGAGAGAATTCACAACTGGTGTGTGGAAGGCATTGACTTCACCAAATCACCTGAGGAGCGTGGACATCGTTTGCTCCATGGTGCTGGACGTGCTCCAGCTCCACCAGGCCTTGGTGAAGCCTTATTGCCGGCACCTAGCTGGTTTACACCAGCAGTCGTTTGTGCTCAGCAGCTTCTTTGCAAGGCGGAGTTGGTGAAGTATGGCGATGGTACACAGGTGTTGGACACGGAAATCCAACAGATGTGGGTCACTTTGGCGTTGGATATCCTCTATGCTTTTCCCGGCTCGGATGGTGCATTAGCACAAACCTGTTTGCAGGTGTTGATTCGTCTCTGTGGGGCTTCGGTGGGATCCAAAGCCTTTCTCTCCTATCAGCTGTCGCCTAGGTTTGCTGTGACAGAGGGCCCAGAAACGGGCATCCGCGCCTTGCAACTGTTGTTGCGCCTTGGAAAACAAGCGAATTTCCCAGGGCTCTTCCAGATGTTGGCCGAGTTCTTATCTCTGCTGTTGGAAGATGGGCCAGCGTTGCAGCAGCGTATGGAGAATGAAATTTTACAAAGCTTCGGAAGCCGTCGGACCATGCCTGCAAGGGATCTCTGCCGGATGAACCATCACTTGTTGAGTCGAAACCCATGCCTCTTCGAAGAAGCATTGAAGTCAGTCACACAGAAGTCTCGTGACGATATGACCTTGACGATTGAACTCATTCCGGAAGGTGAACGACCTTTGCGTCAACGCATGCGTTTTGGAGCTCTCCCTTCAGCACTGCCCATCTTGCAGACCTTGGTCAATGAACTTTGCTTTGGTGTGGATGTTCAGTGCAGGACATCCTTCCAAAAGCTCTACGAGGCTGCTAGCAAGACTGATGGAAACGTGACCGAGGAGACCAAAGGTGCTAGCAATGCTCTTCCGCCACCATTTCCTTTTGCACTTGGTCCAATCTCCATCCTCTATGTCATGGATACATTGCTGGGCCGTTCGCAAGGCTTAAGCTCCATGCTGTTGAAGCCACCCTTAACAGTGCCTCCCTTGGAGGCCACGATCCCGGAGGACAAGAACAGCTTGGTCATCACTTCCGTTGTTCCACAACACAAGAGTTTGCTGTTGCTGATGATGAGACATTTGCTACCAAAGTTGGCGCAACTCTCTGAGCTTTGGTCGAAGCAAATGAATGCCTTGAATGCCACGCAGAAGAGTGCCTTGTCATCAGCTCTCAATCCAGTACAAAGGCTACTTCCGCATTTAGCAGCTGTTCTTTGCTCAGTCTCACGTCACCCTGGGGAGCCACGGCGTGCGCTGGTAGCGGAGGCCGTTGTCACACTACGTTCGTTGGCGGAAGGTCCAAAATCTCCTGAAGAAGAAGGAGAATATGGAACCCAGGTCTCCACTGCCTCCATCATCGTAGCACGACTTTTGAGCGCAGTGCCACCCGAGCGAAAGGAAGAGAAAGATGCAGCTGGTGCCGATGCCCAGGATCCGACCTCCAATGCCTCGCCGCGCTTGAATGCCTTAGATCATCCCAGCGGAAGTACTGCTTCTGCCCCACCTGCCAAGAAGGCACGAACGCGAAAGGATTCAGGACATTTCACCACCGCAAATGAGATGCAAGCCCTGCGTGATGCCTTTGGCGCCGTGCTGACACATCTGCCCTTGCAACGGAGCGAGGCGACCACCGTGGCCAGCAGCGTCTTAAGGTGCTTGGAACTGCTGACGCGTCGGGATTTTGTATCCACAGGTGCTACCAGCGGTGAATCTTCCGCCGTGAGTGGTGGTGTTGCAGCACCACAGGAAGATCAAGGTCATGTGGCCATGGATCTGAACCTGCAGGCTGGCGAAAGTTTAGGGAGCAGGTTGCTGGAAAGTGTTCAGCGCTCCTTGGGTGAGGCTTTAAGACGAGAAGAGATGGCAGCGGAAGAGGAGGATGGCGATGGAGGTGAAGATGAGGAGGAGGATGATGACATGGGCGAAAATGGCGAAGAAGGAATTGAAGAGGATGAAGATGATGATGAAGGTGGCGAGATGGATCACATGGATGGCGAGGAGCACCACGTACGTGTGGACGAGGGCGACGAGGATGATGAAGATGAAGAAGGAGAATATGAAGATCCTGAAGACATGGAAGAGGACTACGATATGAATGTGGAAGAGTTTACACAAGATGCGCAAGGCATCGAAAGTGTGCTTCAAAACGCGATTCAAGTGTTTGATCAGGAGCATCCGCGCATGGAGGGCGAAAGTATGACCTTCCGGGTGGATATTGACTTGGGTGAAGCGGGAGTCATACAAGGACTTCACCGTGGTGGTCAGTTCCGACGAATGCAGATGCCACCACCGCCAGGACTGCGGGCTGGTACAGCAGTTGGCTTCAATACTGCTGTTGGTTGGGAAGCTGAAATGGAACCTCCAGCAGAGCATCCATTGCTGCGTCGAGAGCCGGCTATTCAGCATGGAGAAGATCGTGCTCAATGGATGCCTACAGGGAATTTGCGACAATACATGAGCAATCTGGAACCCATCATTCGAAACTCCTCAGTGCGGGCATCTTCCTCGCCGCAGAATGCTGCTGGCAGCCAGGGGAATGAGGACTTCGAGGCAATCTTTATGGAACTCGCTCCACGCTTGGGCCGTCAGCTCCGTATGTCACGCGCTGCCGAAGCGGCCCCGGTGGTCCCTCCACCAGGTTCGCTTCTAGCCCCACAGGCCTCAGAGGTTGCACTTCCAGTTCCTCCAGTTCCTCCTGAACCTGATACTCCTTTCCCTGCTCCTTCAGTACATGAGAGTCCAAGAAACAATATGGAGGAGGACGACGAGGCGACGCCACATCCTGCTGCTAACGTTGGGTCTGGTCCTATTCCTCCAAGTACCGGAGGAAACGTGTCGTCTGCAGATACCTCGATGAACATCTCATCTACCAACCAGGGACCGCCAGCTGGTGCGCCGGTGCCTGCTGTGCCCGTTGCACCGGTGGCGCCTGCTGCACCAGCACCACCACCTCCACAAACAGAGGCCAACGCCTTGGCAGCGGCCTTTGCCTCGGTAGGCACGGCAGGTGGAGGTGTCTCGACGCCTAACCAGGCGCCGCCTGGGGAAACCGCTCCACCAGAAACCACGGGAACTGTACCAGCAGCAGCTGAGGACGACTCGGAAGCTGCAGCATTGGGCATTCTGGAGCTTGCCCGCTTGGCACGCAGGCTTGGTTGCACCCAAACGGCGATCCTTCAGTCAGTGGGTATCGACATGTCTGTGGTGGCTGCTTTACCGGAGGAGATGCGCAGTTCAGTTGTCATGGCTGAGATTTCTCAAGCCCGTTTGGATCATTTGCGGCAAAGCCCACAGGTTGCTCCACAAGCACAGGCAGCGGAACCTGCAGAGATTGATGCTGTAGTTCTGGAAGCTCTTCCGCCCGAAATTCGGGAAGAGGTGCTACAAGAAGAAGCTGCCAGGCAACGGTCGCAGGCACCGCCCGCACCTCCTGAAGGCACTCGTACAGCACCGAGCAACGAAATGGACAATGCTTCATTCATCGCGTCTTTAGATCCGATGCTTCGTGAAGAAGTGCTTCTCAGTGCACCGGAGGAAGTTCTGAGGACCTTGCCGGCCGAGTTAGTGGCAGAAGCACAACTGCTGCGGGATCGAGCCTTCACGCGTATCGCCCTTCGTCGGGATCTTCCACCTCCCGTAGGACGTTTACCTGGAGCACCACCGGTGGCACAGGAGCCTGGCGCCGCAACGGGCACCAGCACCGGCACGAACGCGAGACCCGCACAGGCATGGCCCCGTCAACATGCTCATTTGTCAATGATTGAGCAACAATTGTTGCACCACAACACTGGCAACCGAAGATGGTCAGGGCCCATTGGCATGCAACGTCCTCGTGTTCCAGGAGAGCCTTTGGGTCTGAATTCCTTTGATGAAGCGGATCAACAGCTGCTGAAAAGTTGCAACTTAGACGAGGTCAACGTGGAAGTGCCCATCTCTCCAACTTTGGTTCCGGGCCTTTGTCGTTTGTTGTACTTGCGAACAGAAGTTTCCACGATTCCTTTAACGCGACTGTGTTTTAATTTGTCCTTACATCCGACGACACGAAGCGCATTGCTGGGACATTTTATGGTTTTGCTTTGCAAGCACACCGAAGCAGATGCGCCGATGGATGCCTTGCCTCCACCCTGTTTGTTTGGAAGTCCAACAGCTGATGGCTTAGAAACACGAAGCCCATTGGAAGTACAATCAGTTGGAGCACAGAGGATTTTGGCCATGTTGGCTTATCTTCTACGTCGTGTCCCACATTGCGGTGATTTCTTTGCTCATCCTTTGGGTGGTGCAACTGAAGCGATATGGCTTCACACAGTGGGATCTAGAAGTAAAGCCTCTCCAGATCGAAAGAAGAAGCAACGGCTTTTGGAAGAACAGCTACGCATTCAAAACTTGCCACTGGCCAACTTACCCAAGATGTGTTCAGTAAACCTCTTGATGCAACTGGTGAATACTCGACTTTACTTATCCTCATCTCGACATGCTGCTTGGTTGTTGTCGGTGCTGCATGCACTCTTGGTACCTCAGCCTGAAGGACCATCCAAAGTGGCAGAGGTTGCCACGCAGACCGATCCGCCTGCAGCGCCACCACCGGAGCCACCCACCGCACCGACACCCGAGACGGCGGTACCGATCGAGCCGGCGCCGGTGGTACCAGCGGCACCCGCGGCACCCGCGGCGCCGGCGAATGCGCAACGGTGGACGAAGATTATTGAGGATATGCATTTGTCCTTGACAAAAGACTCGGTCCTGGCTTTGTGTCACTTTCTTTGCCACGCTGGAAGTGGTCATGGTTCCAACAGTGAAGGAGATGCATTTCAACTGGCAGGTGATATTTTGGTGGCCTTGGCGGGCAAAGTGCATTTAGAGCTCGTGCGTGGTGAATTGATGAAGGTTTTATCCATTTTGGTCACTGATATCGAAAAATCATTGGATGCTTCCGCGTCGGTGGGTGTCGCTTCCGTATCGCCAAGCACGGTTGAGAGTCGCTTCTTACGGGTGGTGAGGACCTTAACTGAGGTCTTTCGTTCCGAAACCACTGAGTCGAGCCCCGAGAAGGTGGAGAAAGTCGACGAAAAGAAACATGTGAAACCTGAAGCGTTCGAGGAGGCGAGGGTGGAGACCTTGTGGCGTGCCCTTGACCAAGCACTAGAACGACTCCAAGATGATGCTGAAGCCAGTGCCACACCCGCGCAAAAGTTGCTCTCCGGCCCGGCTTCTACGGTACGTCTGGAGCTTCAGGATGCAAATCAAAGTTCTCCACCTAAGCCATTGCTGAATCGTTTGCTGCCGTTGATCGAAGCTTTCTTCGTGTTGCATGGCCGTGTGCCAGAGGGCATGATGAATCCAACGGATCCAGCATCGCCGAACCCCGCGTCGCCCGAAAGAGAGGATGGAAAGGTCTCCAATGTGCCTCACGTCTTCGCGGAGTTACATGAACAATCCGCCGCAGAGAAGTCGCGCTTTGGAAAATTCTGTAAGAAACATCGACGGCCTTTGAATGCCTTGCTCAAACAAACTCCATCTTTGTTGTCCAAATCTTTTGCACCTGTACTTCAGTTGATGCCAAGCTGTTTAGACTTTGACAACAAGCGGGCCTATTTCAGGGCACAGCTGAGGTCGAGGCGCTTGGAGAGCAGATACCAAACCATTCGTTTGCGAGTGCGTCGCAACGAAATCTTCATGGATTCCTATCATCAACTTCGGATCCGGACGGGGGAAGAGATGAGGGCGAAAATTCAGGTGCAGTTTCAAGGTGAAGAAGGCATCGATGCTGGTGGCGTAGCCAAGGAATGGTATGGAGCTCTGGCGAAGGAGATTTTCAATCCAAACTATGCTCTCTTCGTACAAGCTGGTGGAAAGGCGTGCACGTACCATCCCAATCCAATGTCCTATGTGAATCGAGATCACCTGCAGTTCTTCCACTTCATTGGAAGGGTCGTTGGAAAGGCCATTCACGACGGGCAAAACTTAGAGGCATGGTTTACCCGGGGCTTCTACAAGCACATGCTGGGAAAGAAGGTCATCCCTGCTGATCTGGAAGCCTTTGATCCGGAGTATTTTTCCAACCTGAAATGGATGCTGGATCATGACATCACCAACATCATCGAACTCAACTTCTCCGCCGAAAGTGACGAGTTGGGACAAATGAAGGTGGTGGACCTCAAACCAGAGGGACGAAGCTTGCCAGTCACCAATGACAACAAGCATGAGTACATTCAGCTGATGTCCGAGCACAAGATGACCAACTCTGTGAAGCAGCAGATCGAACACTTTCTGAAAGGTTTGCATGAGATTGTGCCACCTCAGTTGCTTTCGTTGTTTGACGACAAGGAATTGGAATTGTTGATTTCTGGCTTGCCTGATATCGACATCGAGGACCTGAAGCAAAATACAGAATACCACAACTACACACCTCAATCTGATCAAGTTCAATGGTTCTGGAAAGTCTTGAGTGAATTTACACAGGAGCAACGCGCCTGGTTCCTCCAGTTTGCTACTGGCACATCGCGGGTGCCGGTGGAAGGCTTTAAGGGCTTGGTGGGTATGCGAGGGCCGCAAAAGTTCTCGTTACACCGAGCCTATGGCGCAGACCGACTACCATCGGCCCATACGTGTTTCAATCAGGTGGATTTGCCCGAATACCCCAGCGAAGAAGTCCTCCGTGAGAAGCTCCTACAGGCTGTCAGTGAAGGTCATGAAGGTTTCGGCTTTGCTTAGAGGCTCCGTGGAGCTTCCAACATGAGCGAAGAAAAAAAACACCCCGCACCAGACGGGAATTCAAAAGCGATTTGAATTCTTGTGATAGAAATGTCACAGGAAAAAATGCGAAAAAAAAAAGATTCTGAACCCACAGAAGTGCAGAAGAGGATTTTTTCGGTGTCGTTGTCACCATTTGCCCACCTCAACCTGCTCCAAAGCATGGCGGAGCGCTCTCGTTCTCCCAACGGTCGCGGGGCGACCGGGAAGAAGATCCTCATAACTGGCAGTCATGGTTTCATCATGGGCTACACCATCCCCATTTTTTTGGAGCAAGGACACA
>ERZ1738541.72-NODE-150-length-11596-cov-11.164371_pt1 | contig 11596 bp, 1 predicted proteins | sample MGYA00581729_ERZ1738541 | MGnify/ENA primary metagenome ERZ1738541 (study PRJEB40740, sample SAMEA7388101) | Antillogorgia elisabethae | biome: Marine coral reef biome; feature: Environment associated with an aquatic invertebrate; material: Seawater | host...
AGAGCAGAGTTTCCAGCAGGTCACAAGGGCGTTTGACCTCTCGAATTATCCGGGCGCCCGTTCTTGAATGGCCTCACGCAGCTGGGGCAGCAAAAACATCTAAGCGCGCCACCAATGAGGACACATCCATAGCCGCCACGGGTGCCATTCTCTCAAGCGCCTCTTTACTCTCTTTGACCAATGTGATGGCCTGCTCATTTCGCTGCGTGAGTGTCTCAATCTCCTGCCAAAAACCTTCATCTTCTAATGCACTTAGGTCTTGTCGCAGTTTCCGGTTCTCTCGTGCTACCTCCAGGTATCTTTGTTCCGTACGTTCCGCCTCGTGAAGGGCGCGTTGCGCTTCGTCTAAGGCTGCAGCATCTTCCCCTCGCGCACGGCGAAGTTCGAGCACTTCCTGCTGCAACCGACTGACGTCTTCTGAGGACGGTCCCGCGTCAACCTGGTGTACATTTTCCCGAAGTTGTTGCAATTGATGTTCCAGGTGAACGACACGTTCCTCCTTGGCAACCAAGGCTTGTCGCAGTTCATCCACCAAACCAGCTCGAGGTAGGTCCTGGTTGCTTTGTTCCAGCTCCTGTACCCTTCTCCGCAGCTTCTCGATGTCGCCCTTGCGCTCCGGGCGCCTTTCTAGCTCGATCCTCAAGCGCTGAATATCACCCTTCTGTTGGTGAATGACACGCTCCAATCCCTCGATGACGTTTTCCAAGTTTCGCTCCTTGCGAGTTTGAAGCTTGGCAGCTGCTGCCGCAGGCGGACCTTCCGGGCGCCTGGGAGAAGCATCGTCTTTAACCAACTCCAACTCCAAAATACGCGTCTCCAAGCGCGAACTTCTATGTTGAACCTGCTCACGCTCGAAGCGAAGTTCCAAGATTTGATGTTCAGCATCCAGCAACCTCTCAGCATTCTGCTGCTCATTGCGTCGTGACGTCTGCAGTTCTTCTTCCAACCTCTTAAGCTGAAGATGCAAACGCATGTACTCCTCCTCACGCTGGGCCCAATCGCCTTCACCTGCAGCTTGTCTGGCACGACGTAGGTCGAAGATCAGCTCCGAGATACTGCGTTCCTTCTCCTCCAACTCAATCTGTTGTTGTTTCACACGGTGCTGTTCCTTCTCCAACTGTTGTCTTGCATCTACCTCCAAGCGTCGCTTGGAAGTCTCCAACTCCGTTTCCAAAGCATAGATCTTGTCCCGCAACTCTCGAGTACCTTTGACCTCGAGTTTCAACTCCTTCACTAAAGGCGGTGCTTGCTCACCAGCAGACAACAAGACGTTGAGTGGCCTTGGGTTCGGATCCTCGTGTCTTGTTAGCTCCTCCCGTCGCAGGGTTTCCAACTCGCGCTCTAAGCGTGCACGCTCCTCTTGCGACTGAACCAGTGCTGCCTCCAGTTGGTCAACCTTCCGCCGATGTCGAGCCTCCACGGCACCATCCAAACGGCGCTCCTGTGATGCACTCCGGCCAGATGGTTTTGGTACAGCCTCTAATGCCTGTCCATGTCCTTGTATTGCCGAGGTCAGGTTTCCTCCTATGCCAGCCTTCTCCGTGGTGGGTGTCATCTTGACCTCGGCGTTTTTCAACAACCGTTGCAACTGGGCTGTTGAGAAGCGTTGATGGCGATCCGGTGCCAAGGCCATGGCAAGACGAGCAAAATCCTGCTCCTCCAAGCCAAGCTGATAGCGTTGACATACCTTCTTCAAGGCTGTAAAGGATATCTTTCCATGCATGTCAGGATCCAAGATCTTCAAGAGACTCAAGTTGCGTTGTTGCAGTTGCGACCACAAGACCTTTGCAACCGGGAGCGCTTCCAAACGTCTGGCAGACTCGTCCTCTTCAGGTATTCGGATGCTTTGAAGCCTTGAAATGAGGTTGTCAATCCGCAACTCTAAACGACTGGCACGTTGAAGACCTTGTTGAGCACCTCGTGGCCCACCCCGTGCTCCACGAGAATCTCGGGGAAGATTGACACCACGGAGCTGCTCACAAAGGCGTTCCATCTCACGCTGGCCGCCCGACAGACCCAAATTGACCAATGCACGACGCAGCTGAGCAAGGCTTAAGGAGCCCGCCTTGCGCTCGTCGAAGTCGCTGAAGAGGCGCATGGCCGCATCACTGAAGCGCTCCTCGTCACGCTGCAGGCGCAACACTGCACGCTTGATGGCCGCTAAGGAGTTTTCCAACCAGCGTGGTCGATCTGCAGGTGGAAGACACTCCTGAACTCCTTGCAAGTGCTGAGATTGAGCCAATCCACACCTGTTGAGGAGCTCGGTATAAGGGATTCTTCCGGAGTGATCCGTGTTGAAGATATCGAACAACTCTTGAAGCTTCTCACGCGACAAGGGCAGCTTCAAATCACGCAAGAAAACGCCTTCCAGTTGACTGAAGCTGAAACGTCCAGAACCATCATCAGCATCAACAAAGGTTTGAAGCAAAGCACCGCAACCATAGCGGGCCAATGAAGCCTTCAACTCACCCAGGATGTCATCAACACGAGCTGCCTCCAAGCGGAATTGCAACTCGGCCACTGAAATGCTATGGCGCCCAGTGTCAAACTCCACCATGAGTCGAGACAGATCACCGTCCCGCAGCCTATATTGGATCCGCTGAAAGATCTGCACTAGTTCTTGTCCACTGACTTCACCATCGTTCGTCTCGTCATGCAAGCTGACCAATTGCGGCAAGCGGAGGTTGGCACGTTGGAGAGCCTGTGCTAAGCCTAGAAGGATCTCGTTCAAAGGACCACGTTGTCCCAGGACGGCCTTTTCGAAATCCTGGTAGGCAACGATACCATCAGCATCATCGTCCAGGGCCTGAAAGATGTACTCAGCATACTCTGTCTTCTCATTGTCAAGGTTACCCAACTGATCCGCAAGAATAGCCTTGAACATGGGCAAGGACAAGTGTAACGACCTGTCATGGTCGAAGAGCTTCACCATGCGTCGCAGCACACCCTCTTCACCACGCTCCTCTTTCTGCATGACCACATCCTTCAAGTCTCGCAAGGGATTCCAAGGAGCTCCCTCCATGCGAGGTGCCCTGTTCTTGACCATCTCTAATGCCTGCGCCCGCTTCGCCTGTAAATCGGCTTGTCCCAAATCCGTCTGCCGCTTCTCCTCCTCTGCTTGCAGCTCTTGAAGCTGTTCCAAGTCCTTCTGCAACTTTGCATTCTCTTCCGCCAGCTCCTCGTTGCGTTTCGCCAAGCGATTGGCCACCTCTTCCATGCCAGGGGCAACAGATCCACCGTCTCCCAGAAATCTTGACTCCTCCAATTGTCGTGTCAAGTCAACCTGCAACCTCACTTGCTGTTCCACTTGTCCCTGCAGTTTCTCGTTGGTCTTCCGGAGTTCTTTCACTTCCTCCTCCGCATTTTGCACCATCACAGCTTGTTGTCGCAAGTGCTCCTCGTATTCCATGCGGATTCTTTCTCGCACCACTGCCTCTGGAGGCGCTACCACATCAGACATGCTAAAGGTCACCTCTCTCAAGCGTTGCTGCAATTCCTCCAAATCGGCTGATAGCTGAGCCACTCTAGATGTCTGTGCTGCAAGGAACTTTTCTATGTTGCTCCTCTGACGTTCGGAACGCTCGAGCTGATGCCGCAGTTGATCCTCCGGTGGTCTCAGGGCTTCTTCTAATGCCTGCACTTCCGTCTCTGGAGATCCAGCTAAAGTCGCCAAACGCTGTTGTAACTGCTCAATCTCAGTTGCTTGTTGGGAGAGCCGTTTCGCAGCCTCTTCTTTCCAGGTGGTTGTAGCAGCCAGTTCAGCACTCAGGTTGTCCAAGCGTGATCGGAGCACAGCATTTACCTCGTGAGCCTCTTGAAGGTTCTGAGGCAATTTTGGAACATCGCCTGCCCGAACTTTGAGCACGGCATTCTCGTCATTCATGGCACCAATGCGTTGAAACAAGCGCTGACACTCCTCCACCAGGAGTTCAAAGGCCGAAACCCCAGCATCTGAAGATAACTGCTGGACCATCCGGTCCAGGACACGTCGCTGAGATGCGACCTCCCCATGCAATCGGCGCATTTCACCCAAATCCTCTGCACGTTCCACTGAAGAGACCACTCCAGGACTTCCCAATCCAATGGCACCTCCGGGAGCCGCCGATTGTGGCGAGGCCCTGGAACGGTCCGCAGCAAGCTGCAGCTGGGCATTCTCCCGCAGGAGTTCATCAACCCGAGCCTGAAGGTCAGCAGCATGACGTTTGGCTGCAGCCACGTTTCGTTCTCCTTGCTGTACTTGCTGCAGTTCCAGATTTTCACGTTGAAGTTGCTGATTGTGAGCCTGCAATTGCATAACTTGTTGCTGTGCTGCTGCAAGCACTTGTCGTTGCTGTTGCTCTGGTGGTGGTGGAGATGATGGCGGCACTGCACTCACTGGCACCGGGACCATGGGGAGAACAGTACTTGGAGATGATCGAAGCTGAAGATTCTCTCGAAGCAAGTCGTCTACTCGGGCCTGCAGTTCATGTACTCGTTGTTCCGCACTGACTGAACTTGTAGCGCCTTGACGTTGCAACAGGAAATTCTCACGCACCAACTCATCCACCCTTTCTTGTAGCTGAGTGGTTTCACCCTGAGGTGACAGTAAATGTCCTTGCACAGGTGGTGGGGAAGGACTGGCGATTCGTTCACGTGCGCGCATCTCATTCAATTGTGCTTCCAAGGCGTAATTTTTGTCCTGTAAACTTCGAAGTTGAAGCTGATGTTCCACAGGCACACCTGTTGCACGTTGAAGCTGGATGTTTTCACGTACCAAATCATCAATGCGTCTCTGCAAGCTATTGATTTTCTCCTGCGAGAACTGTTGCTGCTGTTCCAGGGCAGTACGTTGAAGTTGCATTTCTTCACTGCTGGTGCGATGCAATTGTGCCGCCTGTTCTCGCTGAGCAGTGCCTCCAAGTTGCAGCTGCAGATTGTCTCGTTGTAGCTCATCCACACGGCGTTGTAACAAGCTGCACTCCTGTGTCAGCTGCTGTATCCGCAAAGCATCCAAAGCAGGAACAGCGCCCTGGTTGGGTGGGTTCACGTCCGCCCGCGCGCGATGCCGAAGACGCTCGACCTCCACCTCTGTGACCAAGGCTCGATTTCGCGCATTGGCACTTTCAAGGCTACCACGTAGAATGTCCACTTCTGAAGCAGCGCCCCTTTCACCCTCCGAAGCCAACCGCAGTTTCAAGTCATCATTCTCCTCTTCCAACTCTTTGCTTTTAGCTTTCAGCTGTGCAACTTCTGCTTGAAGCTGTCCACAACGAGCCTGGCGCAAGGAACGTGGTGCAGGCGACCGAGAGCTACCACCACGGTTGACTGGACTTGTTCGGGAAACCGAAGGCGCAGGTGATACTGGTGGCGTTCCAGTCGGAACAGGCGGGTCGAGTGTCTGCTCTTGCCTGCGGCCCACTTCCAGTTGAACCGACAAGTCTCGTACCTCTTGCTGCAAGGATTGACGGAGATCTCGCTCTCGTTGAAGCCGTTCCTTCATCTCCGCAAGCTGGACGACAACATTCTCGGGGGATGTTGAACGAGGAGTTCCAGGACCACGGCGAGCCAAAGCCACCTCAGCACCCTGCAGCTTGGCAGAGAGTTCGGTGCGCTCCGCCTGTAAAACTTCAATGCGATCCAACAAAGCGGCCACACGGCGGGCATTGCTCTCTAAGGCTTCCTCTCCCTGGCGCTTCACTAGTCGAGTTTCGCCCTCTAAAACGCCACGTTCAGCCTTCAAGGCGGCTTCAGATTCAGCACAACGCCATTGTTGACGTTGCAACTCCGTCTCAAGACGTTTGGCTTCAGCAGCTTTCATTTCCAGTTCCTTGGCGCTCTCTTGAAGAAGCTTTTCCAAATCCGCTTCGCGCACATCCATCTCTGCAGTGCGATATGCATCCTGATTTTGCAGCTGCTTCGCTTCTTGCAGTTGCTTCGACAAGCGTGCAACCTGATCTTTCAGATACTGCATCTTCTCTTCCTGTCCACTGATCCGCTTCCTTACTTCGGTCTCAGCGCGTCGTGCATTGCCCGATTCCAGCTCTTCTCGTTCGTTGCGAATGCTGAGCTGAACGACACGGTCCTTGAGCTCCTCTACGGCCTTCTTGAGACTACTAAGCTGCACCTCTTTCTGCGCCAGTTGCTTTCGCAATTGTGCTTGCTGCTTTCGCAAATGCGAGTCCTTGTGTTTCTCACGCTCCCCTTGTAACTCTTGTTCCAACTCCACCTTCTTCTGCTCCAACTGCTTCGCATGTTGTTGCCACTGCTCCGCTGACAAACGATGTTCTTCCAGTTGCTCATTATGCTTCAACGCCAAGCTGGCATGCTTTTGTGCTTCAGCCACCTGTTCCTGCAGTTGTTGCGAGCCCTGTGTGGCTTTAGAGCTTCGCAAGGCTGCAAGCTCCTGTTGAATCCGTTGAAGCTCCATATCACGTTGTTGACGTTGTGCTTCATGTTGATCCAACAACCGTTGTTCACGAGCTTGGAACTCCTGTTGCATCTTCAGCTGGTGTTCTCGTAACTGATCTTCTCTTTGTTTGGCCTCTGTAAACTGCTGGTCCAGCAAACTGTTGAACTCCTCTTGTTGCTGTTCCAAGCGATGGTAGAGAGTTAGCACCTGATCTTGGTGCTCACGCAAACGGCTCTCAACTTGTCCGAAATTCTCCCCTTGTTCACTGCCAAAAGATTCAGCCAAACGAGCACTTTCATCGGGCGGCAATGGTGCAAGGCGCGCTGCAGCATCCACATCGTGACCATGCTGATGTTTTGCCTCCACCAACTCTTTGCGAAGGCGTTCGATTTCATCCCCAAGTTGCCGTGTCTCCTCGGAGTGCTTCTGCTGAGTCTCCGTGTGCTTCTCATGTAGCTGCGCCATCTCCAGTTGTTGTTGCCGCAAGCGCTCCTCCGTCTGATCCAAGAGTTCTTGTAAGGTTTGCACAGAGGCCTCGGCAGCCTGCGAGATCTGCTGCACCTCTGCGTCGTGTTCGGAACGCAGCTGATGACGTAACTTCAAGGTATCGCCATCACTCAGCAGGTTCAGCTCAATCTCCAGCTTCCTCACCTTCATCCGTTCTTCAGCCACCGCATTTTCCTTATCGCCTTTGGACTTTTCCAGATCAGCCTCCAACACTGAGATCCTCGCATCACGCTCGGTGACTTTCGCTTGCATCTGCTCTAAGGTCTCAATGGTTGCCTGACTGGCACGTCTGACTCCAGAAACTTTAGGAACGCCTTGAGCTTCCATCACTTTGGCACGCCATTGCAACTCCTGACTGGCCAATTTAGACTCAGCTTCAGCCACTTCACGTTGCAAATTTTGTATCTCCTTTTCATCCGCCTTACGTGCTTTTTCCAGCTGTTGCTGCTGCTCCTGTGCAATCTCTAGGCTACGCTTGTGCTGTAGCTCCTTGAGCTTGGAATCGGCCAATTTTTTGGCCATCTCCAACAAACGTTGCCTGGGCGCATCATCATCCGACTTTTCCAAGGCCTTCAGCTCTTTCATGAGTTCTTGCGCTTGTTGAGCTTTCAAGCGACACTCATCAGATTCTGCCTGGTTGCGCAGCAACTCCAAACGAACTTTGGAAAGCCGCTCCTCCAATTCCATCTTTCGACTGGAGATCTCTTCGAGTCTTGATGTCAGCTGACGTGCCTTGTCAATGGGCATGGCGGCAGTATTCTCATCTTGAAGCTTTGCAGTTTGGGCCTTTAACACCAGCAGTTGTTGCTGCAGCTGCTCCTCAGTATCATCGTGTTGCTGCCTCTCTTGCTCAACCTGCTCCTCATTTTCTAAGACATCTCTTCTGGCATCTCTGAGGTCTTGGACAGCAGCTTGCAGCTGCCGTTGGAGGTTGCCTTTTTCCCACTGGCTCAACAACAAGCGGTACTGCAACTTCCCCACGGTGTTGGACATCTCATCGGTGGCTTGCAGAAATTTCACCGACTCCTGTAAATGCCGAACTTCTTGTTGTCGCCGCTTGAGTAGCTTCTCATAACTTTCTGATTGGCCAGCACAAGTCCGTGCCAAGTCCTTGGCTTGCTTTAAGGCCAAACTTGACTGATCAACCTGGAATCGAAGCTCCTCAATCTGCCGTAGCTTCGGCTCCACTTCGGCTTTAGGTAAAGATTCATCCAACTGTGCCATGAGACGAACCTTGCTACTACGTTCTTCATAGACTTCGGCCTCCATACGTTCAAGAAAGCCCTCCAACTCTCCTACCTGCCGCTGCAGTTCTCGAACGATACGATCCTTGGTTCTCACTTCTTGCTCCAAGACCACGCATCGCCTATTAGCTGCAGATTCTCGTGCCCGCGCTGCATACTGTCTCGCATCCACGTCAGGCGCCGGGGGCATGACAGGCAACGAAGGTGCCACCACGTCGGCCTCAACGGGTCGTAACTGCTGCATGGCACGTGACAAGCCACGCTCGAAGCGTTCGGCGAAGTCGGCATACACGATACGCAAACTCTGGAGCTTCAATCTGAACTCAGGTTCCTGCGGATCGCCAGGGCCAGGGAGAGTCTTCACTGGAAGCAATTCCTCCAAACTGCGTGCCTCAACACCCAGCCATGTCAGCACACGACGCAGGCTTCGCAAAGGCAATTGGTTCGGAGTCACCTCGAATTGCGTGAGAAGTTGCAAGACATCGGTGGCTGCAATGTGACCTTCCGCATTGCGCAAGCGTTGGAAATTGCTACGCAGCACCTCCGCAGCACTGGGCTGGTCAGGACGGCGTAGCAAATGGGCTTGCACTGCGCACCAAAAGAGTTCTTCCGGTTCCAAGGCTCTTAAGCCGAAAAGCCTGAAGCGTCCGACGATACCCAGGACTGAGACACTGGATGCCTCTCCCGCTGGTACATCTGGAGGACCAGGTGGTGCAGGCGGACCACCTGGTGGTGCGGGCAGCGGTGGTAAAATAGGCACCGAGGGGTGTAAGGCATCCGCTAAAAGCTGCATCTCTTCATCCTTGATCTTGATGGATAAACCTTCAAAGAAGCGACGTAGTTCCACCAGGCTGATAAAGCCATCGTTGTTGCTATCCAACTTCCTGAGCTTCTCATCCAAAGAGACTTCTACATTGGTGACCTCCATGGAGACCGCGCTGCTCTCACCCAAGACCCGTGCTTCAGCATGGCTCAAGGCTCTGGAAGCAGCCTCGAAGCTGCCAACAAAACCTAAAGTTCGCTGTAATTCTACGGTGAGGCGTGCGAACAACGCACACTCCGCGGCGAAGCGGGGTTCTTTCTGCTGCAAGCGGCGACGGAGTACCGTGAACTCCTGCTCGGTCTCACGTACCAAATGATCTAAGGTGCGACACCGATCTTGGATGTCCATCATGTCACGGAGCTTGTCTTCTTGCTGGGACACTTTCATGGTGAGTTCTGTCTGACGCCGCGAGAGGTCAAACTCGCGTTGGCGGCAAACCTGAAGCTGTTGCTGCGTTCGCTCGAAATCGCTACCCGCCACCATTGATTGGATCTTTTTTCGAGCAATGCGCAAGGCATTGGCACTACGACGCTTCCAAAGAACGGCTTTGGACAAACGTTCTTTCAGGAAACCTTCGCGTTCCAAAAAGTCCTTCTGCATGGTGTCGAAGGCATCCTTGACAGTAGCATGGTTTTGTTTCTCCGTCTCGTACTTGCGAGACAAAACACTTTCATGTTGTTCTAAAGATGCCAATCGGGTCATGGCGTTCATCAACTCCTCTCGTAAGGTTGCTTCAGGGCCACCTACATCCAAACGTTGCCATATCTTGAGTTGTTCCTCGAGAACATCGCATTTTTTCATGCTGTCCATCAATAAATTGCTTTGTACTTGTAACCTCTCCTCCAAATCCTTCTTCTCCGCCAGCCATTGGTCTTTCTGTGCAAAGTAGTCCTTGTAAAGTACCTCCTGCTCTGCCAGCAACCTGTCATACTTGACTTGAAAGGCCGCCACTTCTTCTCCCAAGCTTTGTCGCAGTTGACGCTCACGAGAGAGTTCCTCCATAGCTTCAATGACTTGGCAATACAAGGAGCACACCGTTTCAGGAGCGCCATCGGCCAACTCAGCTGGCAATTGCAAGCCAGCTTGAAGTAAGGATGACCACACCACTGGTTGCATACCAGGAATGCGTGGCAACACTGCTGGTGCTGCCAAGCCGAACTGATGACCTGGCGCTGGTGGTGGGCGTGGTACACCTGGCGCTCCTGGTGGTCGTGGCACTGGACGCAAGATGCCCTGTGGGTCGGCCACAGCGCCACCTGCCAAATCAGCATAGGCTGCACGATAAGCCTCCAAGGAGGACTTCAGCATTTCGTTGTCTTTCTCAAAGGCTGCGATTTTGGCTTCCAAATCTTTCGTGACTCCTTGCTTCTTCAAGACCTCTTCCACTTTCCTGTCTACGTGCTGAGCAATGTCTTGGTCTTTCATGCTAAGTCGCTTCTTCAACTCATCCCGTTCTTCCTTCAACTGTCTGCTTTGATCATCCAATGGAAGTTCCAACTTCCCTTGACGCATGCGAGCAGCAATCTCCTCCAACTGCAGCATTTGCTCAGGCTGTAGGTCATGCAACAGAGACACTTTCTCAGCAGCAAGCTCGCTGAGCTGTCGAAGCCTCAACTTCAGCTTCGTTCGCTCTGATTCCAACTCAGAGACCTCTTTTTCCAGCTGCTTTGCTGCTGCCATAGCTTTGGCTGATGTGACCTTGTCCTTGAGTTTGAAGTCTTTCAATTTCAATTCTTCTGGTTTCACATTGGCAATGCTCCGCAGCAAGTCGTTCTCGTAAACGATGCTAGCAGCCTCTGAGAGGTAGCTGGACAAATCGCGTTTGGCTTCACCAACCTGTCGTTTCATGTCCGCATTGTCTCGAGTGAGCTGCCGATTTTCGGCCAGCAAGGCCTGGGCACCAATCCCTTTCGCCAACTGTTCCAACTTCTTTTCAGCATCCAGAAGTCGTGCATCCTTCTCCAAGGCGTCGGCTTTCAGGTTGCGAAGACGGTCCTCATACTGTTGGGAACCGTCAATGCCCAAGGGTCCCGAAGGATCTCCCGGCGGTGGACGTGGCACAGTGCCACCACCCGAGCGACGAAACTGTTCCAGTTCCTCTCGTACTTTGGCCAAGTCTTCCTCCAGTTCTTCATTTCGATCCAGCAGATCTTCAATTTCCAGCTGCCTCTCCTTCAACATCATGGCCAACTCAGTTGCATCTGCAAGACCTTCAGGTGTTCTGCTCAGGGCCAGCTCTTCTTGAAGTTCTTTGACCTTCAGTAAGATGGCTTCCTTGTCTTTGGCTGCCACTGTCAACGCCTCATCGCGCTCATCCAGCATCTTCGTCACTTTCAAATCGAACTCCGTTTCGTATTGTCGCAACGCTGCGATCTGGACCTCCATCTCATCCACCCGTCGTTGCAGGTGACCATTCAGAGCTTCCGCCTCTCGAGCATCTTTGTCCACTTCTTCCAAAGCCAATTGCAATTCTTCATTGCGATCCTGGAGGCGACGCTTCTCCTGCTCACTGCCACGCAATTTCTCATTGGCCACACGCAACTCTTCGCGCAACTTGGCCTCGACAGACGAAACTGTCTCCATGTTGCAGCTTTGTTGCCACCCCCCCCCGAAGAATGCTCAAAGCGACTCTAT
>ERZ1738541.82-NODE-175-length-10723-cov-11.811774_pt1 | contig 10723 bp, 5 predicted proteins | sample MGYA00581729_ERZ1738541 | MGnify/ENA primary metagenome ERZ1738541 (study PRJEB40740, sample SAMEA7388101) | Antillogorgia elisabethae | biome: Marine coral reef biome; feature: Environment associated with an aquatic invertebrate; material: Seawater | host...
CGCGGCGTTTCGCGTCACTTGAAGAGCAACTGAGCGGAGAAACAACAAAGACTCAAAAGTCCATCTACACTTTCAAATTTTATAGCCTACTCTTGCAGCACAAGAATTCAACATGGCTGAAGCTCCCAGTGAAAATTCAGAAAGAAGAACGTTTGAAGAACGTCTTGGGGACCTCAACATTACTGGTACAACACAAGACAGTACAAGTGATGAATCCTCCAGTGTTTCAACAGAGGCAACAAGTGACTGCAGAGAAACTGCAAGCACAACAAATGCCCAAGGTGGTGTTCAATGCCATGGTAATTGTGATGGCAATCCAATTTACCCCAACGACAAACACATCAAAAGACGTGAGGGAAAAGAGGCGATTCTCGGATCACGCCAACAGTTCTGTGCTGCCTTTTACCATGTCAATAAATGGTCCTATCCTGAACGCAAGCTTTGTTGTCTCGATAAAGATTGCAAAGTATTCAAGAGAGTGAGGTTCACAGGCAATGAGAAATTACAACCCAAAGCTGTGGTTGGCGTTGCAAAATACAAAATCGAAGGGAACAATGGAGTTCTGTACGAGGCAAGGTATACCAACTGCAGTAAACATCAAAAGCATGCTGAGGATTTTTTCAGAGACGACGTAAAATCCGGAATGTTGGCAGCAACAATAGATGAAAACAAAGGAGGAACTCTAACCATCTATTTAACACTTCAACCGTGCAACTGGTCGACGACCATAAAACCTGAAGGAACCAAAGTAACCCGGTCGGACCATAGCTGTTGTAAAACATTGACGGATATAGTTACAGAGCTACAGAAAAATGAAGTAAAATTGTGCGTCAAACCAACTCATCTCTGTAACCTTGAAATTAGAGATGCAGATATCAATGATGACAAAGATCACGAACCACACCCAGACGACCCAAATATCGACGCTGAAGCCAAATATAAGCACCTTCAAGAGAATGCTGCGAGAGGAATAAAAATGTTGATGAAATTAAATGAAGAAAATAATGATGTAGACGTCAGCGCAATGACAAAGGTGGATTGGGAGTATCTGCGCAGAATTACTGATATCGATATCCAGCAAAGTATGAGTGATGACGAGTGTAACCAGCGGAAAGAATTAGATAGGCATATTGACAATGTCATCAAAAAATACAAGAAAAAGACGGGAGCAAAATATAGGTAACGAAGCTCAATAAAGTCTTAACAATCTTTCCTATACAGCTACTCTTTTTAATATACTAGCAATATAATTTGAAATTTCCTACATGCAGTGCTTATATGAAATTTACGGCGCAAATTTTATTTTGTTTTTAACACAAATTCGGACAAAATGCCATTTATATATAAGAGATGAAAGAAAACGAACGAACTGACAATTTTAAGAATCATTTACTATTGAGTATGAAGGGAGTTACAGGCGTTAATTTTGTTCACAAAACAAACAATTTATGATGAATCTCTCCAAATAAGAACGAAAACCACTCGAAATCATGATTGACATACTTTTAACAATAGAAAAATTACCACAAGACGTCCGTTCAGGCGTCTGCCAAGCAATGGAATTGTAGCATATAATTACCGTAAAGACACAGTTTTTTTACCATGGGGATATTGCAAAATACGCGTATTTTATGCATATACATTTTTCTTAATTTTCAAATAGTAACCAGCAAACAAGTAACCAGCGCAACATGCAAATCAAAAAATGTACAAATCTGAAGCATTGCAAAAGTGGGATCTAGATAAAAAGACGTATTAAAAATTGATTCTGTGATACTCTTTAAAATAAATTGTATATACAGGTGTCTTTAGTAAAAAGCATGTGCATACAAAGCAAACAGAAAAAAATGAATTTGCACAAACTCTATTTAATTTGCTTCGATTAAGTAAATGCTTCGATTTTCCCATAGGAGTAGATTGTTCTCAAGGGTTGTTTATGATTACACTGTGGGGTTCCGTTTTTCTAAAAATTGGGCAGACAATTGAAGAAGGCCTAACATTCGCAGCTGTGCAATGTATAAGCCTTATATATTATCGACAAATAATTTCCAGTTATTACTGATAAAAGTCATGTTTAATGCTTTATACGATAGCGCCTGTACGCTATTAAGTTAGCCTAAAAAATTTTATAGCGCAAACTAGTATGCAAATCCATGGCAAATTTATCACAAGCTTTGCTACTGAAAGCTGTACATGCAAACCCATTCGAAAAATTTAAGCAAACGTCCTATTGCAGCAGGATTGCACAAATGCAAACCAGAGCAAACGCTCCAATTTACTCACGTGCAAACTTGTGTGGAAATCTGCTGCAAATCTAAAGACTTGCAAAGCTAATAACTGCACATGTGCAAATCGAAAGCAAATTTAGTCGAGGTCGGCTATTTTGCAAGTCTGCGAGTCATGCAAGTTATGCGAGTCGCGCGAGTTTTGTGAGCACGCCAGTTTTAATTACTGTTGTATGAGCTCAGTGTTTACTTCCGTGTGATCGTTTGGAGTTATTAAATAATAAATATGGATATTTGCGAAAGGTGAGTGCATCAATTATTTAAAGTGTAAATAACTTGCTGGCAGTTGCTGCGTTTCCACTCATGCTTCAAGATACAAACGTCAAAGCGTATAATAAGAAACACCATCATGCCATCATACGCAATACAAAATAGAACTGAACGATTGTGCACTATTTAATAAAAATAGCAGACAGTACGTGTACGTGCAGTATCGAATACTGTTGTGTCGTTGCAAAATACTCTTTATAAATATAGTATCTCGGAAAGCATGATGCGCCGACAAATAATCTATAGTTTTCATCTTAGTTAACATACAAACAGATTTTGTTAATATTTCATACTCAAATAAATTTCAAACAAGACGCTCCGTTCAGCGTTACTCGCTGGGGCTATTTTTGCGATTTTTGGCTTCATCGGTCGTGGCCAGTAAGTTCATGCTCAATGCTGTCACCAGTCTGTGCTGTGACCTGCCTTTCGCAAAGCTTGTTATATGGCATCACGTCTGAAGCCTGCAAACTATGGACCAAACATGAATAAAGTTTTGTTTAAGTTGGTGTAATTTTAGTAAAATAGGGTGAAAGTGCTTTAGCTACAGGCCATGTAGCCATCTAGATCGATTATTCTTATGTTTTTTGCATTGAAAATGTCCATTCACTATATCGAATTTAGTGGTGAACAATTTGCAAATTATTGGAAGTGGTGACAGTAAGAGCTTTTTTATCCAGGGAATATCTTACATGTATTTCCCTTCCCATCTTACTTTTTCAACAATATTAATCCTGGATGGCTTAATTGACGTAGCAATGCTTTCATGGTTAGAATATTGTTACAGTTTTGTGACAGTTTTTCAGATGTCATTCAAAGGTTGCTGCCATGCCCCCTCCTCAAGTGCCTGTCAATGAGCAATTTCCTTCTAATGCCTGCAAGTAATGCTTGCAATCTTCAATATTTTTCTGCAACTACAATTTAACATGTTCTGAAACTTGATACTGATATAATTTTTTCAATAATACGCCACTAGCCTGTCTCTTAAAATCGCCTATTATCTACTTAGCATGCAGCTCATATTGAATGCATGCTTGGGTTTGTTTGAGACATGCCAGATACATGACTGGACATATGACATAAATATTCTCCTGGGGCAGGTTGTGTTAAAGGAAGGTTGGGGATAGGGCTGAACATGGGTTGCAGTTTAACCCAGTGTTTTTAACAGGTTGTGTATTTCAAACATGTTGATCCAAAAACTTTAGTTATAAGTAAAACCATAGGCGTACGAGGTGGGGGAGCAAGGGTGTCAACACAAATTGATGTTTTTAGGCAATTTCCACTGAAGTATTTGGTCAATTTGTAGGTGAAGGTGAAATTTGTGTTCTTCACAACTGAATTTTGTAGTAAATGTGTGGTTGAGAATGCAGGAAAGGGTGTGAAAATTTCAAAAAATGCTTCCCAGGGAAGCATTTCCCCAGAGCCCCCTGATTAAATGGAGGCAAAAATTATAGACAGTCTAAACTGTCGAGAACAAACATTCGGGCAAAATAGTCTTTACCTCCCCCCCCCCACATTTTCCTTGCCCATACAGGTATGATTAAAATTACTTTGGCAAATTGCACACAAGATTTCTGAATAAATATTTCCAATTTTAGAAACAGCTTTGATTCAAAAATTTGCATAAGTTTCCTGTTGATATTTCCAAGTGAAATAGTGTAGTATAGCTGTATTACTCTGTATTTTAGATCACATGTCATAATAAAAATATTCATTATTCGCACATAAAAGTACATTCAGTGCCTTGTGCTGTTTATTACCAACAAGCTTCTGGAAAATTTGCATTGCATTGAGTTTCAAGGCATTAGATACTTCCAGGTATTATTATTCCCCATTTTACATATCATAATCACATGAATCAATGAATGTAATCACATAAATATCATTATTTATGACACATAAAAATACATTGATGTTTCGGGCACCCTGGTGGTTCAGACGCAGAATTTCCTGCCATGCTTTGTACTTTACACCATGCGTTATGCACCCCCGAGCACCGATCGAGGCATCAATAATACACGGCCATCTTGTTGGGGATTTTTTGTGCTTTTGCACTCTGCATCACAGAGTAAATACAAATATGTCAATACTCTTTATCTGTATCTCTCGCGAAAATATTTCCATACAAATGCTCAGTAACCATGACTTTCATAGTTATTATAAATTTCCTCAAAACATAGCGAGCGCACAGAATAAAGACCATGGAAGACTAGGGTCACTAAAGATTCAACATTGCGATAGCTGCTTATAGGGGGTGTTTATCTCTACATATATAAGGGCTAGCTTACATAAGGGCCACCCTTCCTAGGCAAGATCCCTCTTGCTAATATGATCCCCTATTAAAAAGTGTTTGCGCTTATATGAAAGGAGGGCCAGCCCTACAAAGCGAGATCCCGCAATTGACAAACTGAGATCCCGCATAGTAAATTTCCCATATAAACGCAACAAAGAGTTAACGGTGGTTTGATTTTGAGGAGCAAACTCCTTTCTCCACCCTGTATATTTATTCATACAACGTCAAACAATTACAACAACTATTTCTAATTCTAATAGAAATGGTTACTTTAAAATTAACATAAGTGGCTAGGCACCCCGTAGAAACATTTAGCTTTTGAAATTTGAGAACCAAGTGCAGTAAAGATAATACTCATATGATTAAATACTTTACGTTCACTTCAGGCATTCAAAAGGAGAATATCAAGTACGGAAAGCAGAGTGTCTAAATTGCACGTTGGGAAGGGAAGAAGTAAACGGAAATTTACAACAGATTCAGGATGAAATAGACCGAGAGCTGAAAGTTCTTGGTAAAGTACGACAGCATGTACCAGGCGATGGTCACTGCCTCATTTATTCTTGGTTCAAGGCACTGGCATGTGATTCTACAAACCATATCAGGTTGCAAGGGCGCAAGCATTTGTTAAGAATGGGCTGCTCTGAAATTGAGTACAATTTAGAGTTTTATAGCAGCTTCATTAATTTCAATGACATAGATCCTATCGAAGAACTTCGAAGATATGAAGAAAATCATGATTACAATGGAGACATTGTGGATTTAATGGTCTATGCATTAGCAAATGTAACAGAAACTACTGCACATATTCTTACCTACACTGGTGGTCGTGTCGTCACTCTTACTGTACCGCCTACTAGACCAGGGCGAAATTCAAAGGGGTTGATCTATTTGTGCAAAATTGGATGTCATTATGATCCAGCCTTGAACATATCGAAGGTTGAATCACTAGAGAGAGAAAGCGTGATAATCACAGATTCACCAGTTAAGAAAGCTGCCTTTACTAAGAGGAAGGTTAAGTTAGAACCCATTGTTGTGTTTGATTCACCAAATGAAAAGTGTACGGTGGCGCGAGAGGATAGCATTAGCCTAAATCATCCGCCAGTATGTCTAAGTAATAGATTTGAGATTTTATCCCCTGGCAAAACATGTGTCAGTGGCCAAGATATATTGCAATCTCATGACAGTTTAATAACTCATAGTGATGCAGATTCTTGTGAACAATTTGATATCTGCAAAAATTCTTGTCTGAGTGACGGAGAAGATGTCATTATATTATCTGAAGATTCAGCTAGTGTTCCATGTTCTGATAGCGAACACGAGAGTCTAGATATGGAAAGTGCTAGGATGAATTCAGATGATGATCCGTTATTAGAATGTAAAGCGAGTAAAAGAAAACGCAAAATTCCGAAGAAGATTCCAAAGAAAAGTTTCCATGGTGTTTCCAAATCAAGCTGTAGTCAATCCTCTTCTGACGTTTCAGAGAATGATGGTGTTTCAAAGACAGCAACTAGATTAACACTGTCCCACTGGAAAGACGTTGAAATGTTAAAAACGTCCTCGCTACCGGTTGGAATCGATGGAAAATGTGCATACGAGATTCCATTTAATCCCGATGAAAGAATGGCGTCATCAAAAAACGATGGGCGAAACTGGATGCGATATATGCCAAGCAGACGTAGCGGGTTCAGTGGCGTGCGCCGCCTTGCTCGATGTAAAGGCTCCTACCGGTGCAGAAACGATAATTGTAACTTTCTTCAAGAGTATGGTCGACCGAATAACACACAGTTCAGTAAGAATGGGAAATGTAATGTTTGTGGACTGGATGGCGCTTATGTTCCCTGTGAAGGACGAAAAGTTTGGGAATTTGATGATGTTACGTGTAAGGTGCGAGTCTACCACACCGGTGATCACTCATGCCCGGTCCTCTGCACTGAATCGGCTGGAAAGAAGGCGTGTGTGATAGAAGAATTCTTTCGTAAGAATCCTTCAGAAAAACCAAGAAAAGCAGTAAATACAATCATAACGGATGCCATAAAAGAAGGGAAATCATGGAATGAAGTGGAGAGGCTTACTGACTCGTTGCTTGACGTCTCAAAAGTCAAGAACAAGAAACAAAAGGTATCCAAAAGTTTAAACCCTAGTGGACACAGTTTTGAAGCAGTTGGCAAGTTTAAAGCAGAAATGAGTTCCAAAGATCCATTGTACGTATTTAAGGCAAACGATGAAACACTTAATCCAGATTTGCCTACTTTTGTCTTTTGTACTAGTACATTGAAAGCTCAGATGGGATTGAAAATGGATCGGGAAGGTGATCATTTTCTCTCTGAAGAATTCTGTCATTTTGACGGTAAACATGGAAGGGCTAAGGGGTATAAGACTCTTGCCTTGAGTGTTTACCACAAAGTCCTGAGAAAACAAATTGTACTTGCAGTAATGCACGTGCTCGAAGAATCTGCCGATACAATAGAGTTGTTTTGGAAAACATGGAATGAAGTATTGAAGAAAATAAGCAATGATCTTAAAACTATTTTCCGCCCGAAAGGATACATGATGGACGAGCATGGCGGTAACTGGGAAGGCCTAAAACGCGTGGCTGGTGAAGATGAACTGAAACTTTGCGTGTCATGCGAGTTTCATTTTAAGGATTCTGTGAACAAGCATGCCAATAAGTTAACAAGCACCTATTCAAAGAGCAAGTTTAGCGTGCAGCGAACGAATTGTTAACGGCTGTTAGTCCCTCTTCTTACGAGTGTGCGTACGGCAAGCTGGCTGCATTCATTAATGAAAAACCGTCAAAACGAAGCTTTTTGCAAACTTGGCTTGATTGGTGGGACCGTCGAAGAGAACACTTCTGTCATGCTTATCGATTGAAAACAAATATGCCTGCTACCAACTTAAGTGAAGTAGTGAATTCTAGCTGGTCTACTGCTGGCCTTTGTGGTCTGAACTTGATTGACGCAATTCGCGATGATGTTACAGACAGTGTGAAGCTTGAACGGCAATGGAAGAGCTTCGGGTGTGGAGCTAAATGTGGAGGAACTGGGCCAGATTCAAACGTGTTAGAATCTAGGGAAAGAGCTAAGCAAATACGTCGTGCGGCTCTCTACTCACAAGAACTACTTGCAGAAGACGACGTGCTATTAGCTCATGAGGAGAAAGAATTTGGAAGAAGTTTTCGCGTCGACCCTTTGTGTACACATAGACCTGACCGTAGACAAAGGAGAAAGTCGAACGCCCCGAAATGTAAAAAGGTGAAAAAGAATGCAGGAAGTGCATACAACCAAAGCGACGTCAGTGACTCTGAACTACGAAACAAAGACGAAAGCACTTCAGGCGAGGGGGCACCAACTAAACACAACCAAAACAAAGCGAATAATTCGAATTCTAAAACTAAAGCCCGTACTTGCAACGAACATCAAAATCTGGATTCAGAAGATTGTAGCTCCAGTGATGATACGATACCAACAAAGGCAATGGATCCTAATGAAAAACGCAATGGTAGTCGTTTTCGTAAAAAGAGGAGTATCGTTTTCCAAAAGCAACTCTCCAATTGTCAAAGACAATATCAACGCATGAAGGTTATATCTGTACGCAAAGTTAACAAAGACAAATTTACATTTGTTATCAAAAGTGCCCAAGTGACAGAAGCCAACATTACCTATGACGTGTCCATTGGGAAATCTCCCAGTTGCTCGTGCCCGATAGGTTTATTAACGAAACGAACAGTGTGCAAGCACATACTTTTTGTGTATTTATACGTATTAGGGATTACAGAAAGTTGCACAACCATTCAGCAAATAGAACTTACAAAAGCGGAACTTAAACCCGTTATTAATGCGTGCGAACAATATCAATCTTCGATTTCTGAAACGGCCGCCGCAATATTTCCTTTGGCTGGAAGTGAAAACATTGAAAATCCTTTTGACGTCGTGTTTATTTCAAGTGCAATAAAGGTGTGCTCTGGATGTCCACTGGGAAACAACAAGTTTAGGAGGCATCCTAAAGAGGTGTTAAAAGAGCCTTATGACTTGATTGTCAGGCATAAAGAGATCCGTGAGTGGAGGCAGGCTGGAGGAAACGTGAAGACATCCAACGGCTTAAAGAACGCTTATTATCATCTCAACGCGTCTTGCATACGTGTCAAAAACGCAAATTTTGAAAATTCTATGCTTAAAATCTCGGAAAAAGTAAAGCAAGAATTGAAATCTTGTCACAAGCTGTACCTAAAGCAACATTTTGACATAAGTCTTGGTTAAGAAACTCTTGTCGTTCTTATCTGCACGTAACTACTTGAACGAGACTAACGAAGATATCAAGGTGCATCAACTTATGGTTCAAGTCTCAAGAAAACATTTCCACAACTGACTATAGTTTTACAAATGTTGTTTACAAATATAATTTAATATTGGTTGGTTAGGTGATTGGCATTGGTAGTTAGCTCGGACGAAGAGACTCCCGCGTGAAAGGGAAAGCAATATTCCTATAAATTACCTGCCTTCATTATTGAAATATAAATGCATTTTTTGTGGTCAAGTCAATATTCTAGTTGACCACTAAACCGACCATGGCGGTGGTTTTAAACATTATTCATTAATAGCTATTTCGATAAAAAACTGAATTTACATGCTAACCATAGAGCATTGCTACAGTACTGTAGATTCTATATTCTTGGGAGTGTCTTCGCCGAGTTTGTCCAGCATTTAAATTGATTTTGTTTTGTATTTATAGTAATTATAGTTACTAGTTAGGTCGAAGTGCTTGTTTACATAGACGTGGGGATCGTGGGGGATTCTAATCCAACGTTCAGATACAGTAAGCAACTAAAAAGCAAGCATTCATTCCAATTAAAAAGTGATTGAATTAAGACAATTCTATCGAAAAACTATTGTTGGAGGAAGCTAGGCTTAAGGCTGATTTCTATCCAGTGCCAATCGCGATCTAGTTTTTGCGATCGCTTTTTTTTGAAGCACAGACACTCAAGCGAAACGAAACTCATTATCCGTGGTTGCTGTGCTAGTTTCGCCAAATAAAAAATTGCCGATTTGAAAAGAACGCGATCGCGCTACAATTTCCGCTGAGTGCAAGACAGCCCTTAATTAAATACGCCTTCAAACTGTGTCAGTGTAAATATGTAGTACCATCAAACTGTTCATATTTGTTTCTATTTCGTTATTCATGAACATGCATAGACACACAACATAGTTGGTTGTTGTACTGTTAAAAATAATTTTAAGCACGATTTTTTTTCAACCACAATGTATTTTGTTTAAGATTTGTTTTTTAACAAACTAGTTGTATTGTTCCTACCATAGGTTGTACATGGTCATGAGATCACTACACTCGCATAACTCGCACGACTCGCATGACTCGCACGACTCGCATGACTCGCACGACTCGTCGACTCGTAAAATAATCTATCTCTGCAAAGTTTGATTTACAAGATGTTTAAAATTGGGAAAATACATATAACCTTGCAAAATTTTCCAAAGCTTTTATACACCGTACCTTTGTTTTACGACAGAGAATTTGCAGCTGTTGTAAAGGGATTTTCTTTTTTGTATTTAGATTAAAATTTAGGGAAACACTGGAATTGCCTATTCCTCAGTCTAAATGTATGCGTAAGAACTTGTTGACACATGGGAAAAATTGGGATGATTTCTACAATGTGTCTTGAAAAAAAGCAGTTGTAAAAATCAGTGGTTTCATAACATATAAAAACACTGCTACAGTTGAAATTTTTTATTTCATTAGATTGGACTGTTCCTAGCGGCTACAAACATATTGAGCACCTTAATGACAATGACGTGTCTATTTTCTTTGTAGCGAAGCCAAAGAAGACAAAAATTGAAGTGCCAGGAGAAGCTTATCTTGGAGAAAA
>ERZ1738541.83-NODE-178-length-10712-cov-4.319602_pt1 | contig 10712 bp, 4 predicted proteins | sample MGYA00581729_ERZ1738541 | MGnify/ENA primary metagenome ERZ1738541 (study PRJEB40740, sample SAMEA7388101) | Antillogorgia elisabethae | biome: Marine coral reef biome; feature: Environment associated with an aquatic invertebrate; material: Seawater | host...
ATTTTGAAACTTTAAAAGCGCACCAAAGTCATTTTACGAAACGACTTGCATCAGACGTTGTGCAGGCATGATTAACTTGTATCCTGACACTAAAATCCACGGACTTTGTGCATGCGCTCCGTGTTACAACTTATTATATGTTTCAAAATAGCGGGTATATATATATATATATTTTCCGCGGTCATTTTCTGGATCAAGTGTATATGATTATATATACGTTCAGGGGTTAGTCTTTACCTCAAACGTAGCCCCAATAGCATTGTTTATCGTAAATTTCATACTTGTAGCGGCAATCGAATCAATTCCATACTTGTGGAGTCCAACATTTAAGTCCAGTTCAGCGACATCCATTCCTGACCAAGAAGACAACAAACGTTTGACAAACTCTTGAACGTAGTTAACTTGGAACTCTCGAGGTTTTAATGCCAATTCCTCGAGTGTGGTGATGGTGTTCTGCTCATTTTTTATCGGGCCTTCATCACGGATCATTTTGAATCTTGGAGAATTACGAGTTTTTAGATAGACTTGCCAGTTCACACCAGACACACAAATTTGAACTTCGTCTGGATTTTCGATGAGAATACGTTTTAGAATATCCAGAGCTGTAGAAAAATCGAAGTTGTTATTTTATACACAACATGAATAGCTATCAGTGCACAAAGAAAGTCAATCTTATTTGCTGAGCAGATTGTATAGACACCTGTACGGGTTTTAAGAAAGCCTTTTTTATTTTTCGGGTTGTACAGAAAATTTTTCCCTTTTAAACTCAATAGTAGCAACTTACGTTGATTACATTGATACACTTCTGTCGGGCCTAAGAAAAACTTAACAGTAGTACCTGTTGAGTAATGCAGAGAGTAAAATCCTATCCTTTGCAGAAGTTCAGAAACATCTTTATTTCTTTCAAGGATACCAGCACCACTGATTGGTCCCCAGTTTATAGAGAGAGCAGGAAGCCCAAGCTTATGACGACGGTATTCGCATAGGTGATCCAAGAATGTGTTTGCTGCAGCGTAAGAAACCTGACCGACGTTGCCAAGAACTCCAGTCACGGAGGAAAACATGATGAAGAAATCGAGTTCCATTGATAAACTGAGCTGATGCAAGATGATACTCCCTATAATGCAAAATAAAAAATTGACCAAATTTGTAGGAAACGATTGGCCGGTTCCCATGCAAGCTTTCCCAATTCTATCTGGCATCATGACTGTGTGCCCGGGTGTGATTAACTAATTACAAAACAAAAACCGTTGGTTGCTAATATGAGAATAGCGTGGATCCTGATCATTACCTTGAACTTTTGTCCCCACAACACGTCTGCATGTGTCAACGTCAGCATCTTTAATCAACTGATCTTCTAACACCATTGCACTAAACACAATTCCTGCTGGCGGTGGCAAACTATCGAGTTCCTTCTTAATGACGTTCATGTCTTTCCAAGATGTAGCATCCGCCTGTCTAAGGAGAATGCAAGACCCTGTCTCCTTCTCCAGGCGCTGAACTTCCGCTTTCTTTTCCTCAGTTGGTGCTGAACGAGCTGTACACACGACTGTTTTTGCACCATTTTCTACCATCCATTTCGCGACTTCAAATCCAAAACCACGAACACCGCCAACTACAAGATATGTCCGATCTTCTTTAAAGCCGTTAGAATCAAGTGGCAGCCTGTAGAAAGGCATTATTTTTGGAACATTTTCTGGTTTTAGGGAAATTGCATTTAGGCAAACATGTGATTTAACTTGTGCGGTTCCTTCCACTAATATTTCACTGGTGGACACGACTGCATCGTATATACTCGCATATTGCAGGGGTATTTCCAAAAGATTTTTAAGAATCCCGCTTGATTTCAAGACGGAGCAGCATGGAATCAGTGTGTTGAAAAATATATCTGAACTTTGTGGAAAATTGTCCAGGTTGGTTGCGATAAACTTGACGTCTTCTTTGGTGGTTAAGGTATCAACCTTCGTTCTTTCTTTGTCGTAAGTAATAATTACAGTTGCACCTGATTTCAGATTCTTCAAAACTTGACGAGAAACATATCCATTGTTCCTGCTAAGAAAACATACATTGTCCAGGTTTTGGTAACTTTCGCACTTCACATCTCCATTCAATACTTCGTCTTCGCTAATAACATTAGGTATTCCACACTTCTTTACTCGATCTTTGCTTGAGCGGTTTTTGACAAGACAAACAACATTCGCTCCAAATGCCATCGCAACAAAAGCCATAATACAAGAAATTTCTTCACTGTAATGATGTATGAGGATTTTCTTTTCCTGGACATCAGTGAGGAGATTCTTTAGGATGTGGTAGGTCATTGCCATTGGATAACAAAGCGAGGCAGCTTGCTGAGGCGAAAAGTTGTCTGGAATGTCCATGAAACAGTGTCCATCAACAGCAACGTAGCTTCCCAGCTCACCAGCTTTACAAACACCAATCATCAAGCGATTTTCTTCTGTTTCGTCAGATCGTCTACACAATTTACCTGCTATGGCAACGGAGTCAGTCATTTTAATTTCTTTCCAGTTCTTATGAAAAACAGGAGATGCAAAGTGTACATCAACAAGAAGCTTTTCTTTGATAGATATTTCAGACGCCGTTCGCAGATACATATTGTGTGACACAAAAGAAAGTTTGAACGGCTTTCTTTGTGCGTTGCCATTGAATGGTGATTCCTGTTTCGTATGCTTCGAACGCTTTGGACTCAATTTAACTAAGCGATTAACATAACGCAAGCCATTTCTGTAAGCAATTTCTTCTTCGGTCGTCCCTTGTTCCAAGTCTTGGATCATTGAAAGAAATTCGTTATCGTTGGGGGTTTTTGATAGGTCAATTAATCTAGCATTTGGTACCCTGACTTCGTCGGAGAAGGTTCTTCTGAAACCAAGTACAGAAGCGGACCAAGGAAATGTAGCTGGATTATCATGTGTTTGAGTTTCCGCGGAACCAGACATTGATACTACTGCCGAGGTGACGAAGACAAGTTGAACATTTTCACATAACGGTTCCTTTTTCATAATTTCCTGTGACACTACAAGACAACTTTCAAATGCAAGATTGTGTGCATACATAAAATTTTTGCTTTCGAGGGTCATTTGGCTTGTTTCAGACGGCCAGAAATTTACCACCGTTAACTTATCGCGTTGCCGTTTGCTTTTTAGTACTTCATCCAGCGATTGAGCAAATGCGTGTCGTGTTTCCTCAATATTATCTTGCATATCAACAAATGTCGCTCTTTCGCTGTTGGAAAGATTCTTGCAGAACTGTTCAGCATATCCATTTCGATCTCTTAAAACCAACCAAGATTTTTGGTCTCCGCCTGACTTGGATTTCATTGCCAGTTCCTCTTGAGACCACAGCATAGTGAATGAAGCTTTTTCGAATTCAAGCTTTGTCCTATCTGCTGTGATTTGAACTGCGATAAATCCATCGATTATCATCACAGGTCTAGCATAAACGTCATAAAGAGTGATCTTGTACTTTGCCTCTTCGTTCATTTTAAGAACTTTGGCGTAGCAATACAGTGCATTTGTGTACTCCACTTTTCTTATCATGGTGACACCTTCAATTTTATATGGTACAAATTTTTCCTCAGTATGTTTAAGCAAAAGTGATGTCTGGATACAGGCATCAATTATTGATGGATGAACAACATAGGATGTTGCCTCATTAATGATCTCTTGTGTAGGAGAAATCTTGGCAAGGACTTCGTTACTTTTTGACCAGACTTCTGTAATCAAATTAAACTGTGGACCAAAGGCAAAACCGTTCTTGCTATGCTGTTTCAGAACGAAATCAGCTGGACATTTTACCATTCTGGACTTTAAATCTTCAAGTTCACTGTTAGCTTCTTTCTCCGTGAAAAGATTATCTGTTAATACAACGTAGAATAGACGAATAAGATGCTGTATTAGGACAAACAAAATCATTTTTAATACTGCTCATACTGATTGTATTTTAATAGGAAGCGAGAAACTACAGCTATAAATGGATTAGACTGTAACATTTATTATATTTATAACATTAAAATTCTTACCTTCACTGCTATGGCTATCCTCAATACCAAGATTTATGACACCTTGAGAAAGAAGCACTTCATTTTCTTTTTCTGCCACAAACGTAATTTGGAAACGGTTGCCCTCTCCAGAACATTTCTCCGGCAGAAGACGGGTTCGTACTCTGAACGAATCGTTTTCAGATATCGTTAACAGATTATTAAAGCTAATGTTGTGTACATCGGGCGTTGTGTAGGGAGACAAATCCAGTGACATCGCTAATACCATCTCTACATAAACCGCTCCTGGGATAACAGGATCTGGCGATTCAGTAAATTTGTGATCTTTAATGAAAGGAATTTTATATAGATCTATCTCGGATTCCCATGCTTGTAAACCCGTGAACGTCTGAGTTGGAAGGTCTTTACCAAGGAGAGGATGAAAAGGGACGTTTACTTTATTTTCCTTCTGGGTTTCTTGCTCATTAAGGAACGTAACAGATTCAGGTGGATAATCTTCGCGGTACCAAAACTCTGTTTCTTGCCAAGGATATATTGGACGTCGTATGAAGGATTTGGATCCTGAGCCCTGCACATTATTCCATGATAGCTGCACGCCGTACGCATACAGACGTGCTACGCAATTCTGCAGAAACGACAAGTGATATTCTGTGGCCGAACGTTTTGGCAGAGTCTGTACAACCACGACGTTATTTGTGTTAAACGAAACTTCTTTTTGATGTTGTTGCCATGTTTGATGGATATGATAAGAAAGTTGAGGAGCTGCGTTAATTTCCACAAAAAAATGAAAACCATTAGAAAACATGGCTTTTAAAGCAGAAGACAAAAGAACAGTTTGTCGCAAGTTCTTCCACCAGTGCTCGCGTGATAAAAGTTTACCAGATACTCGAGTGCCAGTAACTGTGGAATAGAAGGGTATATTTCCTTGGCAAGGATGCAACTTTATCTTACTTGTACGTTCAATGAATTCTTGTTTAATTTCCTCCATTTGTAGACTATGGTATGCCCGCGTCGTTGTAAGTTTCCTCCAGAAGACATTGCTTCGTGTATTCATAACATGGCCATTGACCAGTTCCATTGAGACTTTGTCGCCAGATAACACGACGCTTGCAGGACTATTGACGGCTGCGATATCAATTTGATTTTCCAAGTGAAGTTCTTCTAACATACTTCGTGCGTCTTGTACAGAGAGGCCAATTGCAGCCATACAACCTGTGGGTGAACATTTCTCATGAAGCTGTGATCGAATTAAGACTAGTTTTAGCGCTCCTGACAAACTTAATGCTCCAGATGCACATGCTGCTGATATTTCTCCGAGACTATGACCAACCACTGCGGATGGTGTGACACCCCAGGATTTCAGTAACTCGGTCAAGGCAAAATGTACACCAAACAATGCTGTCTGTCCAACATGATTTTCATGAAGACGTGACATTTCTTCGGACTTATTAAGCTCCATCATTAAGGACCATGGAACTTTGTATCTTTTAAGAAGCGAATCAATCTTTTCAATGCTTTCTCTGAACTTTGGCTCGTGAATTATCTCTCTTGCCATGCCATACCATTGAGCACCTTGACCACCATAGAGAAATACAATTTTTTTTCGTGATTTAGTTGCATCACCTGTCGTTGCAACCATATTTTCCCAACCACTTTCTTCATTTGCAAACATTTTTAAGGCTATTTCAGCTTGTTTCAAATGACGAAAGCTAACAGCTAAACGGTGTGAATGTACAGTGTACCTTTCATTAAGGGAATAACAAATATTGTCCTTTAAAAGTTCGTCATCATCGGGTTTTGTGGCAAGAGATTGAGAAACTTTTTTCGCCATGTCTTTCAAAGCAGAATTAGAGGAAGCAGAGAGTGTTAGTACCCTGTTAATAATACTTCGACTTGGAATAACCGGAGTGGGTATTTGCTGAACTTCTCGCAAGATCAAATGAGCATTGGTACCTCCGAAGCCATAGGAAGAAAGACCAGCAATTCTAGGTTTACCGCTATCATTTTCCCATGGTTCGTGAACTAACTGAACCATCATTTTCCTTTCAGATAACTTCAGCTGTGGTTTGACCTCATGGACGTTGATCGTGGGAACAAATTGAGCATTTTTTATCATCATACAGCACTTGATTAGCCCTGCTAAACCGGCGGTTGACTCAGTATGATTGGTGTTTGATTTCACTGATCCAACACGCAGTATTTGTTGACTGCTACTGCCATAAACAGCTGACAAGGATCCCATTTCAACTACATCTCCGATAGCTGTGCCGGTGCCATGTGCTTCGATGTACTGTATATCGTCCTTGCAAAGACCAGAATCTTGAAGTACTCTTTGAAACAATGCTGCCTGGCTGACCTCACTAGGTGCTGTAATTGGTATTGCTGTTTGCCCATCGTTATTCATACCACAAGCCACAACCTCAGCATAAACATCGTCTCGATCTTCTAGAGCTGTTTTAGTTGGTTTGATTACCACCGCAGCTACACCTTCACCTCGACCATATCCATCTCCTTTTATATCAAAACTTTTACACCGACCGTCTTCTGCTAACAATCCTGTCCTGCAGCATGCCGTGTGGAACATTTTACCTGAAAGAAGAATGTTGGGTGCGCATACTATAGCCACGTCGCATTCCCCAATTTGTAAATGGTTAAAGGCAATATCAAAAGCAACTAAAGAGGAAGAACATGCGGTATCGACAGTCAAACTTGGACCAGTAAAGTTTAGTGAGAATGAGATACGATTTGAAATAACCGATGCTGCACATCCAGTCGAAGCAAATTGATCTATATTTCGCCGATTAGAATCATCCATAAGTAAACCACCATAATCTAAATTCATCAATCCAACATAAACACCAGTTCGACATTCTTGTAAATCGTCAAGACGTAACCCAGCGTCTTCTATTGCTTCGTAAACAACTTGAAGAAGTATGCGCTGTTGTGGATCCATCGAACGACATTCTGCTGGAGATATTCCGAAAAATTGAGCATCGAAGCCTGTAATATTTTCAAGAAAGGCACCAGTGAGCACGTAGTGTTTTCCAGGAACTTTTTTTCCGGGATTGTAGGAATCCAAAAACATTCTGGCATCTGGTCTTTCCGTTGGATACGAATTTATACCACATCTGCCTTCCACTAACATATTCCAAAATGTGTCTTTGGAATGTGCGCCGCCAGGAAAACGACAACCTATTCCTACAACAGCAACTGGTTGACGTTTCTTGGTCTGGTCAAGTTGATTCGGTACTTTTTTCATTTCAGCTATACGAGAAGTTCGTTTTCTTTTACGTAGGAACCATTTGTACAAAATTGAATAAATGTTTTCTGCACGGAAATTAAATAGTTTTCCGAGAATAGTAAGGTAGACAGGTAGTATAACCAAGCCGTGTAACAACCCCAACACCACGATCCCAACAAACATTTTGAAAAATATTTGAAAAACGACAGAGGATGCAAATCCTGTCGTGAGCATTCCAAGAAATGTGCTTAAGCCCCCAAGAAAAACACTGCCACCAATCCTGCCAAGTGCGTCGATCACGCGAAGTTCTGGAGATTTTGCTTCAGACGATACAAAGTGATAGATAACGTGAGCATTGTAATCGACAGAAAACCCTAAAGCCATAACCAGGTTTATCATCGATATCGAATTAATGGAAACGTTCCAAAGGTACATAAGACCAAGTAATTCAAGTATGAGTGCGACGAAGCCACACAATAAACATACGATTATTACAACATGGTTTAAAAATAAGGATGATATCAAGAGAATTGAAATACCAGCTACAATTAGATTTCGAATAGTTTCGTCAAGCACGTGAGCGAATTGTTCAAAATATATAAACGGTGGAGCAATAGCAAACGCATTGAGGTTGGAAGAACGAGAAAGATCTTCCCTTATGCTAATCATCATGTCTCTTTGAAATTCCGAATTTGGATCGCTTTTCGAATATACGAAAATCCGTGAAGCTTCTAGATATTTTCTGTCTTCAGAAAATTTCACATCTTCAGCAAATCTCTTGAATTTTGGTGTGGAAATAAAAATCTGTAGATTGCTGTAAAACGTTGCTTTGCTATTCGTGTCGATATTGTTAGCTTTTCCCCACAAAAGAAATTCAGCAAGCCATGATGTCGTTCTCGATGTGAAGTGTTTATTTCTTTTAGCAATGTTCTCCAGATCCAAATATTTTTGTTGAATATCATGATCTGAGTAATCCAGTTGATTGGGAATAATGACGTTCACTTCGACTTCAACGTGAAAATTTTCTTCATACATGTCAAGAAATTTTCTGTAGTGAGAGTTTTCTGTCGTTAGTAGCTGCCTGCTAAAACTTTCGTCTGTGTTCATGGCGCCAAAAATACCACCGGCAAGAAGAGCAATGGAAAACAGACAAACAGTTACTTTTCCAGGAAAGCTTGTTATAATTCTTCCCCAACTTTTCATTACGTTATCTAAGCCGTTCTTTCGAATACCCGAGCAACAACAGTTCGTAGCTTCGGAGCTCATGAAACATGGTAGAAAATCTTGACGTTTTGCATTGATTCTTTTAACATCAAACCACATACAAGCAACAAAGAGTGTAGTCAGCATAAGAAAAGAAAACGTTATCGCTATTGCTGCGTATGCGCAAAAGAAACGAACCGCTGGGAAAAAGGAGCGACAGCTAACAGCAAATGCCACGAGATCAGTTAAGGTTGTCATAGTGATGGTTGGACCGCTTCTAGTCATTGTGCCAGTGATCATGTGCAGTGCTGGAATATTTTGACGCACCAACTCATTTAATTCATGCAGGATAATAAATACATCGTCAATGCCAATGCTGACCACTAAAAATGGTAGCACTCCAACAATGTTAACAAAGGGGATACCAACATACATAACAAACCCGAGTGCACTTGTAACACCCAAATAAATACACAGTAATGCAGCAAAGCCTAACAACTGATGGCCATACCGCGAGTCTGCACATCTTCCGTTTACTACTGAACTAAATATACCCATGATTGTAAATGTAACTGCGAAAAACTTGATGTCAGAACCTGTAGTTTCAGAAACAGAATCATCAAGACTTTTTTCTGCGGCATAAAAAACTTCAGCACACGTCGCATGTTTGGAAAATTCTTCCGCTTTCTGAAGAAATGTATCCTCCCATAGCAGGATGGCATCTTTTTCTTGGTCATTATTATGCTCTTTCATATAATATACGATTCGTAAAGCATTTGTGGAAAGTAAATTTTTACTTGAAGCTGTATTTCCGAAAATTACGTTGAAGTTATCTACGAGTCGTTTTCCGTTCGCCATAAGAAAAGCGTCACTTTGTAGTACGGTCTGTATGTGTCCTGAAATGTTTCCAAAATTGCTCTCATCATAATTGAATATTTGTAAAAGATTTACCGAAACACACATGTCAGCGGGTTTTCCACGAAGACATAATTTTTCATACGAATTTATCTTTGTAACAGTTTTGTGTAAATCTATCATTTCCGTCAAACATTCTTTTGAGAGTACAGATTTGTTGTGCTTTGGTAAGATGATTATCTCTTCTTGTCGAAATTCCAGTTCAAATCCTGCATTTCGTGCTTTTACTATATCCTGCGAAGCCTCGCTGTGTTCAGGTAAAAACAGAAATTTCACTCTGTTTTCGACTTTCAACTTGAAGAACCCAAACGTGAAAACAATTGCGATCAAAAGTGTAAGAAATATAATACCAACTGGATTTCGTGCAATAAACGTGGCAGATTTTTCGAAAATCTTTTCGATCATGACAATAAATAACTTACGCAACCAGGACCAATATTGTGAAATTGTCCTAAGAAAATTATTCGATTGTTTTTTTGACATATATTCGGCATGACCACTGACATCATCCTCAGAAATTCTAAGAAATAAGAATAATAGCGTTAAGGGTAATTTTAAGGGAAATTGGCAGAATTGCCTTAAACCCATTTTTTATTCCATTATTTCGCCGTTGCCAGCAACAAATTTGGACAAAGATATCACTTTTTTACATTCATTCCCCGCTAAAGAAATGGTTCGCTTCAGTCGCTGAAAATTTTCAACTTCTGTTTGACCTTTCGTTGACGGATTAAATTTTTTGGTCAAATACGCAAGAGGAAAACGGGCTTTGGGAAAATTAGCACTAATGCTAAATGTCTGCTAAACATACACGATGAGTATCTAGATCATTCTTTGTTTTCTGAATTCAAAGTAAAACCGCTTAAGCCGCGGAAGCAATTGTGTCGTAATTAAGTTCAAAAGATCTTAATTCTTGCCAATTGATTTTTTATCATATATTGAGGAGATGCCAAATGAGTAAAATTTACGATGCTAACCAAACTGACATTTTTTCATCACGCAATTGAGATGTACTTCTTATGAGCATCAATGATGATCTTTAACTGGTATATATAATGTGAAAAATAAATCAATTACGACCAACTGCTACCAAATAATTACAATCCCATCTACAACAACAAAAACAAAACTTAAAAACTAAACTACTAAACATCAGCCTAATATTATGCCAGCGCATAGAAAGATCAGAAATTATACAACTATAAGCTAAATTTTTATATGAGCATAGTACGCTCGTCATCCTTTTTCTGTGCCAATAAATGCTCTGAAATTGTAAAAATGATTGGCTTTTAACAGCAAAAAAACTTTCACACTCATGTTTTACTTTTCCAATTCCATATT
>ERZ1738541.87-NODE-187-length-10521-cov-17.653831_pt1 | contig 10521 bp, 2 predicted proteins | sample MGYA00581729_ERZ1738541 | MGnify/ENA primary metagenome ERZ1738541 (study PRJEB40740, sample SAMEA7388101) | Antillogorgia elisabethae | biome: Marine coral reef biome; feature: Environment associated with an aquatic invertebrate; material: Seawater | host...
AATTTGTTTGTTTGTTGTGTGTTTAACTGGTTTAAGTGGGATTAAATAAAATTCACCAGTTATGCATTTAAGAAATAAATAAAATTTGTACAAGTATTGTATTTACAGATAAATATAGTTATTTTGTTATTTACACATTCATTCCACGCATTTGTAATACCTAGGCGGTACATCAGTGTAGTGAGCGCATTCCAAACACCTTGGCCATGGGCCAGGGATCATTGGATCCTCACGGGCACTGGTGATTAAGCCTAGACACACCCGTTTACAAAGTTGGCATGATTCCCCCCCTTCAAAAGTGAGTGGATTTCTCGAAAGTATTCTTTCTGGATGTTTGTTTGAGAGTCTTTCAATCATCAAGTCGGCTCTATGTACAACCGTCCGCTTATTGTATTCACATGACACATTTGAGTGCATGTTAATCCAACGAGCGTACTGCTCTTTCCATGTGGGTATGGTGCAGCGGACGCCATGGTACAAGAGTGATTCCAAAACTTTTTGACTTTCTGACTCATATCTTTCCTTTCCAAAGTAAAACAGTTCGAAGAAATACACATCAAGATTGTCAGCGAGGTCGCCTCGTTTTCGTTCCCAGTTGAGTAATGAATTAAGAGTTCTTTCCTCAATCGGGCAAAGCACAGATCCATTGGGTAGTCGGTTAAAACTTCTCTTACAAAATGTAAGGTCTTCAATTCGGTCATAGTCTTTAATTTCCCCAGTCTTGTTGGCAGCAGTCAATTGCATACCAAAGGTTTCGAAACAATCTTTGAGTGTCAAGCGGTTGTAGTAAGGCAAAGCCTCTTCCGTTATTCCGTAGATTCCATCGTCGCCATAGGTGAAAAACTCCACATGTTCATCAAAAGCATCTAATGAGTCAAGGTAAGTCCCATCAGTGCACATTAGCCACGCAGTCATCGCAATGATAGCATGTAAGATTGAGTTAAAACCAGCTGTAGAAGGGTTGCCTGAACAAACCCCCTTAAGCTGTTGAATGAGTTCTCCCAAGGTTAGAGTCACTGTTGAACACAGTTCATCCACAAGGGTATCTCTCACATTTTGTTCTCGCTCAAACTTAGCATACAGTTCACTTTGAATCTTGGCAGCTTCATCCTTGAGATCATGAGGAATTTTAAATCTATGTCGCAAAGAGTCAAACTCAATGTGTTCTCCTTTGAATTCTTTCCGTAGTCGAGTGTCCAAATCTTTAAGGTACCCTCGGAAGTAGTATATACGTGAAACACGTGCAACTCCTTCCCAGAATATGGGCGGTATAGTTCCGTCCCACCTTTTAGCATCAACATCAATGCCAAAGTCCGATTTCGACTTCAAGAGTTTGTAAAGAATTTCGAAGTCCACATGTGGGTTAAACCCTACACAGGAACCCGCAGCTTTTGGGAAGCTACGCGCTTGAGCTTCGCACATATGTCCAAAATAGTGCCTAAACACTAACAAATGGTCAAGGTTTGAAGCATCAATGGTCCGAGTAGTGTTGGACTTGATCTTTCTCAAAGGTAGCAACTCATCCTTTAGTACGGTCATGTACCAACTGTCATGGATTCGTTTGCGCCGTTCGGCCAATTTAATCCTCGCATCTACACGGCGCTGTAGTGCGGGGATAGGCTGAAATTTCCTTCCGGGTCCAATTCAAAGAAAGGCCTTTTACCAAGCGAAGGCTGGTAACCTGGTACTTTCTCAAACTGTCCAGGGACATCGGTAGGAATTTGCCCTTTGACATAGGGGGCGCCTGGTGACTTGCCAAACTCAATTGGTCCAAGTGCACGCCCAGGTCCCATGCCATTCACGGCTTCCGTCGTTGACAGCACACGTGGTTTATCTATAGTCATCGCGGCCATTTTCATTCCAACGTGTTGCACTGCTCTCGAAACTTTGTCGATTGGAGCGCTTCCAATAGGTGCCTCGTACTTTGACGTACTGTTCAAGACGGGTTCTCCTCTCGCCTCTGGATCTGGACGCTGATCACTTGACGAGAGAACCGGGGGTTGGCGCAGTGGTTCTCGGATTTCTCCATGAATCACTGTAGGTTGTAGTGATGTTTCACGGCACATGTGGACGCTTATAGGAGCGGCGCCCAGATGTCGGGTGGTTCCAGGAGTAGGAACCTTCAATCCCTCCTCAACACATTGCACAATGGTTGATTCATTGGGAGGTTCGACAGGCTTGGAGAATTTCTTGTCCAAGTAGTCAAAAATGGGGTCAATTTCAGCTCGGGTTAGCACAACACCGAGTCCACGTCCCCCATTCCCAGCCAAATGAAACCCTACGACTCGCACAGTCGGTAGGTCACCCTCATCCAGGATCAGAGACCCTGAATCGCCTTTGGTTCCGGTCCACGAAGTATAAGTCACACCATTAGTGACTGCGCGTTCCCCGTGGTGATAATTGAAACCAGTCCAATTATCTGGTGTTGTTTCACGCATTGTAACATTGTTGCCGTCACGGTCCCGGCTAACAATCAGCAATCGGTTGGGCTTATAAAGCATTTCACCTTTTGACATATGTTTTCTCACATCCCGTATTCCTCCCACTGGAGGCACTTGGATGATGCAATAGTCTTGAGGTTCATTGCCAACATAAACCCGACAAACATTTCCATCTGCACCCATAGTTAAATGGGCATCGATAAAAGCATCTCTCGTCGGTCCGATGTAAGTTCTGAGTATCTGTGGGTTTTCCATTGAGTCTAAAAGATGAACGTTAACCCCAGCTCTTCTTTGGTCAAAGTAGAACACTTGCCCCCTGGCAGTGTCCCACTGACCTTCAGAATTTTTTCCCCAGACCTCACATAGGAACGTTTGATTGATACAATTACGATCACCACCATCCAAGCCTTCAGTCGTTAGATGTCCGACTTGGACAGGTGGTCTGGCAAACTTCAATTGATGTTTCTTCACCCTCGGAGAGGGGCCTTGGTATGCAGTTTCAGTTTCGGTATTCTTGGTTTCTTTTCCTAAAAATCGGTCCTTAATTTCTTTTTCCAGTTGGTCAATTCGTTGGTCATATGGTTCCAGTTGTTCTTTTATCGTTTGTGTTTCCAGGTTAGCAAGTTCCAGTTCAGCTTGGCGTTCTTGTTTTTTAATCTTGAGTTGTCGAATTTTCTCTCGTTTACGGATGTTCGGGTCCACGTATGAAAGGATATAATTGGTGATCTTGCCCACTAGCCACAAAAGTAGCGTAAAGGCTCCTATCATACACCCATAGTAAACACCCATTTGTGCAGTTTCCTTAATCTGGTGGTAGTATGGTACATGTCGGCTTAATTGGTTATTTATTCGGCGTTCTATGTTGATCACTCGGCGATAGCTTTGATACAATCTCCTTACAGAAGCAACAATAAAGTCACTAAAGTAAGTTTTTAAAACCTTCTTGAGGCTTCTCGTTTTACAGAGTCTTCTTATGTCTTCGACAAATTCTTCCTCTGATTCACGATTAGCAATGAGGGCAAGAATAAACTTGTCCCCAACTCCTTCAAGTTCCAAAAGATTAATCAAATCTTGTGCCATGTGTCCAGCTTTGTCCTTAGGTCTTAATTCCAGGTGTCCAGCACGCTTCATTAGTCGATCACGGATCATATAGTAAAATACAGCTTCCTCAGTGTTAAGTTCATCTCTTGGATGAGTAACACCTCCACAGTAAATACCGTCCGCTCTCTTTCCTCTGTTGCGCGCCACAATGTTTTCTCTCTTGGTGAATCCACAGTTCATTTGGTTATATTGGCGTTGTTTTTCCTTGCAAAAGTAGCAAAATCCCTTACACGGATGATCTTCTCCTACAAAAGCTCTAAAAATAGCTTCGTAATCATAGTCAATCTTCTTATCAGGGAGTCCTCCGTAAAGACGGGGGGTGGAATAAAACTCAGGTGTTCCACGTAATTCATTATCCTCTTTAAGTTCTGCGATGTATTGAGCGGCTTCTTCTTTTTCCAAAGGGAAGACATCACCACTCGCTACAGCGATCATTTTAGAGTCACGAATTTTGTGGAGTCGGCTTCTGATAGCATGACAGCGCTTGCACTTACATTTCGGTGGGCAAGTTCTGTATGCGTCACGTTCAAGTTTCGAGTTCTTCGGTGGTTCTGGCAGGTTTAAAAATGCGTCCTCATCATCATAGTCTACTGGCGGCAGGCTAGCTGAAGTATCAACGCACTCATAATCGGTTTCACGGTGGAAGCGGTTGCGCATAGCATCTAGGGGTCGCCTAGCATTACGCAGTGCCCAATCGCTCCATGTTTCCTTTGGTTCATCCTCAAGTCGTTTTCCATTAGCAATATTTTCATAATCTTTTTCGGTTAAGGCAGGTTCATATCGGTTTTTCCATCGGCGGTACATTCGGTAGGTAAAGGCAGCAGCATCAGCAGCAGTTATTGCCAAATCTACCAAACCCTCTTCTTCCAGTTCAGTCAGGTCTTCTCGGGCAAGCCTGACCGCATCGTTAGCGGATATTCTTTGTTCGGCCATTTTGACTTTAGTATTGGCATACAGGATATCATAATCGGGTCCATAATCACGTGGTGTCGCTTTAATTGATTCAGAATTGATTTGTCGAACTACAAGTTCGTTGCACACATTCTTCACAAGCTCTTCCAGTGATATTTCCCCTCTCGTCAATCCAGGAGCATCTTTTTGAAGTGCAAGCCTTGCATACTCTCCATCTAATAGATGGTTTGCAGCAAGCGCCTTTGCAAAATCAAGAGTTTGATTCTCCTCTGTCTTCCAATACTGCTGTTTCGTGGTCATTTCAATATGGAATAGGAACCGTCTCGCGACGGCACCATGATCGGTTATCGTTTTTGGTCGGTGTTCAGCTTGGTTAGACGTACAAATAACTAGCGGACTAGTAAAGTACGTTCCTTTTGATTTCAGGTCGGCTTTAGGTACAATGTATGGTGTTGTCGAAACCATATTGCAGAAGTTTCGAAAATCCTCTGCTTCAGGATCCTGACCAAGATCATCGATGATTAATATGGGTTGCCCCGTATAACCATCCATGTGCTTGGTCTGGGCATTCATACTATGGGATGCCAGGTCAGGGTGCATGTCAAAGAACTTAGCGAACGCATTCACTAAGACTGTTGACATAACAGATTTTCCCTGGCCTGGCTCCCCATAAATATGGATGACGACAGGTTCTGGTCGATTGAAGGCATATTGTCTACCTTTCGTGCATGTATTTTGGAGTTCCGTTATCTTGGCAAAAAGTGAGCGAAACTGGGAGAAGAGATGCTGTGGCGTTTTACCGCACATCAAACCCCTCTCATAGTTCACTCCCTGGTCGTATAGTTGGGCCACGCGCGCCCTACTATTTGGTGACTTTGCTAGAGTCTCCGGATCATTGTTCGCAATGAGCTCTTGGGCATTTTCATGCCAGGCAAGAATCATATCCTTATTGTCTTGATAATACTTGTTTGAAAGCTCCTCAGGTGAGGTACCTCCAGACAAGTGACACACGAGCCTGTGTGTGTACTTCGTTATCATTTCAACAAGGAGAGCAATGTTCCGAATTCCACCAGCAAAGCAGAATAGGTCGCGAGCAGGCCACCAGTACTGGTCGAAGAAGTGTGCAACTCCCTCTCGAGCACTAGCACCAAAACATTTTTCACAGATTGAAGAGACAAATCCCTTCACTCCTTCCATACCAGCTGAAAACCAGCCTTTATCGGTAATGGGGTTAGAGCAAAGATCAACTGCTTTCTGATAGGCGGCAGTGTCTCTCAATCCTTCGGTTTCAAGGTCTAAAAGGTTTTCCGGTTGTTTCTTTTCAATGTAGGTCGGATTGTCGGACCAAGCCTCAGGCGGGAACCTAGAAGCAAGGTGGTAATCATCGTCGTCTGAACTTTCATCAAACGGGTTCAATGGGCTCGTTTCTCCCAATACATCCTTTGGTAAAGGATGGACATCGACTAGCACAGGACTCGTTTCTTCCTGCTCATAACTAAAGTTATGGACATCGTTGCGTAGTTCGTCAACGCATGCATCAGCAATAAGGCGTTTGCGTTTGGAGGTTTCAATAGCCTCCTCGGCATACCAAATCTCATCAGCAAAATCGTCTTCGAAAGCCCTCGTTTTACGGAGGTCATGGCGGTTTCGTCGTTTTTTGGGTATTCTTGTTCGTTGTCGGATAAAATCAGTTGCATCGGTCGTTTTGTCTTTAACATATCCATAGACATCATCAGCTACACTCTTGGCTTCAGTAGCTCCCTCTTTTACTCCCTCAAAGAGCTCAGAGATTGCTTCCTTAATCCAAGACACGCTAGTTTCTCCAAGGACTAAAGTTATGACAAATGTGATAAAATCTTTCACGTATCCAGCTTTGGATTTGAAATCAATTCCAAAATCAAGACACATATGAGCGATATTTATCAAAACATTTGACAAACTAAAGTCTCGGACTATACTAAGCATGTATAGCACAAATTTGCCTAGGCACCAGAAAAATTTTTTAACAGTTTCACGGAAAATTCCAGCAGCATCAAGGATCCACGTAGGTACATTACATATAGCATTGTACAACGTGCGCATCCCTTCAGCAGCACCAAAATCTCCTTCACATTCAAGTTCATCAAGGTTCTTATACGGTAAATCCAGTTTCGTTCCAAGGTAAAGATTATCCATGCAAGCACGGACAGCCCTTACAAAAGCAGTTCGTTTGTTTGGTCCAAGTTTCATTGATCGGTAACATACCCCGTCAAGTTGCATCATAAAGTTACACTCCCACACGACTCCAGAAGAGCCATTGTGGTTGATGCGATATCTGAGGTAGTTTGTGTCGGTGGTGAAGTTCGTTTTTGCGGAAATCTTTAAGCTGTTTAAGGCTTGCAGAAGTTGGTTGTCGGTCAGTTGTTCGGTCATCAGGTGTGTTTTAGGGTTTTGTCCGTGTGTATGGTAACCACGCATGGCTTCCACGTAACGTCCAGTTTCTTTACACACTCGATTGGTTATGGTCTTAATCGGAAATCGGTCAGCATACTCGGCGGCAGAATTTGTCATCAGTTTCTCAAAAAGTTTTCTTTCTCCAGGTCGCATTCGGAGTCCAGAAGGTAAGCGGTGTTCTTGCAAGCAAGACCACTTCTTCATTTCCACTTTTGACAAAAGTTCAGCCATCATTCGGTTTTTACACATTCGTTGTTCCAAGACTTGAGAGACTTGGGTTCCATTTTCGGTCATCAGGAGGAGATTCAATTTCTGTTGCTCATACATACGAACATGAGCTGGTTGTTCTTTTCGGTCCATTGGTTTCATTGGTCGATCGGTCAGTTTGTTCGTTTGGATTCGGTCTAAAGTTCTTGCACGACATGTCTGTCTGACATCTCGCATTCGTTCTTTACGGTCGGTCTTCATCTGTTGCTCTTCGATGAATCTTTCAACTTGAGCAAGATTTTGGAAATCTTTGGGGTTAACCAAAGCTCCACCAAGTGTTACCAGTTTTTGGGATTGTCCATTTCTCTTTTGTTTTCGTGAAGTTGTGATCATTTTGTGGTTGGCACACAGCGAAGGTTGCACTCAGAGTGTACTTCTAGGCTGGAGGTGCCTTGCATCATGGGCTGATACCTGTATATGGTTATCCAGGATTTTTGCCTACTACTGGGAGCGCCCACTCAAGCGTGGGGGGCCATGTAGTACCTACAAAGCTTCATGCAGGATTTACTAAAAGTATGTTCCAAATTACTAGAGCTTATCAGCTTCACCCTAGATCATCGTTATCGGCTACACCAATGAGAAATGTGAGGTTTGCTCGCCTCACTTAGATCTCATAACTTAAGGAATTTACAGTTGTTATAGTTATACTCGTTAAACAATTGAGCCGCAGGTTATTCCGTCTGCAGGAGAGTGTTTCTGTTACTAAGGAAACACACAAAGCTATACCATCAAGAGATAGGCGCACCAAATTCTCTTGTGGCTTGTAAAAAGGCTACTATTTACAAATTTTTGACACTTACTCTACAACTTGTCAAGGTCATAGAGGTTGCTTACAGGAAATTAATCCAATAAGCCCTTGGTTCGTGAGCTACACGAATCAAGCAAACTAAGTTCATCATCAGAATGAATTAATTCTAGTCGTTCAAGTGACTTATGCTTACTGCGCCGCGATTCTTTTCGCGCAGTTGAACGTCTTGTTCCAAAGGCATCACAGTATTGAGCTGATTCACGCTTAGGTGTTTTAGACGAGATAGTGGCGACTTGCAAGGGTACGTCCCTCAACCAATTCAGTTGAAGATCAGCGGTGAAAGTGTATTGCAATAATACTTCACATGATCCCCCCCCGTAAAAGAAGAGGTACAAATATCCAAAGTCGTCATTACTCGTCACACCCACTCGTTTACAGTTTCTACTAGAATACCAAGGGAAGTGAAATGTCGAATTCTTTCCTTGTGCAACATTCATCAAACCAGAGCCATTGCCTAACGCATCATCGTAATTCTGCGTATAGTCTTGATTCCGGACTTGTACTATCAGCACACCATTAGAATGATTCACTACCGTTACGGATACAGCTATACTACCACTGTAGTACCCAGCATATAAGAGAGGAAGATCTCTCAACTGGGCTGTTGTTGCTATACCGTGTAACGGAATCTTCTTTCCAGTTTGATTTATTGAAACGACACTAGGAACAGGCCTAGTGCACATATTCTTCAAATTGTCAGAATGATCTGTTATATACGACGAACTTGCTCCCACAGCAAGCCCAAAGTTTACAACAGGTGTTTCAGCTTCTGGTTTTTCTGCTGCTAACACAGTCGCAGGGTGGTCATCGGATTCACATTCAAGGTCATTAAGAGCTTGATGATTTATGTACTCGAGTTGTCCATTCCAGTCAGCAGTTGGAACGGCAAAGGACATTGAATCTGAAGAAAACTCTACTATCATGTCAACATGGTTAGCTACGGTCGATGAAGACGATAGCGGTGTTTGCACAAACAAGTACACCGTGCCAGGACTCCAAGGGTGGAAGGTGTCACGGTCAGGGTTTACGGTTCCAGTTGCTTTTAGCCAGTCTGAAAATTGCGGAATATCAAACCACTCTCTATCATTGAAATATTGACATTCGATTGAAAAATCGGGTGCCAAATTGCTTAGGTCCTGTTGGACTGTATAGCAATTCTCAAGGTCATCGAGGCTTTGTTTTCCGAACACTCCAGGAGCATAAATTAACAGTAATCTACCTTTATGTACAGTTGTTGGAAATAGTTCTACACTTACTTTTATTTTCCCCCTCCACAGGGCGAAGGAGGTTGCAGCTAGAGACAAGTTGGTGTGTCGAAAGGTGTGTTGGTCTCCAGTGCTATAAGTTTCACACATTAGTGGCATGATCGGTTTTTGCCACAACATTTCACCTGCAATATCAGCTGTGGACCAGCTTGAATAAGTTACAGGACATGGAATTTTGAAAGCATCTTTAAAATCTACAGGTTTTCCGGCGGTTTCTATTGGTCTACGTATTTCGTTATTATATGAAAGGTCTCGAACAGGGTTTGTTTCTTGTCGCCAATTGGCGAAGGTCAGGTTGGTCGGAGCGAAATTTTTTACATTATCGGATTCACATACTAGGTCTAGTTCTCTTATCTTTCTGCGTAGGGCATCAGTATCAGCTTGCTTGTTGCGGCGTTTAATCTTTCTTAGGAATCTTTCTACTTCTTTTTTATCCAACAAAGTGGATGAAAAAGGCTCATGCGGAACGCTTAGAGCATAAAGCTTCAAGTTTTCTAATCGGAAATAAACAGCAACAGGCAAGGTGCTACTAGCGCCATCTGCATATGTCAAAGGGGACCAGCACATAAGTTTTACATGTCCACGATGTGAAGTTGAATGAGTGTCGAAAAGCGGTCTTGTATTATTATATGAAATTGTAAATTCTCCTTCGTTACCAGCACAAAGGTTAATTTGCAAATGAGGATTATTACGGACGGTGGCAGGCGAGCGTTGTACATCAGATCTTACACTATAATATATAATTAACGAACCAGCGTTAAACATTGTTGGATTGATCTGAGCTTTTACTACTATGTCGAAATAAAAAAGATGAAAATTTTCAATTGCGTTATTCAGAGCACGTTGGACAGCTTTAAAAAAGTCTCCAGGATATCCGGCAATATCTATGGTTTGATAACGATTCATCGTCGATGTAAAGTTAATCTTATCATAGTAATACCATTTATCGGTCATAAGCTCGAGGGTTCCAGAACGATCTGTACTACCAGTCATTGCTTGTGTCGAAATATGAATATCTGAAGTAACAGCACCTACACTTTCAGCATCACGCAATTGAATATTTCCTTGAAGATCGGACCCCAAACGGTCTGAGGTCATTTCGCGTTGTTCGGTGGATGGGTCGGCCATAACAGAAGCAAGGCCTGAAGCAAGAGGAGCTATTGAAGCTCCAACGGAAGACATGGTTTCTACGGCGTTTCCTACAGTTGTTGTTATATCTTTAATTAATTCCATGGCATTATGATCTAGTTGGTTTAAAGTATAGCCTACCAACCAAAACTCAACACGTAAAGAG
>ERZ1738541.90-NODE-193-length-10449-cov-69.634404_pt1 | contig 10449 bp, 2 predicted proteins | sample MGYA00581729_ERZ1738541 | MGnify/ENA primary metagenome ERZ1738541 (study PRJEB40740, sample SAMEA7388101) | Antillogorgia elisabethae | biome: Marine coral reef biome; feature: Environment associated with an aquatic invertebrate; material: Seawater | host...
TTGGAATTTAATTATGGAGTAAAGTTTCGATATTTAAACCAAAACTGAAAGAAAAATATGGGAAATTCGCCGTCGAATGTGAACAACGACAGCGACGAGGAAGAGGGAAACTTATTACAGGATATTACTGACTTAGATGGAAGTATTAAAGATGAGCTTGACAGTACCTTCGATTTGGGAGTCTTATTTAATCACAAATTACTACGGGAAGCAACATCGAAAATTAAGGAAGAGCCAGCCTCATCAATACTGCAGCAGCACCATGGACATCTTTTACGTTGGGTTGAGGAAAGGAGGTCACGACATGAGGAAACAATTACTTTGTCACAGTTCATTGACATGTTGATTGACAAAGGTGTTGAAAAAGATGATGCTATTGAATTGTTCAACCAATTTGATGCCGAGGGTGATGGTGTCCTTGATCGAGATACTCTGCAAAACGCGCTAAACACCTCAGGTTCAGCACAAGGCCAAAAAGGAGAGCTACGTGTAGCTCTCAAAACTCTAAAAGCTTGTTCCATTTGTCCAGGAATTATTGATGCATTTGTTGCAAACAAGCATTCGATTCCTGATCATGGAAAACGTCTCTTAAAGGTCATTCTCCGCAATAGAGCATCAAGTATGTCCATTCAAACACCGGTTGTTGAAGGATTCTGTAACACAACTGAAATGAGGTTGAAGGTTTTACATACACATTTACAGACTATTAGGGATAAAGCTGAATTAAAGAAAATTGAACCGTCGTGCGAGGCTGGAGAATTCCTTCGACCTTTAACAAAATGTTTTAGTTCGACCGAGACGTCCAGCAACAAAGCCGATGCGTTCAGGTTAACAAACGGTGATCAGAGTAGTTACTGGCAATCGGATGGCCCAGCAAGATCACACTGGATCAGGTTACGAATGAGATCGAACGTGGTTGTCAAAGAGCTTTCCATTAACGTTGCTTCCGCTGACCAAAGTTACATGCCCCAACGCATCGTCGTTTCTGGCGGTCGTGACGAGATGAACTTGAGGGAGCTGAATGATGTTAGGATACCAAGTCATATCACTGGGAGTGTTGTTTTGTTAGAGAATGTAAAGATGCCTTATTCAGTAATTCAGATTAACATCCGACGTTGCCATAGTGATGGTTGCGACACAAGGATACGAGGAGTAAATGCTGTTGGGTACAGGGTTGTGAAGTCAAAAGGTGTTAGTGTAGCTGATGCGACTGCGGTGTGGTATGTGTCTGTTCTCACTGCAACTGCAACTATGGCTATGCCTGTGGCACCTCAGTTACGTGAGATGATTTTGAACCATACAAGAACAACTCTTGGTCACATGGTGCCGCTGTCGCTTTCGCTAACCTCTCCAGTGAGACCTGCGTACCTCAGCACAAGTGTCTTGGATGAAATGGAGAAATTTCTGCATTCGTTAGCTTGTCACGATGACAAACTCGACTCGGAAGGAATGCAAGTTTTGGTGGAATTTTCGCTCGTGCGTGGCAATCTTGGCGGAATTTTTAAAGTTTTAAAATTGTTATATGATAACATGCACTTGAAGTTAACGGCCAAGAATATCGTTAGTTCTTTAGTTGAGGAGCAAGAAAAAGCGATACAAAGACACGGTGGTAAACTGGCTGTAGGCTTTGTTGGTTGCGATGGGGGAAGCAAAGATGATACGTCGCCTCCTAAAAATGTTTTGAGTGAAAACTGGACTACAGAAGCTTATTATTCTGAGATTGGAATGTTGAGTCTTAGTATGGCTTTTAACAGTGAACGCTCGACGACTGTTCAACTGACAAAAATTTCCTTAAAGGCATGTAAGGGAGGAGTTGGGCCTCGCTGTGGACTTGTTTTTATGCACAATGAAGTTCAAATAAACGACGGAAAACTTGACGTAAGCCATCTTGAGAAGTACAATGATTGGGATAGCACCAAGTATCAAGAGTATCTCAAGAGCACTCAACGACAGCAACCAGCTGAGGATGAACCAGTTGCATTCTTTTTTTTGGATAATGAATGGGATGAAATTGACATACATCTTGATAAACCAGCCGTGGGAAAGTTTATTATTACAAAGTTCATCGGAACGCGTGATCCAAAGGCAGAACGAATGGGAATTCTAGGATTACAGTTTTATGGTTACGAGAAAACATTCGATGAAATGCAAGAGAGTGAGACCTGGAAAACATTAACTTCTATCCCAGAAAACGAACAGGTTTCAGGCTCGACATTGTTCTTACAAGTCTTGTTGTTTTTGGACTGCATGGCTAGGGATCTAAAAGTTTGTGCAAAAAAGAAGAAAGATGCTGAGATGACTGAAAAGGAAGCTAGGCTTGATATGACCAAAATTTCTCTGAAACAAATTTGGGACGTCTACTCTGCTGTCATCGCTAGTGAGGATGAAAACACCGTCTTTGCATCGAGTCTTGTACTGAGATTGTTTCATCAAGCATTGCCTTTCTTGAAGAACGATGTTCATGAAAGGGTTGAGGGTGATACAAAAGAACTTTCAGGTCGTGTGTTTGAACATTTATGCGAAGTGGTCGATGACCAGTCTGGAAAATATCACAGGAAAATTTTTAATATTGCCAAAGATATCATCCTTGATGGCACTGAAGTATTTTTCCCGGATGCAAGCACCAGACGTGATCATTTACTGTCGATGGTCGATGAAGTTATGGAGGAAAAGAAATTACAATCTTTAGCTTTGACCTTTGAATCGCTTTGCAAGTTCTTCAGTAATAAGGATGCAAGTGGTCTTCTTGGTTTGCCAAGTTCTTTAACAAAGTCTGGATTTGATCTTCAGTCAGTCCTGTCGGTCATGTCAACTCTTGTTTCCGTCGCTTATCAAGAGTGTCAGTCGCTACTTCAAAGTGATTTTGATCCCCATGAAGAGCGCAAGACATCGAACTTGGTTCAGTTATTGAGTGCGATGCAAAAGAGTTTACTCACTTGGGCAAAGCAACAAATTGACTCCGAAAACAAAGAGGGAAGGAAAATCGCAGTTGATATTGTTGTGAAATATACGGAACTGATTGCAGAGAAAACGAGCCAGGCTCTCTCTGGTATAGGGAAATGTAAGACAAAGGACGAAGCTGTGACAGTTATGGAGCAATCGTTTGTTGCGTTTACTTTCAGACAAATGATTTTGTTTTTCAATACGTTCGCTTCGGTGAAGGAATTATGTTTGGTCATTTTACGTCATCTTAACCCCGTTGCTATGGAGATCAGAACTATCGCAGAAGATCTTCCAAGATATTTTATGGAGTCCAATTCATCGAACGACGCGAACGGTGACCGGGTCATTTTGAGAACATGGGAAATGGAGTCATCACATAATTACGAAAACAATCAGAATTTTACGAAAGTATTTTCGTGTCCCGGTTGTAGCGAGTTTCTGGTTCAGTTTGATTCCAGATGCGAAACAGAAAGAAGATATGATTACCTTGAGTTTACTGACTCAAACGGAGTGAAAAAAAGATTTGATCAGAAAGTTGGATCTGAAAAATGGCCAAATGAAGTCGTTTTCCATAGTGGAAACAAACTCAATTTCCTGTTTCATTCGGATGGAAGTAACAATGAATGGGGATATAAATTTACGGTAACAGCTCGTGGCTGCCCTGACATTACTCTCTCGTGGTTGTTTGATCTACAGTTAGGCATGGCCAGTCTTTTTGGTTTGTTCTGTAGCTCTGTCATGGCCGGCTACCCGAAAGATGCGAAGAAGGTGAAAAAGAAAAAAGACGAAAATGATGCTGGTTTACTGCAAAGCAATATTTGGACAACTTTGTTTCGTGGCGGATTCAAAAACAACGGCAAACTTCAAAGATCCCTGTCAGGACATCACGAGACAACACACCGTGTTGATCAAAATGTCCTCTCGTTCGCGAAAGGCTTGGCCACCGACGAAACTGGGAAATCCTACGACCTTGTTAAAAGGTGTCAGAAATTGTGTGGCTTGCCATGTGTTGGCGGAGCAAAGGTCGATGAAGCTATAAGATGTGTGTTTGCAGCACTCATCTGGCATTCACAAAGACTGCGAGATGAACTCGTCTTGTATGCCACAGATTGTCCACCAGAAACAATTCCAGCCGGGATATCTGAAGCATATAAAACAGCAGAATCATTGAGAATGAGTTTGGTGGAAGCGAGGCAAAAACTAATTCTTGAAGCTGAAGACGGTAAACAGAAAAATGGAAAAACAATTGATCCAGATGAAGTTGTTACAAGTTGTAAAGAAAAAGCTTTGTTCCTTTTAAAATTTTCTGGTCTGACAAGAATCGCTTCTTTGAGTGATAGCAAGGAAAGATCAGGTCCAAGGTCGCCAAGTAAAAAGAATGCATTTCATAGAATTTCTATTCATCACAGACGACAAAATAAGGGGTCCTCTGGTGAGAATGCAAAAAGTTCCGACAAATACCCTTCTTTCTCGCTCATTGTTGATTTTGTTACCAACAATAATTATTCTCATACCAGAGTTGAATCATTACTGGAAGAAAGAAAAAACTTTGCAACCAACTTGCACAAAGTCTATATGTTTGCTTCTGAATACATCAGACTATTTTCAAGGCCAGATATTTTCCAGGCACCAGTGGTTATATTCTTACAACAAATGCTTTTTCATCAAAAGATCTTTCCAAGTCATTATGGTGATAATCTGGACGGCTGTGGTTTAGAATTGGAAGGAAGAGTAAGGAAATCTTACTACACGTTTTTAAGAAGGTTGTTAGATAGTGTTCGATCATTCACTAGAGATCCTGACGAGGAGAGTGCATCTTCAAAGGCATTCTCCTGCATTCGCGCCTATCTACTTCATTTTTTGGATATCGAGTGGAAACAATATGACCTGAGCTTTCTCAGTGAGATAAACTTGCCAGAGTTTTTCCTGAACACATCGAAAGTAACAGCCAGTGCTCTACAGCAGTGTAGCACAGAGCTTTCTGACCAACGAGAACTGGAAGAATACAGAGAGAACATGTTGTGGAAAGAGCAAGCAACCAAAGGCTTTCATGAATGGTGGGATTCTATGCAGACAAATGTGAAAAATCCCGACGAAAAAAGAAGATTGCATTTGTTCTTAAGTCGTTATGCTGAACTTTTTGATGTCGATGTATTTTGTGATGGATGCAAATCACCGTTGACACGATCACGCTATCGTTGCCTTAACTGCTTTGAAATTGATCTCTGCACAGCCTGCTATACCGGTAATGTTCGACCAAACGGACATACAATTGAGCACGAGGTTGTTGAATTAAGATGGAAATGCGATGGCTGTGAAGGTTTTATTATTGGAACTCGTTTTAACTGCAATGTTTGCTCAGATCTTGATCTCTGTTTGGGATGTTTCACTGCAAGCACATGGCCAGCTCGACACACATCATCGCACTCGATGAAGAAATTTACCAAAAAGACAGGACTTTTGGTCCATCAAAGGATTCCAGCATACACTCACACGCATGCGTGGTTTCAGTTTGCATCCTTGTCACTCTCGCTGGCTAATGCTCTAAATGATTCCGGTTCTTCTGATTTCTATGAAGATTACTTGTATACCACTGGCATTCTTCATGGGAAGTGTCTTGCCCTTATTTTAAAATGTTTAAACGAAGTGCTTGCAGTTGCCAAACTTACAGTTAAAAAAGAAAAAGAGGACGCCCAGCAGGCAGCATTGTTGAAAGACGCCATGGTTAAATCCGAAGGGGTTGCCACTCAACCTGGTACATCAGAGGAAGGTGTGGTTTCCAAGAAATCTAGTGAAGCAAGCTCAGACATTTCGGAAAATAAAAATGCCGAACACAAGTCTGATTCATTAGTTGACAAGCCTGAAGTTAATGAAGGAAGAGTAGTTGATGTTTCTGAGAAAGATAGAACTCCCGATTCTAATGCCGTAGAAACTAGTACGGATGCTAAGAGGATTTCAGAGAAATCTGACGATTTGAAAACTGATATGACTGAACCTAAGTCAGCGAATTCGTCAGAAACAGATGTAAAAACACCTTCTGAGCCTTCTAAAGTTCTAGAATCGAGTTCTACGAAAGAACAGGCAGAAGGGACTTCCGAGAATGAAAATTTATTGACAAAGGAAAGTTCGTCTGACACTAGTTTAGAATCCGCGTCATCGTCACCCAATATCCCTAAAGGACCTACAACTACCCCAAGTGAATCTCATTCTGACACCATCAATCCCCAAGAGTTCACTAGTAACAGCAAGCTAAGGATGCCACAACCTGAGCCCGTTGAAAGCAAGACCTCATCTTCAGTCAGCAATGTTGCGGACAATACTGACATCATGCGTGTGACGTCACAACCTGAGCCTGCTGATAGGAAAGAATCGGTCATCGGTCTTTCGGTCAAAAACGCGAAAAAAGAAAGTGGTGATGCCGTTGCTATGGCAATCTCCGGAGAGGAAAAACCTGGGGGGGTGGCTAACGAAAGCGCAAAGTTAACTCAGGAACAACTTGACTCACTGTTTGTAAAAGAGACTCAGGAGAATTTACTGGGTTTAATCGGAGCTATATTACCAAAGGATTCAAAGTTAAGTCTCTGGACCAGCTATAATCTTTCCACAGAACATTTCCTCATATCTGAATTCATTCCGGTATTGTTCAAAATTGCAAGATCTCCCGATGTTCTGTTCACGCATAGAAATATGACCATTGGTGTTTTGGGAAAGTATTTACAGTGTATCCCTCCTGAGTTGTGTGATAAAGGTGTGAGGTGTGACGACACTGAAACGGAAACTGATAAAACGGAGGACGTGGTTGAAAATGAACGTCGTGGTGAACGAACAGTAAAGTCGTTATTTCAATTTGGTGCAGAGTGTTTGGCAAGGTCTGATTTGGAATCGGCATCAAGTGTAGCATGTTGCCTTCAGCAGTTGTGTCAATCATCGCAGTGGCAACCAAGTATTACATTTGAAATCACACAATCTCTTGGGGTACTTACAGAAAACTCTGAACATCCGAAGCTAGAGAACATATTTGGCATCTTGGTGTTTGCTGGATTTCCAAATGTTCTGCAAATGGGTTCAAGAGTCGAGATCAAAGAACAAAGTAGTGAGACGAAACAAGGGATTGCTTTGTCATATTCAACGGCCAATGCTTCAGCGGTCGTTGCTGATATTAAAACAAGAAAAAGAACCAGCGTCAAAGAGTCGAACCTACAAGAATTGTCGTTTCTCATGGAGTTATACTGCACCTCGCAGTTTTCCACTCTTCTCACTATAGCACGAGATATTTTACATGCTCTAAAGGAACAAGTTGATGAAGTTTCCGTAGAGAGAATGTGGGTCTTATACTTGGTGTTGAAAGCCATGTTATCCAACTTGAAGGGAAGTAAAGCAAAAGATCTTCGTAATGATATCATGGATTCTTCTCTCGTTCCTTCCCTGGTTGCGCTGGCTTGTAAAGGAACAGAACTCAGTCGAATGTGGTTGCTAAGAGATTTAGAGATCTTGTCAATAAAGTTGTACAAGAAACAGCTAGATGGGACAAAGAAAGTTACGGCTAAACTGGAATTAGTAAGATCAGATTCTGATAATGTGGACTCCTCCATACAAGCAAGCAGCGAACCATTACGATCTCTCATTCAGAGTTTCCAAGAAGCTATTCAGGCTCCCATGGCTTTACTAGAAACTATCTTACCAAGAAATGATCAAGCAAGATTGCTAGAGGAAGTGCATCGAAGTCTTTGGAATGAAGGAACGATGAGAAGGCTTCAAAACCCACCCAGTTCGAAAGCAAAAGATATGCCTGAAACGCCTGACGATCACTCGATGGATATTGGAGTCGTCCGATATTCTCCTGGTGAACTGCAGCCAAAAACGTTGAAAGCTAAAGAGGAAGATGAGCAAAGAACAAGTGAAAAATTGATGCCCTCATTTACAGACGAAGAAATTGCCGAGAATCAGAGATCATTGGCTCGGCAAAAGTCTGGAAATCTCCTCAGAGCTGAACTGGAGGAAGACAGCCCACCAGAATTGATCAAAAAGGTAAACAAGGCGTTGTGTATCCTATACGCGCGTCATGTTCTAAGTCGTTTGCTGGCAGAATGGCCTGATGACCAAGAATTGACATCAGAAGTGTTGGATGGTGGAGACGAAATTCAGTTGATTGGAATTTTGGATCTTTTGCAAAGAATTGAAACGAAGGAAGCGTTTGAAAAGGTTGTAACTCGAGTGGTTAATAAAGGCGAAGCAAAGTTGATAAAGCCGCTGTCCCTGGCTGCCGCTCACTGTATGGGGGAGGTTAAACTTTCCTCAGAAACTAAGGAAACTGAACATCCTTATAAGAACGATGTTCACAAAGAGGACAAAGTACATATTCCTGGAGCAGCTACTCTGACAATAAAGTTTGATCCAAGATGCTCCAGTGAGGACAGTTGTGACACACTCATCATGTCAACTTCGCAAAACTACTCTGAACATCGTCGCGAGTTCAGTGGCCAGAGTGGCTGGATTGACTTCGAGATACCAGGCGACACACTGTACTTTGTGTTTCAATCCGACTCAACCAACACTGACTGGGGTTGGAAGTTCACGGTAACTGGTGGACAGCTGGGCAGATTTGAGACAGGGTACACAATACTCAAAGCTCTCTTGGTTCCTGACCTCGATTTAGCCAGGTCCTTACCACTCAAGAAATTATGGGCGTGGTTAGTATCTGTTGCTTGTTCGCAAACCGGTGAACAACGTTTGATGGCTACTGGTCTGTTACTGAGAGTTCTTCTGGTTTCAAGTAATTTACCAACCGATGAAAGACCTGATTTAAATTTATTAAACTCACTGTGGGCACTCTATTCTGATATGTTGGATAAAGAAACAGGTGGATTACCTCCTACCTTGGTCCCACCATCGGTACGAGCCTTGACTGAGCTGTTCCTGGTCGTCGAAAACTTAGCTCAGGAATGGGGCATAGCGCAGGACCTTATTGTTGGGTTAACGACAGATGAAGCTTTAAGAAGATGTTTCTCACAGGCTGTATGGAACGTAGGAGCTATAGGTATCGCTATTGGCATGCCTAATAAGGCCACAGAAGCGTTGAAAAAATCCCTGGCGAACGCTTCAGCATCGGAAGAGAAGAAAAAGAGTGCAAAAACAAGTACCAGTAAGAAACCAAGTCCAAAATCTGCAGTAGTGCCTTGGCAGCTTGCGAGTGACACGGGGGTCACAAACACGGGCACCGACACTTCATCTGAGAGCGACATGTTTAGTGATGACTCGAGCAGCAGTGATAGCTGAATACTCCGTGTTAGCAAAGTCCATCGCACTCAATGGAAGGTAAATTTGTATTAGGATAAACAACATGGATAACGGCCGCAGCTTGAATATACAAAAGACGTCACTATTATACGAATACCGATCTCGTGTGAAGACTGGATTATTCACTGGTAAAGTAAGCGAGTTTACGGTATCAATTGAAATACAAAACGAAACTAGCAATATACGCAAAATCCCCAATTTGATTGACACAACTAGGTGAGGTGTATCGCTAAAAGAATCGTGCGCCTTTGAAAAATGATGTATGCGAAGCCCAACTGTTACCTAACTGTCCGAAGAAATCGCGAAATATTTTATCAGTTTTTTTGACACCCCAAAAATTTTTTTCACTTTTTTGGTGACACACCCCAAAATAACTCAAGCACTGCCTCGTAATAGCTGATTTTTAAGTTCCTTTGGACAAACTTTATACTTTTAACCCACGAGAATTGAAGCGTAAAATAGCACGTCTATTTGTATATCCAATAGGTGATGACATGATATTATCGACAATTGGACGAAATAATTTCAAAATAGGGAGAAATATTCACTGACATGTATTGAACTACTGACTCCATGATTGATACTAAGAAAAAATTGATACCTTGTTTTCCTCGAGTAATGTTAATTGGAGCAGAAGGCATTTCTTTTAGATTTTTATATTTCTATGTTTCGTTGCCGATATGTTTCATTTTCCAAACAACTTGATGTCATGCGTAAATGAGACAAGAATGAAAAGTTTAGTTTATTTTAACTTGACCAAGTCACTTGGATGCCATACCGTAGTTCGTTCTAATAAAATAACGTCAATGTGTGCATTGATTTCTCAACGAAGATGGCCAACCACAAAACACGGGGGGAAAATATATGTGAAAGAAGTCGTACTACAGTCTAACAAATTTTGTGTGAACTGCAGTTTAAGTCGTAATATGCATGTGCTACTCTGATATGTAAAAAATATGCTGAATTTTATCGTTGAAAAAAACAATATTTATAATATTTCTGTGCTTATTAAATTATACTTGGTTTTATACCGGAAATATGTGAGACAGGGTGGAAAATATCAAGTTTCTATTTTGTTATCTAAATTAATAAGTTCTGTGACAATGTTATTGAAACTCTTGCTAGCTTCAGAGTCTAGGAATGATTGTAGAAAGTCTTCGCCATCTTCAAGACATCTTGCAAGATTCGGATCCAGTGGAATACAGCCTA
>ERZ1738541.91-NODE-194-length-10431-cov-11.070162_pt1 | contig 10431 bp, 19 predicted proteins | sample MGYA00581729_ERZ1738541 | MGnify/ENA primary metagenome ERZ1738541 (study PRJEB40740, sample SAMEA7388101) | Antillogorgia elisabethae | biome: Marine coral reef biome; feature: Environment associated with an aquatic invertebrate; material: Seawater | host...
ACGGGCAGTTGGCCCGGGTGGGTGATGTGGTGGGAATCATTGCGGCGCAGTCGATTGGCGAACCCGGTACTCAGTTAACGCTACGTAATTTTCACACCGGTGGTGTCGCTGACGAAACCGACATTACGCGCGGGTTACCGCGGATCAAAGAATTGCTGGATGTCACCGAACCCAAGGGTTACCACGCAGTGATTAGTCGCATCGACGGACGGGTGGGGAGCATTGAACACATTGACCAGCAACTCGTGATCCGGGTGGTGACGAATGGAGGTACCGTTGCTTACTACACCGCAACCGACGCCAACTTACGCTGTCAGGTTGGCGATACGGTAAAATCGGGCGACCTTTTGACGGAAGGAGTCGTTAACATTAAAGAATTGTTGAGTGTTTCGAACCCGCAACTGGTGGCCAATTACATTCTAGATGAGGCTCAAAAAGTTTATAACTTTCAGGGCATCGAAATTAATGATAAGCACTTTGAGATTATTATCCGGCAAATGCTCAAAAGGGTTGAAGTAACGCATGCTGGCGATAGCATGCTGGCGGAGGGCGAAATCATTTCTCGGCACGAGTATAGACAGTACGTTTATCAAGCGTTAAAACGGGGTCAACAACCACCCCTGGCGAAGAGCGTTATTCACGGCATTAAAAAAGCCCCACTCCTCGTTAATTCATTTTTGGCGGCTGCTTCTTTTCAGGAGACGACGAAAGTATTAACTCAGGCGATTTGTGAGGGACGTAAGGATTTTTTAACGGGGTTAAAAGAAAATATTATCCTCGGGGGCATTATCCCCGCTGGAACCGGTTTGATGAGTAATGACGAAATTATCGATCTGGAGATAAAAGCACAGGTGTATTAAGTTATTTGTTTTCATTTTTAATTAAGATACAATTACCGTTAGTATTAAAATTTTTGTAAGCGACGGGATCAAAAAAAACGTTATTATCATTGTTATGTACAAACTGCGGTTAAAACTATCTTCATATGATCACCGCCTGCTGGACCAGTCGCTGCGTCAGATTATGCAGATTGTAGAGCGTTCGGGCGGGAAAGTGAAGGGGCCCGTGCCTCTGCCGATTCGGCGTAAGTTGATTACTGTACTCCGTTCCCCGCATCGCCACAAAGACTCCCGGGAACAGTTTGAAATTCGGGTGCACAAGCGGTTATTGGATATTTTTGATCAGGGCGGGGCGATTATCGGGAAGCTAGAAAGATACATTTTGCCCCAGGGCGTTGATGTTAAAACGAAATTAATTAATACTTAATCGGTTATGAGGCACGAAATGATGGGGCGGAAACTGGGAATGACCCAAACTTTTACTACCGAAGGTCATTTAATCCCGATTACGGTGATTAAAATGGACCCGAGCTTACTGGTCCGGGTGAAAACCAAAGCAAAGGATGGTTATGATGCGGTGCAATTGGGGTTTGAAGTAACCGCTAAACGTCATACTCGAGCCCATACCGGTCAATTTACCGCAAACAAGTACGAAGTACATCGTTATTTGTACGAAGTGTTGGGGGAGACTGATCGCAAACCTGGTCAAAAAATCACCGCCCAGGAGTTATTTACGCCGGGCATGCGAGTTGATGTGGCGGGGGTCAGTAAGGGACGGGGGACGACCGGTGTGATTAAAAAAAATCATCAGTCACGAGGTCCCAAGTCGCACGGTTCGCATCATTATCGTCGGGTTGGATCGCGCGGATCAATCGATCCGAATCGGATTTTTAAGGGACAGGCCCTGCCCGGGCGGATGGGGCACTGGCGGGTCACCACGCAGGGGTTAACCGTTATTAGGGTTGACGCCGGGCATAATTTGCTGTTAGTTATGGGTAGCACTCCTGGTCACTACGGGAGCAGGTTAATCGTGAAAAAAAGTCGTTTGGTAAAACCGAAGCGATCGTTAGTTTATCAAACTTTTACCCGCTCGGTACCAGTTAAACCTTAAGCTGTTGTGATGTTAACCGCTACTTGTTTTGATTTTGCGACTAACAAAGAGCAACAGTTTCCCCTGCCCGAAAGTGTTTTTGGGGTATCGCCGCAGGTGGCGGTTATTCATCACGTCGTAACGGGATATTTGGCCCAGCGGCGTCGTTACACCCGACAGGTTAAGGATCGGAGTCAGGTGCGGGGTGGCGGTCGAAAACCATGAAAGCAGAAGGGGCAAGGCCGGGCTCGTCACGGTTCGATTCGATCACCCATCTGACGGGGCGGTGGAGTGGTGTTTGGTCCGCAGGCGGTACAACACGCCCATTTTAAGGTTAATCGGCGCTGTTATCGGTCCGCTCTCAAAATGGTTTTAAGTCATAAATTCGCATCAAAACAACTTGTTATCGTCCAAAACCTCAATTGTCCCACGGGCAAGACAAAGTTGCTCCAACAAACCTTAACCACTCACCCCACCCCACTTTTAGCCCGCAAAACCTTGCTGGTTAGTGATAACTGACCGTTAGCGGTTCGTACCGCCGCTCATAATCTCTCAAACCTGACGGTAACCACCGCCCGCCACGTTCATCCTTATCAGTTGCTTTGTCATCAATTCGTGGTGGTAACGGCGGCAGCTGTGGCCATTTTAGTTGATCGAGTTACCACCTAGTCATGCATCCCACCGAAGTTATTAAATTTCCGATGATCAGTGAGAAAGTATATCGCCGGTTAGCGAAGACGATTTATACTTTTAAAGTGCACCCCCGCGCTAATAAGTATCAAATTAAAGTCGCTTTTAGCGAAATTTTTAAGGTTAAGGTGGCCCGGGTGTGAACGATTAACCACAAGCCGAAACCGAAACGGGTTGGTCGGTATCAAGGATACTGTGCTCGGAGTAAAACGGCCATTATCAAATTAAAACCAGGGTTTCGATTGGATTTTTTGCACGAAGAACCCGAACCGCAACCGTCGCAACCCAAGCCCAACCGTTAAAATTAGATCATGGCAATTAAAGTCTGTAAGCCGACTACTAGTAGTCGGCGGTTAATGAGCGGGATTAATTATCAGCACTTGTCGAAAGTGGCACCTTGTCGTCACTTAACCAAGTCGCTGGTGGCTAAAAGCGGGCGCAACAATACGGGGCAGATTACTGTTCGTCATCACGGGGCCGGTCACAAACGTCGTTATCGGATGATTGATTTTAAACGAAGGGTCCGTGATGTTGTGGGGCGGGTGGCGACAATTGAATATGATCCCAACCGCAATTGTTTTATTTCGCTGGTAAAATACCGTAACGGGGTGCAAAGTTACATTTTGCACTGCCGATCGTTGGGCATTGGATCGTGGGTCACGGCGGGGGCCAAGGTCGAGTCCCGACCCGGAAACGCCCTCCCTTTGGGGGGGATGCCCGAGGGGACATTAGTGCACAATGTCGAGTTGCATCCTGGGCACGGTGGTCAGCTGGCCCGTAGTGCGGGGGGATACGCCCAGATTATTGGCCAAGATGACACGAGTAAGTATACTTTGCTGCGGTTGAAGTCGGGAGAGGTGCGCCGGGTTCTTTCGGTTTGCTATGCGACCGTGGGGGTGGTCAGTAATGAAGATTTTAATTTAATTAAGTGGGGTAAGGCGGGACGGAATCGTTGGCGCGGAAAACGACCTACGGTGCGAGGGGCGGCCATGAATCCCGTCGACCACCCCCATGGGGGTGGTAATGGTAAGGCACCGGTGGGCCATAAATCGCCGCTGACCCCGTGGGGTAAGGCGGCGTTAGGACTGAAGACACGGCGCCGGCACTGTCGTTCTAACCGGTTAATCGTTAAAAAAAGAGGTTAGAATGTAATTATGAGTCGATCGTTAAAAAAAGGACCGTTTGTTGATGCGTCATTGCTCAAAAAAGTGCGAACGATGGAAACCAAGCAAGAAAAAAAAATAATTAAGACGTGATCGCGTCGCTCGACGATTTTTCCTGAATTTATCGGGTACACGTTTGCCGTTCATAACGGCAAAGAACACATTCCCGTTTATGTGACCGAAGATATGGTGGGGCATAAGTTGGGCGAGTTTGCCCCTACCAGACGCTTTGTCCGACATGCTAAGGGCAAGAAAAACGTTTAATTAAGGGATGGAAACAACATCACATCTGCGGCGACTGCCAATGTCACCCCGTAAGGTGGCGTTGGTATTGACGCAAATCCGGGGGTTGCCAACCACCAAAGCACTACAGTTACTGGCCCACATGCCCCAGGCGGCAGCGGTACCCACCAGACGATTAGTGGTTAGTGCGGTGGCGAATGCCGCCCATAACCACGGGTTAGAAACGTCGGTATTAGTGATTAAACGGGTTTTTGTCACCCAGGGTCGGACCCTGAAGCGCATGCAACCGCGGGCTCAGGGTCGGGCCTTTCGGATTCGCAAGCGTACCGCCCACATTACCATTAGTTTGTCGGACCAGGGGGTGGTGCCGCCGAAAAAAAAGTAAATTATGGGACAGAAAGTTAGTCCGATCGCCATCAGGATGGGAATTAATCGCTCGATTAGTTCGCAGTGGTACGCCCCATTTCGTGGTGGTCAGTATGCGACGTGGTTACAACAAGATGTTAACATCAGAACTTATCTGCACCAAAAGTTACGCTACTGTGGCGTTACCGAGATTGTTATTCGCCGGGTCAATAACAGCAAAACTCCGCTCGAAATTATCATTCGCACCGCCCAACCCGGACTGGTGATTGGGCAAAAAGGTCGTCGCATTGAAGAGCTAACTTTGGGGCTTAAAAAACGACTGCGCCAAAAACGACTGCGGTTTAACCTTGAAGTCGAAGCCATTAAACATCCCTATCGGCAGGCCCAGGTCATCGCCCAGGTCATCGCTCGCGACTTAGAGGGTCGGATGCCGTTTCGGCGCGCCCAAAAAAACGCCATTCAAAAGGCTTTGGATGCGGGGGCTACGGGGGTGAGAACGATTATTACCGGTCGGTTGGGGGGCGTAGATATTGCTCGATCAGAGGGTTACTTGCGGGGTAAAATGCCGTTGGCGACGATTCGCCACGATATTGATTATGCGTTTTGCCAGGCAATTACGACCTATGGCGTGATCGGAGTGAAAGTGTGGGTGGCTCGGGGGGAAATTTTTAAACGACCACCACTCGAACTGGGTTCCATGTCATCGCACCCGGGTCCGGGTCCGTTTAAATCGTAGGTTAGACCGATTATGCTCGCACCAAAAAAAGTTAAATTTCGGCGCCCCCACCGGGTGAAATATGAGGGAAAGGTGAAAGGTTATTGTAAAATTAACTTTGGCGAGTTTGGATTACAAGCGGTCCATGGGGCATGGGTTAGTGCTCGTCAAATTGAAGCGGCCCGAATAGCGATGACTCGGCATATGAAACGGTGGGGCAAGGTGTGGATTAACATCTTTCCTCATCTCGGCAAAACGAAAAAACCGCAGGAAGTGCGCATGGGTTCGGGTAAGGGAGCACCGGAGTACTGAGTGGCGGTGGTGAAGGCCGGGACGGTGATGTTTGAGGTGTCGGGAGTGCGACCGACCGTCGCCCGTGAGGCACTGCGGCTTGCGATGCACAAACTGCCGTTAAAAGCCAAAATTATTCGTCGTTCCCAGCCCGTCCAACCCACAATTGCCGACCAAAAATAGTTATGAAACAATTAGAATTAAAAGTTAAAACGGCCCCTGAACTGCAAAAGTTGCTGGCGGTCACTCGGGCCCAGTTGTTTGCGGCCCGTTACCGCAATTCGACCGGTAATTTGACCAAATCCCATCAGGTTCCGATGTTAAAACGCCAGGTGGCTCGCATTATGGCACTATTAAAAGTTCACGCTACCCACGCCCGCCTTACCAGCCCGTCGCCAACTACGAACGATTACCAGGCCGCTGTTGCTCAAATTAGTGCCGATACGAAAGCTTTTCGAGCTCGATTAGCCAATAAACTGCGAACGCAGCAAAACTTAGAAGCGGGACTAACCCCGCCGCCGCCCGCCGCCGCCGAGCCTGATGCCGGTGCTGCTCCACCCGTTGTGGCGGCACGGGTTAAGTCGAGTGGGTCCGTAACTAGCGATAGTGATGATGGTAAAAAATAAACCCATTTACAAAATTATGACCGGGGTGGTGATTAAGAGCGCCGGGGCGAAAACGATTAGTGTCGAGGTGAGCGTTTACAAGAACCATCCGATCTACCAAAAACGATATTTAAGTTCGAAAAAATATCTGGTTCATGACCAGTACCAACTGGCTAAAATTGGCGATCGGGTCCGCATTATTGCCTGCCGGCCCCTATCGCGTCGCAAACGATTCCGGTTGTTGAAATAAGATGTCTAAAATAATTATTGCTCGATTAATTTAAGGTTATGATTCAACAAGAAACGCGGTTAAAAGTGGCGGATAATTCGGGGGCGAGGGAAGTGTTAGTAATCCGGAATTTGGGAGGGTCGGCTCGTAAGTTTAGTCGGCTGGGGCAAATGGTAGTTTGTACGGTTAAAAGAGCCCAACCCCGGGGGTTAATCGCCAAGGGAACGGTGGTTCGGGGGGTCATTGTGCGGACCCGGTGCCCGGTGCGCCGCCGCGATGGTTCTTACATCAGTTTTTCGGATAATGCGGTCGTATTAGTGAAAGCTGACCAATCACCAGTAGCATCACGGGTGTTTGGTCCCGTTGCCAACGAAGTGCGGCAGGCAGGGTTTGGCAAAATTGTCTCGCTTGCCCCCGAAGTTGTGTAACTCCCGATGAAAACCAAGCTTAAAAAAGGTGATCTAGTCCGGATCATTAGCGGCCAGCAACGGGGGAAACAGGGGTTGGTAACCCGACTGGACCGCCGGCACGGACGGGTGTTCGTTGAGGGTATTACCGCTGTTAAGCACGTGAAAGCGACGCAAAATGCTCAGGGCGGTATTCAGACGATTGACGTTAGTATGGACTGATCGAACGTGATGGTCATGGACCCGAAGCAGAAAAAAGCGGTAACAAGAGTCCGTTATGAAGTGAAAGATCACAAAAAACGGCGGATTGCGGTTAAATCAAACGCTCGGCTAAAGTAACATGAACAGTTTTTGAGCGTATTATCACCAGCAAAGAGTAGCGTTAACTCGGGATCTGGGGGACGGTTCGATCATGGCAACGCCCCGATTGGTCAAAGTGGTGATTAATTCGGGGGTTAAAGATGCGGTGAGTGATAAAAAAAGTGTCGAGCGGGTCCGAGCCCAACTGCAAAAAATCTGCGGCCAGCAACCGGTTATTACCCGAGCTCGTCGTTCCATTGCGAGTTTTAAGTTGCGGGCCGGGATGCCAGTGGGGGTGAAAGTGACCCTCCGGGGAGCGAAAATGTTTGATTTTTTGCACAAACTTATTACCGTCCAACTGCCCCGGGTGCGGGACTTTCGGGGTCTAAACCCGCACGGTTTTGACCAACAGGGCAATTTTACCTATGGTATTAAAGACCAACTGATTTTTCCTGAGTTAAGTTATGATGATGTTGATCGCATGCGTGGGATGGACATTACCATCGTTACCTCAGCTGACCGACCGGCCCCGGCCCTAGCGTTATTAAAAAAAATTGGTTTACCATTTCGCCCCGAATCTCGTAAAATAAGTTAGTCACGATGGCCCGAAAAGCATTAATTGTCAAGCAACAGCGACCTTCTAAGTTTAAGGTGCGGGCGTACACGCGCTGTTTTCGGTGTGGCCGGGCCCGGGCCGTGCTCCGTCAATTTAAACTGTGTCGGTTATGTTTTCGCTTACTCGCCCACCGGGGTCAGTTACCAGGGGTGACTAAATCGTCATGGTAAGTAAACCAGTTGCTTTAAACGTCATGGTCAACGACCCCGTGGCCGATATGCTCACCCGAATTCGGAACGCTGTGGTTCGGCGGCACCGGCAGGTGCTGATCCCCGCGTCGAAGATGCGGTTGGCGATCGCCGAAGTGCTAAAAAACACCCATTACGTTCTTGATTTTTGATTGCAACCAGCAGGTCCGTTCCAGCAGTTGGTGTTGCGGTTAGGTTATGTCCGGGGGCAACCGCTGCTTCGGGGCCTCAAGCGGGTGTCGAAACCGGGCCTGCGGATTTATGCTCGGCACCGGTCTCTGCCCCAAGCGTTAAACGGCATGGGGACGGTTATTATGTCGACTTGCCACGGGATTATGACGGCCCGTACCGCCCGGCAGCAACGAATCGGAGGAGAAGTACTGGCTTTTGTGTGGTAATGTCGCGAATTGGTCAGTGCATTTTAACGATTCCAGCGGAGGTGACGGTCACCCTGCAGTCCGATCGCTGGGTGACGGTGAGCGGTCCGCTCGGGGTTAATCGTCGTCAGTTAGCGGCAGGGTTACAGGTCAGCGTGACCGATCGTCAAATTAAAGTGGTGCGGTCGGACGATAGCAAACGATTTAAGCAGTTACACGGTACCACTAACGCTCTGCTGCGGGGGATGCTGGTCGGGGTCAAAACCGGTTATGAACAAAAGTTGTTAATTAGCGGCGTGGGTTATCGGGCCCAGACCGTAGGGTCGACTTTAAAATTGAGTTTAGGGTTTTCCCAGCCGATATCGTACCCCGTCCCTTCGGGGGTGACGGCGAACGTGGTGCGAGGGGTGGTGATTATTAAGGGCATTGACAAGCAACAAGTCGGGCAAGTGGCGGCGACCATTCGTCATTTTCGTCCCGCCGAACCATACAAAGGGAAGGGGATTAGTTACGACGGCGAAAAAATTCGTCGCAAGGCCGGTAAAACCGCTGGTAAGTAATTTTTATCCCGCTAAATCGTTAAAATAACATGTGCTATGAAACGTTTCAGTCGTAATGCTCAACGTCACCGTCGCCACCAACGCAGTTTAGTGCGGGGTTCACGGTCCCGACCTCGGTTGGTCGTGTTTCGTTCGCATCAATATGTTTACTGCCAGGTGATCGATGACCGGGCGGGGCATACATTGTGCAGTGCTTCGAGTCGGAATTTGGCCGCTTCCCCCAAAGCGAACCGGGCGGCGGCTCAGCAGGTGGGGGAAATGATCGCTCGGTTGCTGCAACAAAAACAGATTAAACGGGTGGTTTTTGACCGGAACGGTTATCTATACCACGGTCGGGTCCGCACCCTAGCGGAAGCAGTTAAAAATTATAACATTCAATTTTAAGATGACAACCGCCCCTGCTCGTAAATATGCCACCCCCACCACTGGCCCCCAAACCGAGTTAGGCGAAAAAGTGATTAAGATTCGCCGGGTGGTAAAGGTGACTAAGGGCGGGCGCACATTTCGCTTTTCTGCTTTGGTGATCGTCGGTGATCGGAAAGGACAGGTGGGGTTTGCGGTGGGCAAAGCCCGCGAAATTCCGGTCGCCATTACTAAAGCCATTGCCCGAGCCCGCAAGACGATGGTCCGGGTGCCGATTGTCAACACCACTGTCCCCCATCAGAATAAAGGCCACTTTGGTGCCAGTTGTGTGCTAATTAAACCCGCTAGTTTAGGAGTCGGGATCATTGCCGGCGGGGCGGCCCGAGCCGTTGTTCAGTTGGCGGGTTATCAAAATATCTACACTAAGTCGTTTGGTTCTAACACCGCTCATAATTTGATTGCGGCGACGATTAGCGGGTTGGCAAGCATGAAAGTACCCCGGCGGGCGGCAACGCCCGCCGTCACCCCGGCGGCATAAAAGATCGATGGATAAAATTAATTTGCATCAATTACAACCGGCACGAAGACATATTTCGCGGAAACGAATCGGGCGCGGGGAAAGTAGTGGTCAGGGCAAAACGGCTGGTCGTGGTCAGAAGGGGCAGCGGGCTCGTTCGGGGGGACGGGTCCGGCCGGGGTTTGAAGGAGGACAAATGCCGTTATTTCGCCGGATTCCCAAGTTTCGGCAAAATAACCTTCGCTCTATCCCCAATCAGATCGTTAACCTGCGATCGTTCGGGGGCATGGGGGTAACCGAGATTAACCCCATAACCCTGCATCGAGCCAACCTGATCGCCCATCCCCGGCTCAGAGTTAAGGTACTGGCAATGGGCGATATTAATCAACCGTTGTCCGTCCGGGTGCACGCCATTTCCGTAGCGGCCCGCAAAAAAATCCTGGATGCGGGAGGAACAGTAACCATTATCGAACGTAACGTCACCCCGACCCGTCGTGTCAATCAAAACAATTAAATTAAAGTTGCGGCGAAGCAACCAGCGGTCGCAATCAGCGGGATTTTTTTCTCGTAACCGCGATTTGATTAAGCGCATTTTGTTCACCCTAGCGGTACTGTTGCTGATTCGGTTAGGGTCTTTCTTCACCGTGCCCGGGATAAAAGTTAATAAAAATTTTACTCACCAATCGGCTTCTGAGTTTTTTAACCTGTTATCGCTTCTGGGCGGGGGGACGTTGGGGAAGTTTTCGATTTTGGCACTAGGGCTATCGCCCTACATTACCGCATCAATTATTGTGCAGTTACTGTCGACTGATGTGGTACCGGTTCTTACTCGGTGGTCCAAATCGGGGGCGAAAGGACGTCGTAAACTAGAG
>ERZ1738541.93-NODE-200-length-10344-cov-56.389834_pt1 | contig 10344 bp, 3 predicted proteins | sample MGYA00581729_ERZ1738541 | MGnify/ENA primary metagenome ERZ1738541 (study PRJEB40740, sample SAMEA7388101) | Antillogorgia elisabethae | biome: Marine coral reef biome; feature: Environment associated with an aquatic invertebrate; material: Seawater | host...
GGAATCCTTCAACGAACATTTTAAAGAACGAAAAGAAGATGCAAGCAGCATGTGTTGGAGTGATGTGCTTTGTACAGTTGGGCTAGTTGCTGGAGCTGCAGGGGCAGCCCTTGTCTTCGCCAGATAGGAACATTCATAGTTACTCACCACACGCAAGACTGAACCTAAAAGAGCATGGATAAAACCACGCCATTGGGACGCGTTATAGACCAGCATATGGTGGTCAATGTTAACACACGTAAGAGAATGAAACCTCAACTGCATGTTGGCCATCATCTGCTGCTCAATAGTGCTTTGTGAAACTTTGCCAATTAACCTAACTGACATTTTATATCAAGAGTTCTAGTCTTGCGAGAAGGACCTCTTCTGACCAAAGCCATATTGGCCCCGAAGACGCTGTTGTTTGTGCAACTAGTTTTATAACGACGTTATCTTGCTGTTGAAAGCAAGGATTTGTGTCTGTGTGGAATGAATGATGTGCATTGAATGTTTTAATATGAGAAATGGAGCAACGTTTTGCAGATCATTTTCTAGCTGAAGTTTGCATAATTTTAGATGAGAAGATAGAAGAAGGAGTCCAGAATCTTCAATGATTTGAACAAAATTTTTGGGGAAAGAATAGTCAGTGGAAGAATATTTAGAGAAAAGATTTTTGAGAAAAGAATATTTTGAAAACATCAAATGGTGATATCGCTACCTTAACGAAACGTGAAGTTCATTCATGACAAAGTTCTTCTTCGAAAACTGTCCAATTCTTATTTTTCGTGCTGGTAGCAAACATGGGTGATTTTATGCGTTTTAATTCCACTACACTGGCCATATATATATAGCCATTAAGACTTGCAGCTGGAAATACTCTGTATTTGTAAATAAGGTGTGTTCTCTATTGTACAAAAGACGAGAATAGCTGAGAGAATTTATTAATATATTATACAGTACTGTTATTGAAGATGTTAAATAATTATATTGTTTAGAATGTTAAAATTATATCTATATATATATACGACGCTATATGAAATCATGTACAGCAGCTTAGAAACAAATGAATAAAATTTTAGAATATTTGATTTTTTGGTTTTGTGGCATGAATAAAAGACCTTGCAGAAAATAACAAAACAAATTAATCTTTGATGTAAACAACATGATAGTTAGTGCCGTATAACACGCAAATGTCGGTGTGGAGTGTCCCAGGTAAATTGTTCTCGAAGGTTTCAAGCTGCTTAATTAAGCAGTTTTCATTTCCGTCTGTAATTGGATCCAGGACCTTTTTCAGACACAATGATCAATGTTTTTGTGGCAGAAGTAAATATTTTTTCCGCTTTTTCTTTGACCGGTAGCAACGTATTGATACAGGCCAATACACCCACAGGCAAAGTCTGGTAAACAACACCACGTGGTGTGGAACTTTGGCAAAAACAAAGTTGTTGCATCATCTAGTTCAAGATCCAGCTGGGAACTGTAAATCTTTCTTTGCTTTCTTTTTTTACTTTATTTACTTCATAGTTTTATTACTTCGTGGTTTTGGATTTCTATTAAGGTATACTGTACGCTTTACTCTACATTGGTTTAGCTTGAATGTGGTGATTGGTGCTTTTGATTTCTGTGACTATTACCTCCTCACATACACAATTAAACATTGATTAGTTCAAATAAACATATGTTTTTCTCTTCAAACAATTAAACTGTTTCGTTATGTTGGAAATCCCTGTCGAAATAAAGAAACTCTTCCAAACAGCACAAGGTTTTACTTACGAATGCCATTTTTTCTGTTACATCTTTTCTCTTAAATCTTTGTCTACCTACCATTACAGCTAGCTTGTTTATGTTGGAAATATTTTCTCGGAAATCCTGAGTGGAACAATGAAATTTCTGTTTTCACAGTTCGGAAGGGCGTGCCTTATTACAAAAACCAAAGTTTTTATCAGGGTTGGTCCTAAATGTTGGCTTTGAATGGCAAAGCACATCTATCCTTGTTCATAAACATCATTTGTCTGTATTTACGGTAGTTTTTAGCTCTGTCCTTGTTTCATAGAATGATATGTAAATATACTTTGATAGTTTGGAAAATAGGTGAGCAACATGTTGACGCAATGTCGGTAAGGTCTGTGTGGTCGACATTTTTCAGCTAATATTTTTGTTGAAACAATGAAAATATTGGGGTTGTGCTCCTCCTATATTTTCTTCTGAAAATGTTCACCAGTGAAGTTGTGTTTCTTTAATGGTGGTACATGAAGGATTTTCATTTCAAGAAAGGCAGATTGACATGTATATTCCACTTATTCATAGATAGCCAAGAAGTGAAACCACACATATTGTTTACGTTTTGCACGCCATATTTTCTTACAAGTTTCTATACCACCCATATAGGGCATGCTGACTAAGAGAACAGAAATTTAAAGCATGTAATCTCGCTATTCATGTCTGCGGTAAACAAAGTTCTTTTCATCTGTTCCAATCCTGTCCAAGTGCTGGTAATTAACCTATTTCTAACAACCACCTTACTTCTTCCCATTTTCTTATAAATGACTCGATATTCGTCTTTGAAGATACAAAAGTCAAAATTTCCGTGAAGAATAAAACAGTGCAACTAAATATATTTTCAGGATGTGTTCCATTGACCCCTAACCTATCCACACCCAATAAAGTTATGGTTTTAATGATGTATTAATCAAAGTTATCTATTGTGTATCACACCTTGACAATCGTGTGAAGCCGGGAATGTTGAGACGGATATAATGTTTTTGAGATAATTAAAAAGCATTAAATAGTCGTGAGGTAAATCATTAGAGAACAATTTAAAGACAGTCCAATCATGTTAGAGAAAGCCGCCATTTTACCGGCAGGCATGATAACAGCTAGAAAACAGATACCCCAAGAGAGAATATAACGTAATCGCTTTATATTTTGATGTTGTTGTCGTTTTGAAGTTATGACAGTCTATTAGGCCCGTTGTTGGGAATATTTTCCTGAGGTGTTGTCGAAACTGAAAGTGACATTAATTAATGTGTTGTCCGAAAGTGCGTTATTAGGCTTGGGTCGGAATGTGCTGTTGAACACGTTATTGGCAAAGTCGTGAACCTTTGAGAACTTCCCTTTCAGAACTTACTTAACATTTTACGTTCTTGTGGGGAGAAATAAACCAAGATTCTAAGTTTTTGTACCTAAATCAAGGGTTTTGCCTTCCCCCTGCTAGTAACTGCACTGCCCGAAAATGGAAGACGCTCCCTCCCCCCTTGTACACTTACGTGGACTCACTCTAAATTAAGATCAATTGTGCTGAGGCCCTTGGCCCACGCATCTTTAAATCGTTGATTTATCATTAAATCTTAATCACCTGTTAAGACATATCACCATGACAACATCTCTGATGGTGGCGAATATATTTAAACTTTGTAACCTAAGCAACGCAATACTAACTACGTTATTGCAACTAAGCAACCAGTAAACGGGGGAAGCCTAATTAAACTCCTACTTACATTTCTGACCGGAGGAAAGCTGTCCCTCCCTTGAAATATTTGTAATGTTTTTTAGGTCATTCAGACTCCAAAAAAATCATTGTAGACTATAACTGATTTGCCTTACTTTAGCGAAAAGGTTCTCTAATAAAGGTTCTCTAATTCATTGCCACAGTTCCTACATATTCAAACTATCTCAAAGATCAAAGAAGCTTCGATGTTATTTTTCTCCATGAAAGACATTCACTCAAGATATCCAGGCTTTCGTTGTAGCCGACTGTTTCATTATATACACTGTATTTATACCTGCCATATTTTTAAAGAAGTAATGTATTATTATAGTTTAGTAATTTTGGATATATAAATAGTAATATATAAATATATTATAGTTTTTACATAATTTCATGGATAGGAAGATGAGACCGTTGTTATGGTTCGACGTTATTTTTGTCTCTTTAATTGTTTGTCCCCCGTCATAATGATGCAAATATTTTATTCAAACAGTTGTTACGTGCGTAGGTGGTAAACGCAAGCAACACATGCAGAATCGCATGCGGCTAACGGTTTTTCACTTCAATTTAATGGATCTTATCTTCGAATTTTCTGACGTATTTTCTAACGTAACTCTCAGGCAATAAGAATATTCTACAAGTACTATTTCTTGACGATAGTTATTCAGTTATTATCTATTTTAGGATTATCTATTTATTGATTATCTATTTTTATAATCGGCCCTCTCTAAATATAAGACGTTCTTATCTTCTTTTCAAAGATTTATGTAAGTGTTCAATGTGTTCCTAAAATTCATTATTTCTGGGCAGAATAAGTTTCTTTCTTTGTTAAATGTATACTGTTAGTTGAGTTGATATTAAGTACTATTTCTTGACGAATGTGTGAATCTATTTGGCTATTTTAGGATTATCTATTTATTGATTATCTATTTTTATAATCGCTCTCTCTAAAAAGACTTTCTTATCTTCTTTTCAAAGACTTCTGTAAATGTTCAATGTGTTTCTAAAATTCCTTATCCCTGGTAAAAAAAATAAGTTTCTTTCTTGATAAATACATACTGTTAGTTGAGTTGTGAAGATGAAGAATTAGAATGCAAGAATTTCTAGGCCACGAAATAATCTCCTTTGATAAAATTATCAGAGCAAGTGCATTACGAATCTTGTGAAAGCCTTCAACTCACCGGATTAGGTTGCGCAGCTGGTAAATATTCTTCTTCATTTTGTGGACAAGGAGCACGCTGTTGAAAGCTGAATTAACGTTTATATCTTTGGTTAAACATTTTTGCATTTCTTTGTTTGTTTACTGTTTAGGCTAACGTAATGTTGTAAATAGGAAGATATATAGATGATTTAAAAACAAAATTATACTCCTAGGTGAGTTAATAAATGCAAAGTAAAAGTCGCTATAGTTCTGTCGTGATCGTGTGTGGTCATTATTTCAAGTACATACAAATTCGTGACATGTTTAACAATGCGCTCAGCTGAAACCAAAACATTAATTTCTTTTCATAGCAAAAATTTGACCACTTGTTGTGCGTAACATCAAACAATTACTTCGCAATGTGTGTGTCCATCGATATGAACGTGATCCCTGGCAAGCAGATGTTCACAGCAGTTTAAAGTCCTTTCCAGTTCTGTTAACACTTATTTCAGTTTTATGAAAACGGCTAAATTTTTTAGAAGACTCAGGGTTGATGTAGTTATTCTGCCTCCTCGTAAATTTCGAGGTAAAATGACACGGCATCCAAACACTTGAAACGGCGTCATCCTGCAGATGATTGCGCAAAATTTTGGAACCGTTTTTGCGATATTGAATTGTACATGCATGAAAAAGTGATTACAATATCATGTACTCCACAGCTAAATTTTTTTCGCAATATACGTGCAGCTAGTGTTGAATACATGCAAGACGCGTGTTCAAGATTGATGTTAATTGCCGTAAGAGATGCCGTTCCCCCTACAGGTGCACATGAAGTCTCGAATCTATGAAGTACAAAGTAATGCAAACACAAAATATATTTTGTGCACACAGTCTCTGTTTCACAAGTTGAAGGACTTTTCCTAACTCCTCTATCACATAGGTTTCATGCTCCGTCACGAGTGAGATTAAGGTACCCCCTAGGAATCAAGATAAATTGGAGACATCAGACGAGCAGTTTGGACTAAACTGATCTATTAATCTGTATCAGTGTGGCTAGATATACAATCAAAACGTTTTCATAGTTGGGGCTTTCAAACTGCCTGAAAGACACTAAGAAGGCTTCAAAATTTTGAACCAAGTGTCGTTCGTCAGCGCTCAAGGTTTCATTAATTCACTCCTCTGTGAGTTGCAAACGAAAACGAGGCATGAGGAGGAGCGTGATCTGTAACAGGAAGCGCAACGTGTCTTAACTCAACGACCCTTCAACAGCTCTTCAAACGTATTATGTCATTTGTTTGGGGGAGACACACGTGAGAGTGTGATAACTGCACGTGAATAGCCAATGTGAATTCACGAGCCGTTTCATCGACAACATATTGCAGCATATAAACGATATTGGATCCTATACTAAAGTCTAAAGAAAAGTCGTCTAAATTTTCATCTGCCTCTCACATTACCAACTCGTTAGATTAAAAAGCATTATCATTTGCATTTAAAAGGATCAGTTCTATTTCGCGTTTATTGACTTTGCATCGACCTTGAACTTTCGAATATTATGTTAATTTTGCAGTTCATCGCCTAATTTCTTTGTGAATTATTCATTTTGCATCTTATCACAAATAACGGGTAAAAATCATCCTATTTTTACCCAAATTGCGCAAAATACCTTGTATACGTGGTGTAATAACGTCATATTATCTAAAATGATATCAACCCCTTTCGAATAATTAGTTTTTATGATCTTTATTTGCTTTTTAGCTGCAGGAAGTTAAAAGCACGTTGTTCTTTGTAAACTTGATTTTCCTTTCGCTATGTTCTGTTTAGCTTTTCCGCCTTTTCACATTTGCGCGTGCGACTAAAAATATCCTCACAATTTCATAACAAAAAGACCAACTTAAAATTGCTATTGTATAATGTTGTAAACAAACTATTTCAAATTATTTGATAGTTCAAAACAGGACAATTTTCGTGTAAACAAGACGTCAAATCATCTGTTTACGTGTTGTTCCTGATTGAATCCTACGCGCGTTACAGAACGCTTTGACGCACGCAATACTTTTGACAGTTCAGGAAGTAGTTTTTATTGGTTTATGTCTTTTTTAACCATAAAGATATCGGTAATTTTGCCTTTAAATCCTGTAGGGAGTCGCTACAAACAAAAATATATTTCAAAATAACGTTTCAGTTCATTTGTACGAGAATAACGGCTGAAAACGGGGGGAATTTTCCAGACAGTCAAATTTTCCATCTCGACGCTACGTAATTTGCGGTTAGCAGCATTACATTCCAAAAAGAGCCAATCACATTTCGAGTTACAGATGAACAACACTTCTCGACCAATCAGAGACGCTGTTCTAAAAGTACCGGTGAAAATTCGAAAGGAAGGGAATTTATAAAAGCGAGCGTCATTTCTTATGAATAGATTTTGTATAAAGGTCATGGCCGAACAAACTGGGTATATTTATAAAGATTTAGTCTCTACAAGGAGTGTAAAGATTAATAATGTGCGAAAGAACATTTTCTGGTGCTCTTGGTCCATATTTTGCTCAAATAAAACAAATAGCGGCTGGCGGGAACGGTAGAGTTTTATCAGCAATTGACACACGTTTTGACTTCCCGGTTTGTATTAAACGAATCTCGGTCGCGAATAAGGACGAATGCCGTGCCGCTTTACGTGAAATTCGTATCAGAAGACGTTTAAGACATGAAAATATTGTTGGATTACTAAATGCCATCGTTTCAGACGGCACAGACGTCTCTGAGATTACACCAGCAAATTTCAGAGAGACCAGTTGTATATACATTGTTCAAGAGCTGTTAGATGCGGACTTACGACAAGTTATCGAAAGCCAGACTCGTTTATCTGATGACTATGTGAAGCTGTTTTTTTATCAGTTATTAAGAGGAATGAAATATATTCACAGCGCGAACGTATTACATCGAGATCTAAAGCCATCTAATGTTATGATAAATGTTAATTCTTTACAACTGATGATTGGGGACTTCGGTCATTCAATGGTTTTGGACCCCAAATATTCTCATGGAAACTCTGTAACCGTATGTGATACGAGTTTATGGTACAAAGCACCAGAGTTGATACTTAAAACAGCACAATATAGCACAGCTAGCGATATTTGGGCTGTTGGCTGCATTTTAGCAGAAATGTTATTGGGTCGACCATTGTTCGAAGGAGAAAATGATTTAGAACAATTAGAACTTATTATTCATGCAATTAAAGTTCCCTCAAAAGACCAAAGTAATATTCGTTCCTTTTTAACGCACGAAGTCAACACTATGTACAATGGAAAGCCAAAATTTCCACTGCAAACAAAGTTTCAGAAAGTGGACTTCCAAGGTATGTTACAATTTTGTATAATTGTGAATATTGCCACCTATTGTGGTCGATCTGAATACAATGCATCGTTTAATACTTGACGAATATAGCACTAAACCGCCACATTCAGTGCCAAAAGACAAGTATTTTAGATGTACATAGCCAGTTCGTATCATGCACGGTCAGCATGCATTTCAACACGTTTCACCGTCCAAGAGATTTGACCTTCAACATTTCAAAGTGTCAAGTTTAACATGGTTTCGGTTGAATAATTAATTCTCAAAGCGAAAGATTCGTTTTCAAGCTAGAAATGCCTAGTTTTGCAGTGTATTAGCCCACTAATTCCATATCTATAAATTATGGATGAAAATTTTATGCTTTTTGATAAATATGGTGTCTGGCCATAGCCTGGGTACTATATATAAATATAACCCTGCTTGATTACGTAAAGTATGTGGTCATCACATATTTGGCGAACAGCAAAGATGTTCTCTGTAAATAGGCGTTTTAATTTCTTTGCAACAGCAATTTCAAATGTGTCTCAACAGCCTGTAGCTTAGAACTGCTGGCATCTTTGTTTTGCTTTGCAAAGTCATGTTTACCAACCTTGGGATGTTAATATTAACTATTTATTAATTTGAGACAAGGTCAACTGAAACCTTATCAGTTATAAGTACCGTGAGGTTTATGCTTTTTACATGAAAGAAGCTTTATGCAGTTTAAAATACAACGTTTTTTAAGATACATTTTTGTCTATATTATGACTAGGCAAAATTTAATGAAGTGCAGACATAGTGTGGAATTTTAATTAGAAGTTTAGCACGTAAACATATTTTCATGTAAATAGTGGTCATGAGATTGCCTTATGTTGTATCACTCACAATCAACTCCTAGCGTGTTTCCCTTGTGACTTAGGATATTGAAAACATGTGACTTTAATACTTCACTATCATTAAAACTTTAAGCATGGACAAGTTATTTCACTATATTCTGCAAAAAAGGCATGAATTCTTGCAGCAGAACCTCTAATTAATTAAGAGACAATTCCAATGTCTGTATAGTCAATAAAGTTGATTGCTAAATTGTGCAGAGAGCAATATTAGTTGAGGAATATTGCTTAGTGGATGTTACCCTTAGGTAAACTATATTTGTGCTAGAATCACAAGAAGTTGTTCTATTGTTCATGATACATATATGGTAGTGCCCTTGGTATTGCCACTGGGCTACCTCAATACTACCTGAATATTTGTTGAAAACGTGTTGCTCTAATTCTTAGCTTCAACATTGTCTATAGTTTGAGATGATTCTGATTAGATGTTGAATTGTTTTGATGACATAATATGTGTGTGCTAAATAAATTGACTTGGCCCAATACAGAACTGGACGTGCAGTTTAGTGATTTAGACATTTCTACAAAAGAAGCAATTAGAATGATTTATTAGTATACTTCATGTTGTGTTGCACCTCCTTAGAGTAACAAGAATATCCGTTGCCAAGTGACAGCCTTGCATAACTGTTATCCCTTGTCGCTAGGTAGCAATATGAATCCCTATGGAAAAGGGTTTTATATTTGAACACTATTTGATCTGATGTAAAAATATTGAGCTGATGTCTATTAAAACACATGAAACAGTGAAAAGCTTTGCATCACGTATAAATTCCCCAATGTTTCAAAAACAAAAGGCTCTTTGTATATCTTTTAGAGTTAAGAATAACTTTTTTCTCAAGTGCTTTTCAATGTTTCAGCTCATTCTAGCCGAGTTACATTATATTAAAAGAATTCTATTCATGTGAATATATTATTCATCTTTGTTATTATCTTGTTTCCAAAGTGCAGCTATGAAGAAAGATCAGTGTTTAGCCACCTGTTTTGAGTGGGCAGGAGAACGTGCTGTTATAATCATTTGTATAACAAAAACGCATTCCTTAACTACAAAAGTCACAATGAATATAAAGGATAATAATACACTGTAATTCCTGTCTCAGAGATGACATAGATTTATTTATATCAGCAGTTATATAAGGATATTATAAAATATGATCATGTTTTGTCACATGAAGTTAAAGACATTCACTAATCATCGAGGCCACCTGCTAAAGTTTGTGATTACATTTACATAAACATATATTTCCAGCATAACTATATCCTAAACCCCACTAAAATATTTTATCATTTTTTTATATATTTCCTTTAACTTTGTTCTCTTTTAAAGAATTCATTAATATGCTATAAATGACACCCAGTCAGTTATAGAATGTAAAAATAGGACAATGAAATTTCCTTTTAAAACAGTGTCAAATCATTTCAAAATATTTTGAATAAAATTTAGACTGTTTTTCCTTTTTACAGCACTTCACCTGCTAGAACACCTTCTGGCATTCAATCCTGAAGATCGTGTTACA
>ERZ1738541.94-NODE-201-length-10336-cov-118.062445_pt1 | contig 10336 bp, 1 predicted proteins | sample MGYA00581729_ERZ1738541 | MGnify/ENA primary metagenome ERZ1738541 (study PRJEB40740, sample SAMEA7388101) | Antillogorgia elisabethae | biome: Marine coral reef biome; feature: Environment associated with an aquatic invertebrate; material: Seawater | host...
TTTTCAGATCACGCTATTTACAGTTGAATATTGCATAAATATATTTATTAAAATAATATGATTTCATTAATTCGTTCATTCCAATTTAGATATCTACTTCATACAATAGATAAAACATTATAAATATATAATATACGATTTAGTAAAATTTTTACAGTAGTTCATAAGATTGCAAGAAAATGCAAGAAGAAAGTGAACTTTAAATTCACAGCCTTGGTTACGACCCACAGTTTAAAGGAAAGGATCAGAAAAGAAAGATCCAAAAATAAATATTCTACTTATAAAAATCGTTCTTCCATCTAAAATTCGCTGAGTATTCCCAGCTATCGTCTGCGAATTCGTAAGCGCACCTTTCCTCTGGGTAGAGAATTCAACAATTCCACCGCATCCACGTTCGTCATCCGGGTCATATCATGTCCGTTGACCATGACAATTTCGTCCCCACTCCGCAAACTAGGCGAGCGGTCGTGACTCGAGCGCGAATATACTGTATCGACAAAAATCGATGCATCTCCATATATGGAGTCCTGACCACCACGGATACTAAACCCAACCCCAGAGGAGCCATGGTCTACGTCGATATCCAATAAGACTGGTTCGTGATCACCAGGAGAGAAGAGCTCCTTAATGCCCTTTCTTGTTGGATTTGACTTCGAATATTTAGGTAGCTCGCTACTGTCTCCTAAGTCGATTTCTCCAATGTCGATATCAGCGTGTTTTCTTACTAGACCTCCATGTAAGCTTCCACTTATACTGCCCCATAATCCTTTTCGTTGCTTCTCCTCTTTCACGGGCCAAGCCTCACCACCCTGCGGTTTCTCTTCCGCACGGGGTGCTTCTACCTTTGGTGGTAACAGGAATAGCGGTTTGGTTGGTTTTTGCGCGACTGGCGGCGGACTCCGAGTGCTTGCCGATGGTTTCTTCGGTCGGGCTAATGTAAGGGTGACCGTGTTCGGAGTTTGTTTCAAGAAAGCCAAAACTTGCGGGTTGGTCATGCCTTTTAAGGACTGGCCGTTGACGGCAAGTAACTTGTCACCAACCTTCACTCGGCCATCACGCGCGGTTACACTGCCTGGAGCCACTTGCCTTATCGTTATATCATCACTTGAAGTATCCTTTCCTCCAGACACACTTATCCCCACACCACTGTAAGGATCCTTCGTTAGCGTCACATTACACCTCGTTTCCTCTTCTATTCTCTTCTTCTCAGCACGTCCCTCATCAATGGGCTCTTCCTCCCCGCCGATAAAAGATACCGGGATATCGGAGCCCCCAGAATCTGATCGATCCCCGGTGGGACTAATAGCCGGGGTGATTTTACGCTGTTTGTTACGAGGCGAAGTGGGAGGCGTTTTCAAAGTAAGACTGGATGATTCTCGAGGGATTTTACTGTTCACTATCGCCGTTTGAATGAAAGTCTCGTTCGCTCTCGTAGGTGAGGTTTTCTTTAGTTTGCTTTCGTCTATATACAGGCTTTCTTCCGTCCTATCGTTTCGTCTTGCCACAACGAGCTGTACAAGGGGTGGAGTGGTACGCATGATCCTCAAAGCCTCACCATGCGTTGCTCCCAGTAAATTCACACCATTGATCTCCACAATCTGATCTCCCACACGCAACTGCTGACAGAGGTCTGCAGGCATTCCCGGTTGTATTTCCTTGATGTAGAGCATGCCCAGGGGTGTATCAATACCTCCAGTGATGACCAAACCAAGGGACCTTTGTTGCTTGAGTAACTGAACAGTAAGAACTCCCTCGTCCTGGACATCTTGAGGCAAGATCATCGTCTTTGGACGTGGCTTGCTCTCAACACGCACTTTCTCAGTCGATGACGCCAAACTATCTTTTGGTAAAGATGAACGACGTTTTCTTACAGGGCCTGGGTAAGAGACGGGTAATTTATTCTCATCTTGGCGTTTTACAAATACCTCATCGTTATCATCCTGGATCCCTCTTCTACTAGCGCTATCCCTCTTTACCTCTGAAGGGGGTGAAGCAACTTCTTTCGATTTTATTGACTCGTTGTTTCTTGGTCGACGGCTGTTGTCCGTTGCAGAGGATCTGGCACGTGTAGAGGATACCGAAGGTTTGGGGGAAACGCGTGGCTTAGGGGGAACAGAGGGTTTAGGAGATGCAACAGGTTTAGGGACCATTGGTAGTTTGGGGGAACCACCAGGTTTCTTAGGAACTTCAGGAATAACTACGGGAGTAATTACTGGATCACTGAAGGTTCGCGTTGGATAAACTTCATTTTTTCCAGTAACTGATGATATCTGAGATACGGACCGAGAATGCGGTATTTTTTGAGGAACAAATCTCAAATTTTCTGGAGGTGGTGGAATGATTTTAATGTGATTGTCATTTGGTAACTTAGTTTGGCGTACTGGTGCAGGTAGCGGGTCGCTTAGCGTTCGTGTCAGATTCGCAATCAACTCATTTTCAACACATAAGTCATTTGTAGACTGCGAATTAAGGCGCGTGTTTTGTGGTATTTGAGCTGGTACAGCGCTAGGGTAGCTATGAATTGGTTTAGCAGAAACATGATAGCTTTGGTCTACTTGTGTTTTTGTACGCTGCGTAAAGTTCTGTTTCACTTTATCTCCTGGAGGCTGTGAATCAAACACACTTGTTTGTGGACCTGTGTATCCTGTTGGTGAATGAATAGGTGTTGTACCATAGCTTTGGCTTCGCTTTAAATGATCGCTAGTAACCGTACGTTTCGTCGCTTCTTCTGAAAATGTCGAATGACGTACAGTCGTTTGGGGAGAATACATTGACTTCTGTTCAGGATGAATGTCGCTTTCCAGTGGACTAGCTATGCCAGAGTTTCGCTTTGACTGACTTGAAGTTCGTGGTAATTGTGTTGATTTCACCAATTCTATCGATTGTAGATGCCCTAGTGATTGTGTTGGCTTTGACTTAGCTGATAACGAGCTTCTTTTGACAGGTTCATCGTTTTCAGATGAGATTTGAATTCCAGCTTTATCATAATCCACAGATTTACTGATGCTGTTTTGTGACGTTATTCTACTCCAGTGTGAATTACTTTGCACTTCATGGTTGGCTTCAAACCTTAATGAGAATTCTTTTTCGCTGGACTGGATAGATTCAATTACATCTCCCTCAGATCTGCTGAGATTCCCATACGGTCTATTATGGATAGCAGTCCCAGAGTTCTTGGACTTAGCAGTAAGCCATTCTGGTCCATCACCATTCCGTACGTTCATATCAGGATCGGAGACGCATCGTGTCGGCTGTCCATGGTTGTCCTCCTCACCATCTCCGTCTGTGGGGGGAGGGGGAGGCGGTGGGGGTATCTCATAGAGAGACCTGCGTTTTCTCCGAACCTTGGCTCGAGAAGAGCTCCCTTCATTTCGTACTGAATCACCTGAGCCCGCTTGGTCATCTGATGATCGCTCAGCGGTTGCAGCCATAAGGTTCGCAACAGTCCTTGGACTCGGACTAGTACCAGTTTCCAAACTGTGTCTGCTCGTCACAAGCTCTGGCTCACTTCTTTTTCTTTCGTCAACTAGATCTAAAACATCATCAGAATCTAGCTTGTCCAATGATCGCGACTTCTTCCACTTGTCACCTCGATTCAAAGGCGAAGAGATTTTCGGAGAAGCCTTTGTAGAATTCTTAGAATCCTTTCCAAACACCCGGCCTAGTCTTTCTTTAACCGACGACTTTTTCTTCATTTTTTTCTTAGACTCTTTGTCTATAAGGTCGTTACTAGTTACCAAGATCTCAGAACGCGGTCGCTCTTTAGTTCTACGTTCCTGGTGGTCCACGTATTTCAACCTTCGCACAACATGCGACTCGCCGTCAAATTCACGTGACTCTCCAACAATATCACGTGACTCGATATCAATTTCACGTGACCTGGAACCTGTCTCACTCGATTCGCACTCAGGTCCAGTCTCATGATAACCTCCGTGAGAAACTGCATAGCCTCGGACACCACAAACAAAATCCTCCCTTCCAATTCCTTCCCAGCTTATGGCACGAAGTGCCTCCTTACCAGTGCGTTTCCGGCTCATCATGACACCAATATCTGATCCAGTCTCTTTCAAATCCAACAGCGAAGACTCGTTTGTATTGCCTTTGCTTTCGACAGCGTGTGGCGACTCTGCGACCAATCGTACAGCACCTTTTTTGATATGTTTAATGATGTTGCAAACTTCATCAAGTGAGCAACCAGACACACAAATATCGTTGATGGCAATCAAGTAGTCATTTACCCGTATTTGCCCGTCTTTCTTTACAACTCCACTTCCTGACAGCTCAACGACGACAATCCGACCATCTGCAGAAGAATTCACTTTTATACCCAGCCCCTTGGATTTCTTAAGTTGGTACTCGATCATAAATGGATGTTCTTCAGAACGTTGCCCGACAACCAGCTCCGACAAAAACGAAGACCTAGAGCCATGATGTTTTTCACATGGTAACTCCGCTGACACAACATCATTATTTGTATTGACTGATTTCGGCGCCTGCAGTGCCTCAGGGTTAGTTTCAATACCTTTGACCGTTGTCATATCCACTGACTTAGCTTCCGAAGACGATGAACTATCTGCTGTTTGCGATTCCAAAATTTGATCGAGGAGGCAAATTGCCGAGTTTGACGGCGAGATACGATTTGCCGGCTTTTCCTGTGGAGGTACTTGCGGCGACTTGATTTCTGACTCACTCCGGGGGACAGGAGGGTATGGACCTGCTACGATTGTTTCAGCATGGGACGGTGGGGAAACTAAGGAATAAGGTTTGTATTCCTTTGAGTAAGGAGAGGACGACGAAATTTGTTCGTTTGCAAGCGGAGAGGGTTTAGGCACCTGGGAAATTGGTTGTTCTGTGAAGTGAAGCTTGGTAGGAGGGGATGGTGGAGTTGGTGTTTCATCGACAAGAGGCGGGGGAGGTGGACAAATATCTAAAGTTGGCGAAGGAGTGGAGGATGATCTACTACAGGTAGGACGAAAGGGTTTTGAAAAGGACTTCGTGGGTAAAGTGGAGTGCCCAGGAGATAGTGGCACAAACGACGGGGGTGGAGGCATAACAAAACGTTGGGTGGAAGATTGCTGTTTAGGAGGGGGAGCAACAATTGCGAAGTCTGTTGACGGTTTAACAGTTGGGCTTATTGATGTGACAATTGAACTCATGGGAGTAGGTGTAGTCGCAGATGGAGGCGGTGGAAACACAACTTCAAAATGGCTCTTCGGGTCGTCCTGTGAAAAGGGTAAAGTTGCTGGAGTGATAGTTGGGAGCGAGTCTATTTCCGGAGGTGGTGCAACGATTGATGGAAATGGTTCCGACTCTGAATTATTTAAGGGCGGTGGGGGTACAATTTGAAGAGTAGCTTCGGGTTTGTTCTCATCGTAACCCAAAGGGGAGGGTATACATGTAGATGTAGAAGGGAGAGGTGAATCAGAGTATTGTACCGACGATGTAGCTGGTACAGGAGGGGAATTTGGAGGGGTGGGGTATATATCCTGGGCTGATACTGAGGACAAGGGCGGAGGTAGGACATAAGAATGAACTGTTGCCAATGTGCCTTCCTTTTCTGGGAGGCTTCCCTCTTCTGGGGTGCCTTCCTTTGAACAATCATTATTACTAAGCGATAATACCATAGGGGGTGGGACCTTTGTTTGCTCAATAATTGTAGCGATGGGAGTTTCATCTTCAACCATGGGTGGGGGTTTAAGAATGTACTTACTGAAGGATGGTTGTCTTTGAAAATCACCAGTCTCGTTATCTTCGACGAATACAAACGGAGGGGGTACAAGCGAGGCTGTATCTGAAGTCAAATGTACAGGTTGGTCCATAGTCGGTTCTTTGTTTGTAGGCGGTGGAGAGACATATGTATGAACATTTGACTCAATTTTTGCATCCTCATGAATGGGTGATATAAAAGCGCTACTCTCCCCTGAAGGTGAAAAGCGATGTTCACTGAAATCAGGAGTCCTCCCCTTGGGTTGTGGTGGAACAGATTCTGTTGTAGGATGGAACTGTCTTCCTAAAGACACAGGGTCGCGTTCCACCGTCTCATCGAGTAAAGAGTCCAGTTCGTGCTGCTTATACGTTTGTTCTTCGTCATCAGACATAGGCGGTGGGGAAGATGAGGGAAGTGGGGGAGGAACTGCAGCAGGTGGGGATGAGACCCTAAATTGATTCTTAGATTGAGCAGTGTCCTCGGAAGGAAATTTTCCCGAAGGTGTTTTAGACTGGCTCAACGACTTCTCTCTTAACACAACCAAAGTGACATGAGTTCTTGGTTTCTTAAGTTCTTGCAAGACAGCTGTATGAGACAATTCTCTCAGATCTTTGTCGTTGACCGAGACGAGACAATCTCCAACAAACAGATTCCCTGTTTTTTCGCAAACGCTACCCAATAACAACCGCCGTATCTTAAAATGACCTTTCAAGTAATCACCACAAGGTATTAGCGAGATACCCAACGAATCGCCTATGGCTTTATCAATATGGACAACATGCAGTTCAAATCCGTCGGGCACATCCACCGAACTGCTCTCATGAATGTCATCAGAAATCATGTTAACTGGTTCGGAATAATCTGAAGATTCCTGTCCATCACCTTTGCCACGTGAGAAGGCCAGGCCTTTGTCAGGAACACACGTACGACGCGAACCGTCAGCGACATCCTCGTCAGGGTCCATTGATATTTTCACTGTCTCTTCGATGAGCTTGGCAGAATAAAATGACCCAGGAAGACTTAAGTTCTTTCTTTTTCTGACAGATGCAGGTGAGTCTGATGCCTCGGACGACCCATCAATACTCGATGAATCAACATAATCGCTTTCATTGTCCAAGTGCAATAATGACGGTTTTGCCCTCGGCCGCTTGATCACCATGGTAACTCTTCCATGGGGTATTTTTTCTAGAAATTCTACAGCATCCTCAAAAGATTTACGAGAAATATCCTCTGAATTGATACTCAGAATTTCATCTCCGACCTGTAGTTTATCCATTGCAGGTGAGCTGTCACTGATGTATTGAACATAAACAACATAATCATTTCTTTCCTTTGTACCACCACAAGCGATTGAAAACCCAAGATCAACGTGTTTTTCTTTGATAATTTTAATCTTCTTTATTTCAGTTAAAGGTGGAGAGTAGACCGTATTCATGTTGTGAAGCGAGGCTGTACGACGCAATGACGATGATTTTGAAGCAGGTGACTCGACTGAAGAGCTTGAAAATGGACGACGAACGACAAGATTTACTATGCCTTGGCCAAGACGCTTAAATTTTCGTACAGCTTCAGCATGGGAGAAGTTGATTAAACTCACACTGTTCACCGAGGCGATTTCGTCACCTTCTTTCAGTCGACCATCACTAGCAGCAGCTCCACCAGGTAAAATACTCTTTACATAAATTCCCATTTTTCCTCTGGGGGAGTCACGACCACCAACGATGGTGAATCCCAAACTTTTGTTTGGACCTTTTACCAAAATAACTGAAAAAGTTCTTTGAACTGGCGTTTGCACTTGTCCCAACATCCTCTGAACTTCTTCGTTGCACAACAAAATATTATCATCGCTGACACTGCGTTTTGAGTATCGTTTCTTTGCAGTCTCGATAGTCGCTTGCTTGTTCGTGCGTTCGTTGTTTCCGATGGTAACTGATTTCGTTGGTGACGCTTTTGAATGTAGGCTGGATGAAGCCTGTTCTGTTTCATGAGAAACAGGTGTCGTAGCCTTAGGGTTTCCATCTGTGACTTCGTATAAACGTTGTCTGTGTGGCGAAACAAGCTTCTTGTCCGTCGTTCTTCGTCGAATGAATTTCTTCAAACCGACCTCTTCTGTGGGCTGTTTTAAAGGCTGCGCAGACATTTCGTCTTCGGATGAATCAGATTCTTGAGTCTTTGAACTAACAACAACTTGTATTAATCTTGGCGAAGATCGAAGTAGATTCACAGCTTCTAAATTTTCCAATCCAGCAAGACTTTTACCATTGATTGCTATCAATTCATCACCAACATGTATACGACCATCCCTGTAGGCTGCTCCATGTTCTGAGATTCCAGTAACAATAATTTTATTTTTTCTCGCAACAATTTGTATTCCAAAACCTCGAGAATCTTTTAAAATGTGAATCTTTCTTGTGGAATCTTGATCTTCTGGGGGTTTCAATACAGCCTCACATTGAGTATCAGCAGGGTCATTTTCCAACTGTTTATTCTTTGCTTCAAGCACTGTCAGACAAACATGACCAGATTGAACAGCATTATTCAGAATTTGTCCAGCTTCGTTCGTGGAAAGTCCTGTAAGAGAACTATCATTTATCTTCAAAACATAATCGCCAACTTTTAATCTCCCATCCACAAAAGCAACAGAATTCTTTTCAATATCCGTAACTCGGATGGACGATGATGAAGGCTTGTCATCTGAGACTCGTGCGAGTTCAAACGATTGCAGTCGAACGCCCAAACCTTCGCCTTCTGATAGGTCAGTAAACTCTATCACCTTAAACATGACACCCTTGTTCTGCCTTTCATTTCCGCTAATTTGTAAAATAACACCGAAGTCATCTTCAGTTTTTGAGCTACCTTGCACGGCAGTGTCTGTGGAACTTGCCTGTTCTTCCACCAAAAGTGGTGTCTCATTTTGACACGGTTCGTTTGAAACAAAATCGTGTTTGTTGGCGACCACGGATTCATTAGCCATTTCACGCCATGCTGCTTCGAGAATAAGCACTCAGAAGTCAAAAACAAATCAATTTTGAACGCCAGTCATCATGATATTAGCAGCCTGATATTGAGAAGTTTGTGCCCGTCGCGTGCTGCAAGTGCATGGGAATGCTCGTATATTGCACTGCACTTTAAGCTAGTTCCAGAGGTTGTTGAAACATATACAGCATTATGCTTGACTTTCGTCTATTTTACTCCATTTGCAGAAATTAAAAGTAAAAAGTTCAAAAAATCACAACACTATCCTTCACCACAAGGACGCCATGGTTTCCAACCTTCGTCGCGAAGGAAGTCGTGAGGCTCGCGCGGGACGGAAGAAGCGCAATAAATTCAACGCCGCAAACGCAAAATATTCCATTTTACCAAACTAGCAAAAATATGCGCAATTTACAGCATTTGCGACTTTCTGCTTTGCTGTCTCATTACGTGCTTTTCTAAGGCATTTTCGCGTGCCTTAAAATTACATGTTTCCTTTCATCAATCTACCGGAATCCCACAAAATATCCGGAATAAATTAACACTAGCCAAGCCCATGGTTAAAACGCAAATTGTCAGGCAATGGTTGAAACAAGGCCCTTTTGGCCTAGTCTCCCAGCCACTGAGCCAGAACTGGTTTAAATCTATTAGTGAAATTACCCTTTTTCATTCCTTTACCTATTTCATGAACTTGATTATTTGCTTTATGATTGTTCAATTGCCTGAAAACCAAAGGCAATTGAAGCATTTAGTAGTTTGGCCATTATACAATGTGAAAGCTAATGAACTGATAAAAAGTTTAAGGAATAATTCCATTGCCACAGCTGTGAAGAGGCCAAAAGAGTGAGTTGTGGTTGCAGACTTTTACCTGTAGCTCTTTCTGAGTGTCAATGTAGCAAATGCAAATGCATTTTTAATCTACTTATGCTAAGATGACCCACTTGACCCAAACACAAACTACAATTTCCAACACAACTGACATATTTAGTGAGTTTCCACGTAATGGCGTGAAGTCACAAGAATGAAATGAACGGACAAAGATGTTCATAATTTCAAGCAAGTTCTTTATTTTCAAACAGTCGAACATAAAGTCTACATGTCCCTCGATTTCATCTTTTCCCTTTTTTCTTTTTTCTTTGACACTTTCTTCACCTCAACTTCATCTTCAGCCTTAGGAACAATCTGTCCTTTCTCCGCAAGAATCATTTCGATGTGACATGGAGAGCTCATGTAAGGGTTAATTCGACCATGAGCTCTGTAGGTTCGACGCCTCATTTTGGCTGCTTGATTAACCTGTATGTGTTCAACTACCAAGGAGTCTACATCCAAACCTTTCAACTCCGCATTGCTTTCAGCATTTTTCAAAAGCTGAAGTAGAATTTCAGCACTCTTCTTTGGCCATCGACCTTGTGAACCCGGCACATTGAAGTTCTTGGCTTGAGCCTTTCGTCCAACTCCGCCTTTGAACCTTCGGTAGGGAACAATTTGTTTTTTAGCCACAACATCTTTGAGATATCGGTTCGCTTTACGGACATGCATCTGCTTAATTGCTTGAGCAGTTTCTCTTGTGTTTTTGAAATGCACACGAAGGTTTGATCCTCGTGCCTTGCATGATTTTGTTGCGTTTTCTGGTTCTGTCGAATATCGACCCATCTT
>ERZ1738541.98-NODE-209-length-10140-cov-7.889142_pt1 | contig 10140 bp, 8 predicted proteins | sample MGYA00581729_ERZ1738541 | MGnify/ENA primary metagenome ERZ1738541 (study PRJEB40740, sample SAMEA7388101) | Antillogorgia elisabethae | biome: Marine coral reef biome; feature: Environment associated with an aquatic invertebrate; material: Seawater | host...
GCTATTCTATTAGGGGAGTATTCCCTGTCTTAGCTTTCCTGTAAACAATTTTTTTTTTGTTGCTAAACCTTAATAATAATAATAATAAGATAAACATAAATAGTCACATGCCAACAGCGATTGGTCAGAATCTGAGGTGGCCGCGCGGGACACTACGTCTTGCGCGAAAAAAAACACCGAAGGGAATTTATGGCTCTCGCTTTAACTCGAGTAAATATTAAAGGCCAGCATATGTCTTTCATCTGTGGAAGTAAGCGAATGTTTACTTATTTTGAGCAGAGACGGTAATCTTTATGCGACCGTCGACATTTTAAAATTACAAAACCTTACCCTTTATACTGTTGAGAGTGAAAAACCATAGGTGCGTGCATTTAATTTTAGTCAGACGCACTAAACAAGTTAAACTTGACATGCTTGTTAAAAGAGGTGAAATCTATTTATCACAAGCTATTATACTGTATGTCACGTTGAATAACTTACTGCATAACTGATCAAGCACGGCACATACACTAAATTTAGCATACTAAGCCTGGTTTGCGCAAAGCTATGCCTATGAGCATCAAGAAGCTGGGTCATAATTCAGTTAAGGAAAATTTATTTGATATTTTTACTTATTCGCCTGATACAGTAACCAGCTCGAGACAACCAGCGTTACAGCTAATATTGTCCCCCTGGCTACAAGTGCAGTGCGACAATAGGTATGGTGCAAAACACAAAAATGAAACTCATATCCAGTTCTGCAATGCTTTTTCTCTTCATTTTAGTAAAATGGGGAAAAGAATCAGTCCACAAGCCCACTAGTCTACTCCTTGTTTTGTATACTATGCCCATTTTCCGTGCATAATCAAAACTGTGCATACAAATAGAACGCACAAGTAATAATATAGCAGTGTGCGCAAAAAAATAGAACGCAATAACAAAAGTGAGTAGTTACAGAATGGACGAAATTAAGGGCAAAACAGAAAATTATGTTTTAAATGTATCATTATACGAAATATATTTAAGACTTCAGTCTTGCTAATTTAAAATATTGCGTGACGTATGACTTCCTCTTCAAGAGTTAATTAAAAACGCGTAATATGTATCAAAGGGACATACATAAATTACAAGGAAAGAGCATTAATATCTTCACATGAAATCGTCTTAACCAAAAGGTACATCTCGACCTATTGGCACTGAATAAACTTCTATACAGCGAAAAAAAATACAATTTTTGAAAATGACGACTTTAAAGACATCAAATCGCCAGTTTACAGGCAAAAAGGTTCGCGTTGTGTTTCTTTCCAATCGATAGCTCGTTAGAGCCATGCAAGACATCATTGATAAATGAGGGAGCTGTTCGTGAAGGGAATATGGTTCGGCTGTATTGGGACAAGAAAAACCCAGATTTACCGGCTAAAATTATCCTCTTGGAAGGTAAAATAATATTATATTATATTATATCATGTCATTATGTTGCTGTGCACTGACATGCATTGTGAATCTACATGTCGCCATTATGGTTTTTCTTGTGCTTTTTGCATTATTTCTTGCATTAGACAATTGTAGCAATAAAAATAGACCCCTAATAAGCGGAATTTTATATTTAACCAATTTCAGATAATCTGAGAAAATTAGACGAAAAAAGAAACGAAGTCCTAAAGACTCCTCTAAGTGACTTGTTGACCGAAGAAGTTAAACGTACACTGAATCTTGGAGTCTAAGAAACGATGACAAAGTGGCCAGTAAACATCGCAGTGATAACACGGAAGTACCTGTATCGAAACCAAAGAAGAAAGCTTTAACATCCCTAACAACTGGTTCATCTTGTGCAACGACGTCCCCACCTATCGATGTTGCAAACACCAGCCTTTTAAACTCCTGCATCTATCGTTTCTTCCATACCTATTTTACAATCTTGTACTGTTCCTAATTTGATCGAAGTTCCATCTCTCCCACCGGCTGCTGCATTATTTCAAGGTCCAAACACACATTCTGTTGAATCTGTTTCAAAAAATGTTCTTACTTCTATTTTACCTGACCTATCTTCGTCTCATATTTTGCCCTTGCCCTCATCATCTTTTCCTTCAACAGTTCAACCACCTGTCCTTCAAACATCCCTCCAACCGATCTACGGTCTTTAACTCCTTTAAACCTTAGGCCCGTTCTAAACGCCGTATTTTACATTAGCCGAATTAAATACATATTTGAGTCGACTTAAATTGAGATTTTCAAAAATTTGATCTAGACGCCGAATTTAATTGTCAAATTTAATAAATTCGAAAGCCCGCCAAATGGCGCGAAATTCGAAGTAAACAATATGGCGGACGAGAGCAAAACTTCCCGTCTGTTGCTTTTAACTATGATCCGTGCTAATAGAAAACGAAGGCTCATCATGCATACGGCTCTGAATACCCTCTTAGAAAGGAGAAGGCAGTTTTTGTGCGTGTGTTATGTGATGCTTATGCTTGGTGCCAGTAGAAACGTGGTTGCACGCCTTCCACGTGTCCGATCTTGTCGCAGGTTTGATAAAAACACTGGCTGGCGGGAGAAGGTTTGGCAAACATATTCCGATATCCGGTTTAAAAAAAAATTTGTGTTACTCGAAGAACATTTTCGTTTATTTTGCAACGCATTGGACCCGAACTTCAGAAGCAAAATGTGACAGAAGAGCCGATATCCCCCGAAGAAAGGCTAGCTATATGCCTTTATAGACTAGGCAGGGGTGATTATTACTACAGCATTGCTGAAATGGTTGGAAGGGGACTTTCAACAGTGAATTCGATTGTGCATGAGGTATCATTTGTTGAAAACCTGTAGCAGGAGACCATCTTGAGCAACATGCCAAAATGTCGCAAAGAATTCGAGGAAAAGATAGTTGACATGGAGGAACTCTGGCAATTCCCTTGCACTTGGGCAGTCTTAGATGGCTGCCATATTTCAATGAAATGCCCTCCAGGTGGTTTATCTGCATGCAAAGAGTATCATAATTTTAAAAACTTTTATTCGGTTGTTTTAATGGCATTGGTCGATTCTTATTATCGCTTCATATGGGGTAGTTGTGGGTTTCCGGGAAACTCCCACGATTCAGTCATCTTCCAGTCGACAAACTTGTGGAATTCAATACAAGAAGGAATGTTGCCAAATGTAGGCAAACATGTTGGCAAGGTGAATATCCCACCCCTAATCATAGCTGACTCAGCTTTTCCACTACGTACATGGCTGATGAAACATTATACTGATGCAGTGCTAAGTCCTCAGCAAAAGTATTTCAACTACAGATTAAGCAGAGCTCGAATGGTTACTGAATGTGCATATGGTAAGCTGAAAGGCCGATGGAGAGTGCTGCTTAAGAAAAACGAAAGCGACAAAGAGCAAGTGCGCATAACTGTACTAGCATGCATGGTGCTCCACAATCTTTGCATCATGCAAGGTGAAACCATTTAAAAAAAAACTTGATTTAACAATTAATCCTGCAAGTAATGAAAAAAGGGATAGAGAAGAAGTTAGAAAACTGCTACAGATGAGAGAGTGCAAACCCATTTATGACAACTCAAAAGAGGCTAGTGCCATCAGAAATTCACTTACAGTGAAACTATGGGCCGAAAAAGAAAGTGGCATAGTCTCATAACTTGAGTAGTAATTATCAAATCTATACAGTAATCATGCATGTTTTATATTGTGATAAATAAACTAAATACAGTAGTCAAGTTGTGTTCACATAACCTAAGGTGGGGTGGATAAAAGTGGATAATTTTCATAACCAGAACTTCAGATGAAATTATACTACTTAACAGTTAATTTTGAAATCTTTAAAATATTAACATTAATAATAACATTGAAATATCTAACTCAACAAAGAGAAGTACAAGTGTCAATCTCACAGCTATCAGGCTTTGGTTTAAAAGCAGAAGGTGATAACAAAATGAATTGTATCAAGTGAATTTTGTTACCATGTTACATACTTTCCAATTGTAATTCATTCAAGACATTCAGCTGTAAACAAAGTTCTATATTCTCAAAATATACAGTACAAAAAAGCAGGTTTCCTCCATACTTAATAAATTGGTTTGTCTTTCTGTCTGCTTTTTTAAACCTTCATGCTTTCATTAAGACAAAAAATTAGATGTTTCTTAAAATCCTGTAAAAGTCTCTTGAAATCAAATGTGGAATAAAAGCAACATAATTCCCTATGCCTTACTCAAATCCTACAAATACAATGCACTGATTGCATTATAAAGCTAGGCAAAAACCATTAACTAATACAACTAAATATGAATATTGAAACTATTTCTGTCACATGTAAAATATAAAGCACATTTCAGTTCTTAAATACATGTACTGGAGAAAAAAAATACTGTCCATATCTGGTACTTTACAATTTGTGGTATACCTTTCCATTAGAAATGTTTTGAGGTGAAGACTGTGGTGAAAATGGCATGCTAGCTGATGATTGAGTCTGACAGAATCAAATGATGCCATAGGAAAATCAGGTTGGCTTGACATGTTCGGGACCAATGCTCTATGCCATGGGCTTTGACTGTAGTTTGCAATTGACCCCTTTTCAATATACTGTGTATTTGTTACCTGGCTAGGCACTGATTGAAAGGCATGCTGTTGCTGATGAGGAGCACTTCCTGTGAAATTCAACATCTGAATTAGTTTTAATTCATGTTCGCGAGATTTGTCCATTTCTTCTTGTAGGAAGTTAATCATTTCCTTTGATGTATCGCTATTAAGTTTACAGTTACAGTATCAGAAGCAAATATGCACAGCATTGACATTTAATATATAGCATAAGTACTGAATATTTTAAGCATCTTTGAACCAAGCATCTTTAAGAAGTTATTCTAACTGGACCAAACTAGCCAGTTATTTATTTGATTTCATCAAATTTTATGGTTAACATTGTCAAGGTTGTTGAAAAGGAAGAAATTTTTTCGTGATTTACCTGACAGGTCCTATGAAAATGAAACCAAGGACATTTCTAATGATGTTGAACAAGTCACTGTACAAAATACTGCACTCAAGGTAGGCAAGGAGGTTAAGAAATCCTCAGAAAAGGTTAAAATGGCAAAGGTAAAAACGTTTAGAACAATTGGAACACAGAATGAAGATGTTCCAGCACAAAAAAAACAGCAGTAGCCATCATTGTAACCTAAAAATTATCCAAAAAGGCAAAAAAGAGGGTTGTGAAGAGTTATTGCCATGGATAGGATGTGTATCAAAACATTTCGATGGTCTGCAGCAACCTCAACAACAGTGCTGACATCCTAACGGAGAAATGGCTGTCCCTTATTATACCACATCACTGGCAAACACCAATGGAAAACCTGAGAATACTTCCAAAATGTACAAATGTGTGGACATCATTCAATCAGCCCAAAAATTCTTAACCCAGCTTGAAGCAGATTCTTGCATACATATTGCTTTAGAACAAGTTGTGACACACCATAAGTTTTAAAGGATATCATTAACTCTACTGAATTCGACATGTTCCCAAATAAGAGCACTTTTGTTATAATGGAAAGGTAGCTTGAACACAGTAGGCTATTCTGGATCACAATGCTAAAGTCAACAGAAGCCAAGCAGAAGTGAAACAGGGAGTTAACAAAGGCCAGAAACAATTCAAGCTGTTTTGTGCAAAGCAAAGGGATAACTGCGGAGCAAAGGAAATAAAGACCTCAAAATCCACTGCCTATGTTGAAAGAATGATGGAGCATGCTTTTGTTATCTAAGAAAGGCAAGAAGCCAGTTAAACAAGCTAAATGCATAGCACCAACTCTAAAGCCCTCAAAACAGGAGGTTATTGAACAACACGAGTTAAGGCTGTGTGAAAAAAATAAAAAAAACATGGATGCTATTTAAATTAGGTCTTAAGATATTCCTAAATCTTCGCACATATCAAATAACTCACTGTAATCCCACAACAGTTAGGCCAAGCCCAGCAGCTGCAGAACTCATTGATCTAAACAGACGATACAAAAACCAGGATTATCAGCTATGCAACTATATTGTTCTGTAGGGTTAACGAGTTGAAAAACCTTGGAATTTATTTTTGCCTAATTTCAGATTTTAATTCCAATATTATCGCGCAAATATGGCATAGTCATAGCATATGTTGAGTGTTGAATCATCTCATTAAAGATACATACAGTACCGCTTGCGTATATCTTAACACTTTTTTACGTGTCGCACGCCTATCCATAACGTATCGTATCATATATATATATACGCGTATCAAGAAACATAGCGTATGCTGTCTAACTGGTCGTCACTTAAGAAAGAAGTGAAAGATGTTAGGCAAGAGAATTCTGCCGTATGTCAAAGAATGAATTTTACTATTAAATTAGAAAGGCAAAGCTATTCAGAAATAAGCTGAGAATTGGAGTCGCATGGATGACCACTACTGAGCAGACAAACAATTTCAGGCTTTATCTAATTTTCCAAAAGCAAGCAAACGGATCAGAAGGTTGTTGTTCGTGTTTTGATTATATTAGGTATGTTAAAAATTATTGAATATGTTCAATTATCACCTAAAATTGATATAGTCAAGTTGGGTATAAATTACGTACTCACGATTGGCGGGTACAACTTACGCAATCGATATTTCTTGTTCTGTATTTTGTGAGACACTCTAAGCTTTTTTATTATGTAGTTTCATCATTTTTTAGTCTATTTGTTGTGTAACGTTATAGCTAAGAAACGTTTTCTTACTTAAATTTCAAGCAAATTCAAAGCCTACCGATTTTGGTCGGATATCAAGTTTCGCGCGCGGCGACTAAACTTCCCTTGCTCGGCAAGCCCAACATGAGTAAGCAGAAAATATTGACGTGTTTTGATAGCATTAAGCTTAACCTTTAACCTATGCATATCTGGTTTGATATTATTTTGCACAAGCAGTGCTAGCCACATGCGCAAGTTTTACCCTCCATTTCTTTTCTTGGCAGGTAAAATTTATGCACTTTCCTGCCAATTTTGAAGACAACAAGGGGCATAGCATTTGAAATAAAAAACAAAATAAGGGTATTGAAACAAGAACCAGGCACGACCATAAACCCTTTCAAAGCCACTTTTAGCAAAGCGTATTGTGTGAGATAACAAATGACGCAAGTAATGCTAATCGAACGCCTAGATACAACGTTTACCGGTTCCCAAGGAAAGAAGAATAGGATGAGGGCTTGAACCAGCGCCCTGACTAGAAATGTAATTCTAGAAGAATAAATAAAATACTTCGTCATGATTTTCGCGCAAGTAAACTAAATGTTGAAACTTAAAATAATATGATCTCGATCGCCGTGCCCCGGACTTACGTCTAAGTGTTCACTGTGAAATGCGTGTACTTGATTGACCCATCCCTTTCAAATTCTTATAAATATAGCCTCGATTTACTAGCAAAGCAGTATTTTGTGAGCAAGAAGCAGTTGTACATATAATATAGTCTTAACTGATAATGGCAACAAACAGAAAAAAAATTGTCTTGAAACAGTGGAGTGAGAAAGATATTGAAGATGCCTTTTTGGAAGTCGACGCTGGAAAATCAATACGAAAAACGGCAGAAAAATATGGCACGTCTGAAGGAACCCTTCGCTACCGTATAAATATGACAAAGAAGGGAAAAGCTTTGTTGGCTCGGTTGGGTCCAGGAACAAATTATCCATGAAGAAAGCGAACATGATAAGTTCTGCCAGAAAGTCTGCCACCTCTAACCCCTTAACCATTTATGACTTTCATGACATTTTGGAGAAATTGGTAAAAGAAAAGAAGTTGAAGTCTTCTCAAATATGGAACTGTGACGAAAGTGGGTTCCCAAATGATCCACAGAAGTGCAAAATTGTTGGTATCAAAGGAAAAACAGCCTACAAAGTTACGTGTGGTGCAGGGAGAGAAAATACAACAACTTTAGCTGTGTGTGATGATGCTGCCAGGAGAGTTTGGGATCCTTTAATTGTGTTTGCTGGTAAAAACTTGTAGTCAACTTGGCAAGGTGAGAGAGCTCTTCCTGGTACATTTTATAGAGTTTCACCGAGTGGCTGGATGACAACCGAAGTGTTTGCCGCACGGTGCGAGCAATTCACAGCCTTGGTGAGAGAGAGGCCACTTTGGTTAATCTTTGATGGACAATTAACGCACGTATCCATAGAAGTGACAGAAAAAGCTATGGAAGAAGATGTAACCATCCTGAAACTCCCGCTGCATGTCACAGATAAACTACAACCCTTGGATGTTGCGTGTTTTGGTCCGCTTAAAAGAGCATGGGGAAAAAACCCTGAATACCTGGATAAACCAATGGGGACCCAAGGAACCAATGAAGAAAGCAGCCTTTGTCAATCAACGGTGTGACATTTGGCATCAAGGTCTATCTCCAAAGAACGTTAAGGCAGGTTTCCAGGCAACTGGAATTTTCCCTGTCGATTCTACGAAGTTTCCAAAACACCACTTGGACAGAAGGCTGGTAAAGAGGTACGAGTTATGGGTCTCCCTGGGTAAACCTGAAAATCTTTTGCAAGAGCTGGCACATTCAGTCACAACTCCACAGAAAATCCGTTTGTTGCCTGTGGGAGAAAAAAGTAGTGATGTTGAGAGTTCGCGCGGCAGAGTTCGTGAGATTCTGCAAAAAAAGCCAAGGTTGTAACTGACACTGGTTACCTACAAGAAACGACACGTTTGGGAAAAGAAACAGAAGACAAATTCAATAAGAAAGAAAAGAGCAAAAAGAAGTCGTCTAAAGCCAAATCTTCTTTAAACTTTGACGACGATAGTGGCAATGAGAGTGAAGATGAAGTCGATTGGGTTCTTGACCAGTTAGAGGATTCGGAAGATAAGGATGAATCTCCAATGGTGAAGAAGCAAAAGGATGATGAGTCAGTGTTGCAAGAGCTGGGAAAAAGTTTGAGCCCTTCACAAACTGAACAATCCATCCTTCAAAAGTGGTATGGTATTATTTACGATGGAAAGAAGAAAAAGTCATCTTTACGTTGGGAACAAAACGGCTTTTTCTTGATGATGATGAAGTTGATGGTACTGTACATGGAATTGAATTTGATTGTTTGAAACACGTTGTTGGATGTTGGAACAGGTACAATTCTGCTACTCGAACAGTTGGAACAGGTACAATTCTGTACCCGAACACTTGCAGCGCGATGTTGATATCTTTCAGAGTGGTCAAGCTTGACAGAAAAGCTCTTGCATAAAGCACACAATTGCGTTGAACTGTAGTTTTCAATAAACGATATTACATAAACTATGATTTCCAAGGTCATTGTAGACATTGAACTGGCATGACCAAACCCAATCATTAGGCATGTAAATTTGTTACCATTGTATTAGGCATTTTTTTCACACACGGATTGTTTTGCTAACACAAAAACGTTGGCTTGACTTTGCTATGACGCTATTCCTATTATATAGAACTTGATACTCCTCTGATCGTTGTAAGTAAACACGTCGTCTATGTGCGTTGACACCATACTTGATATTTTGTTTTAAATTAGATTTAAACTTATCTTCTCTGGCAATGAACTTATATATGTAGATATTATTAGATTAGCTTAGCGCACGCTCTTTGGTGTTTTGATTTGTTGTAAAAACATATTCCGAATAAAATTTCACGTCAACAAGATGTGTCAAAGGAAAAATGGAACAACAACTCAATGCCTCTAATTCATAACGTTGTATAAAATTGTATATTTACTTTTTCGGTAAAATTAAAACGCTAATAAAAAGCATAAATCTATGTATTAATTCAGCAGTAACTGAAGTAACGGGTTTGCATTTTTTTTCAAAGTAAAGAATGGCTAAATATACCTAGGTAAGCAAAGTATGTGATCTTGTAAGTACATTGACAGTAACATAAGTGAACCTGATATCTAACACAATACATGAGACCATATTGAATGAGAGCGGTTTTCGGTTTTTGTGTCCATCTTTCCATATTTTAATGGCTGCAATAATAAATATTTTCCATGACCAGAACTAATAAAAATCCAAGTTCCTTTATCCGAGCTGTTTGTTTCAATCTACAGCTCTTTACTTAAAGTCTATAAACAACAAATAATATGAAAATTTAGAACACTTAAAAAGTAAAGTTATTGATACAGTCATGCAATTCTATACTATATATATATTTTACACTTATATGTTATATAGCAAAGTTTATCA